>TARA_B110000444_G_C18852086_1_pt1 | contig 33062 bp, 24 predicted proteins | sample TARA_B110000444 | Tara Oceans TARA_B110000444 (sample SAMEA4398370) | marine metagenome | biome: Polar Biome; feature: [SRF] surface water layer (ENVO:00010504); material: water (ENVO:00002006), including particulate matter (ENVO:01000060) such as... | depth 5 m | reverse complement strand
GAGATTCCAGAAGACTGGTGAGCAATGGGTTTGAAAATACCCGCCTCTACCGACCATCATGAGCAAGGGCGTTCAAACCTGTTTAGGAATTCTGGTTGTTCTCCTTTGTCCCATGCTTTCTGGTTGCATAGGTGCCGATAATTTAACCAATCTTGGCATGAATCGCGGCATACCAGGTGGCCTGACCTTGGCTTGTCTGGATGGCTCCACATATACCTCCATGGTCGTTGAAGTAGATTACCATCCTGGTTACAAACCTGAATCTACATCCACTGATATGTTGCTTGAAAGATTAGAATCAGTGTGTGATAAGCCACAGGGCATTCAGATTCAATTTTCGGAAACCTCCTTCAGCAATGAAGACATTTGGAGTGCGAATGATGTTCGTGTTGCAGGATGGGATGCGAAAAGTAACGACCCGAGAGACGGTTCTACATTGTACTGGCAAGTATTATTCCCCGCAGGTGTCTATGAAGACAGTAGTGTTCTCGGTGTGGCTGTCGATGCGTCAACTGTTGCTTTGTTCAAAGACTCAATAGATGATGCCGAGAATATTTTTCGCCGACCTTCCGCAGAAAAAATTGAGAACAGTGTTCTTGTTCACGAAGTAGGACATCTTTTGGGGCTCGTCAACACAGTTTACACCTCACCTGCTGATCATGAGGACAGTGAACACCCAGGACATTCAAACAACGAAGATTCAGTCATGTATTGGGCTATTGAATCGGCAAGTATTGCGAACTTCTTCGACAATGAACTCCCCACCGAGTTTGATCTCAACGACAAACAGGATTTGATTGGCTTGAATGATGGTTCAATCAAGTGCACAGACCAGTTATGGAGACCTTAGCCTTCATTTCCTGCAATCTTACGAGTGGCTTGTCGCCAAGCATCGAATACTGAATAGGCCCAAAGCCCTATCCAAAGAACGATTGTGAGTGCGAGCGGAATTTGCAACAATGTCCAATCAAAGGCTTTGCGATGTTGGCGATTAAAATGTTGGCCGAGGAATAGAAAGGGAATCGATGCAAGTAACGCAGTAATCAGTGGCCGCAGCGTGCCCCAAGCTCCAACTCCGAACGTAATCTCCTTCCAGATCTCACGAAACAGTCGTATTGGCCTCCATTCGAGAAATCCATTTGTCTCCTCTTCTTGGAAAGATATACTCATTTCAGAAACCCCCTCCATGCTCGCCACTGCATGGTCCTGTTGGTTCTTATTTGTCAAGATGACGGGGCTACAACCGGCACGAGTATCAAAAACCGCCAACTCAAGGCTTCGTCATGACTCGGATATTGGTGACGGGTTTCGAGCCGTTTGGTGGTCACTCTCGTAATATCTCTCAAGATGTGACTCATAGCCTTCCAGTCACGTTTCGCCTCGATGATCCGTGGGAAGAACTCAGAGAGTCTCCGCATGATTCTTTAAACGTAGAAATTGAAAAACGTATCCTTTCTGTTGATGGAGAGGGTTCTCTTGAAGTTTCAACAGCTATTCGGGATGGGGAACAATGGGATGCAATTCTTCATCTTGGCTTGTGCGAATCATGTGAGATTCCTCGGTTAGAAATCTTGGCCCAAGACTGTATAAACATGAAAATCCCAGACAACAGTGGTCGTCAATTGAGTCAGCAATCAATCACTGGTCAGGGTAACATATCAGTGGAAGTTCCTGTTGAATCATGGATGTCTCGAGCTTGGCCTATGAGTTGTGAACTCTCACAAGATGCGGGTACATTCCTCTGCAACGAGACCTTGTATAGGACGCTAGCTGCTTTGGAGGCAGTTTCTAAGGGTAAGAAGTCAATCACGCCTTGCCTTTTTGTTCATCTCCCTCCATCTGAAAAATGCACCATTGATTCGGCAAGGGAATTCGTTCAGGAAGTTCTTCGACGAATGATGTTCAAGCCCGTATTATCTGTTGTGGCTGCGTTAATTTCTCGAGATGATAAATATCTCGCTGCACGGCGCTCAGCCTCAGAAAAGCACTCTGGAATGTGGGAGTTTCCAGGTGGGAAAGTGGAACCCAATGAATCAAAGAAACGGGCATTAGAACGTGAACTCTTGGAAGAGTTTGGATGGTCGATGAAGTGTGAGAATTCTGTTGGAACCTGGTTTCACTCACTCACTAATGTTGACATTGCGTTGCATGTACTACCTGCATACTTCAACGGTGAACTGCCGAATCTCAATGACAAGAACCTGTGGACTGCCCATGACGAAATCACATGGCGGACTTTAGACGATGATTCACATCTTGACTGGCTTGGTAATGATGCATCAGTTGTTGAGTGGATGAAAGAAACCAATTATTTGGTTAAATCCAGGTGACTGCTTCTCCACCCGAATCCATCGCAAGGTCATCTTTGATAGAACGTGGAGCAATGTCTCGACCCTTATGCCAAGTTGCTGCTTCCAGCCAATCGCCGAGGTGTTCACCTTCAAGAGTGATTGTTATAACCCCACCAAGAGGCTTTTCATCTCGCAAAGGAAAAGCCACTTTTCCGACAATAGCAGCTTGTCGCAGTAACTCGAATTGAGTTTTTCCACCTTCGAATTGAACCGTCATTGCATCTAATGCAGTATCGAGGATACGTTGGTCATGGAGGTGCTTGAGATATGTGTCGAGGGGGATTTGTTCAGCCTGCCATACTACATTCATGCCTTTTCCCAGAACCGGTTGTTCTGAATTGTCTTGGCTTGGGAACTCTGGGAAAAGGGTGTTGAGGGCTTGCTCAACTTTTGCCGGCGAATCAGCTCCTCGAAGTTCTGTTTCAACCAGAATACGCAAGTTCTCATTTACACCATTGAGACGTAACATTGGCTCTTGCATGAACTCGCCAAGCACCTCTTGCACATGAACATGCCTTTCATTGACAAAAAAGGCGAAGAGGTGAAAGTCAAAGCCATGTTGGCCAGGGTATGAGTGATGCAATGCCGTTGATTGCGTCAATCATTCCTGTGTTGAATGAATCCGAACATATTGGTGCATGCCTCGACTCACTTATTGCGCAAACCTTTCCCGCCCAAAATCACATTGTTTTGGTCTTTGATGGTGGCTCAGACGATTCGACATGTGACGAAGTTCGCAAGGCAATCGAACGAAGTGTCGATGCGAATGGCCCTCGTATTGAGTTGCATCCAAACCCCGAAAAACATGTTGCTGAAGCACGTAATTTAGCACTTAGCATGCTCCCAAAATCTGTTCAATATACGGTCGAACTTATCGGTCACTCAACTGTTGAAATTGATCACTTAGAAATACGACTTAATGAATGGAGGAGAATTGAATCGATGGCTCCAAATCCGCTGGCAGCCCTCGGAATCCGTGTTCATCCAAGGAAGGGCGAACATGGACTGGTTGAAAATTGGATTGAAGGAACACTCGCTTCTCCACTAGGAAGTGGAAGTGGCCAGTTTGATTCATTCACTGTATCGGGCCCAACAAAAACTCCTGCTTTTGCAATGCATTCTCGATTGGCTTTGGAAACTGTTGATGGTTGGGATACATCCTACATTACAAGCCAAGATAGTGACCTTTCGATGCGTTTACTCGATTCTGGCTTTTCGGTTTTTCGAACACCTGCGACACATGTGAGTATGGTCAAACGTTCGGGATTAAACAAATGGTGGAAAATGGGTCATCGCTATGGTTTTTGGAGGATGAAAATCTTACGAAAGCATCCAAAACGAGCGAGTCTTCGAGAATTTCTTCCATGGTTTGGTTTTCTTACAACTTTTTTGCTTTTCTTTTTGCAGCCAAACATGTCACTGCTGCTTCCAAGCTGTTATCTGGCAGTTCTCGTGTTTGAAGGTGTACGTAGTAGTATTCGTTTCAAACGCATCTCAGCGCTTTTCGGAGTCCCACTTTGCCTCCTTATGCTTCACACCAGTTTTTCACTGGGCCTCGTTGACGGGCTGTTTCGTAAAGGCCGAGCGTCTTCTGACCGGTGATACTTCGGTGTACAATGAACGGCAACTTACTTGAGTGTTCGATGAAAACGGAGAATGAGTAGAATGGTGAATGAGCGTAGTGTGACGGCCCGAGGCATTGCTGCCTTGCCTTTACTTCTCCTCGGTGCTATACATTTCACGGTAACCCCTCTCAAGGACATTTTTGAGATTGAGCCCATTTTTATGTATGCTTGGTATGGTCTTGGTGTTCTCCTCGGTTTCATCTTATTTAGAAAAACTCGAACTGTTCGTGATTATGAATTCCATCGTTCCAAGACAATGAAATCTATGAAAAAAGTGTACGAGGCTGAAGAAGCAGGCGTTTGGCAAACCGATGTACAACTCGACAGTAGTTTGAGCCCAGTTGGTGAAATGGCACTCAAAGAGCAAGTTTCAACCATCGATAAAGAAACTCCAGAACTTGAACTTGGAGAAGATGAAAAAGTCGAGGTCGACCTTTTACTCGAATCCGAAAGGATTCGTAAAGCAAATCGTCGGATGAGCGGAAGTGAGACTTTCGATGAGGAATATGTTGATTCTACCATTGGGGCGACACGAAAGAAGTCGCCTATGGATTCCTTCTTGGATGCGATGAGTCGCTTGTTTGGAAAAGGAAATGCAGAAGAACGCAGGGAAGAGAAAAGACAGACTGCTTTACGTGCAGCATCCACCGCTTCCCCAGTTACTGCTCAGAGACCAGTGGCTCCAATACGAACTGTGTCCTCACCAAACGATGAAGAGTTGAAAATAACAACAATGACCGACGAGGGGAGTATTGAGTCTGTCATGTCATCCCAAGGCACGAATATTTCAGTTGACAATAATCCTCAGCCCGAGACGGAAAAGGTCTATGCCTGGGATTCAAATTCTCCAGCGCTCAATTCCAATGAAAGTATTGAGTCAATGGCCATGATGTCGACACCCCAATACGAAACATCTCAACCTACGAAAGTCATCGTATCACCTTCTGGCGCCTTGTGTAGGGGCTGTAATGCCCTTATTCCCCAGGGCGAACCGTTTTGTCTACAGTGTGGACTTGATGCGTAAGAAGGTCGTTTTCATGCGAGATGTTGAAAGAGGTCGTTGGTACCCCATCGTTTTGTTGGGTGAGTGAAATGTCGGAAAAGCGAGATTATTACGAAGTCCTTGAAGTGGCAAAAGATGCTTCTTCTGCAGATCTCAAAAACGCCTTCAGGAGCCTTGCAAGAAAGTATCATCCCGATCGCAGTAAAGAGGATAATGCGGAAGAAAAGTTCAAGGAAATTCAAGAAGCATACGCTGTTCTTTCAGATGAACAAAAGAGAGCTCAATATGACCGATTTGGTCACGATGGCCCTGCTGGTTCACCGTTTGGTGGATTTGGCGGTGGTGGTGGATTCAATATCAATCTCGAAGACATCCTTGGTGGTGATTTCTTTTCCAACATCTTTGGTGGCGGTGGAGGCGCAGGACGTCAATCTCGTCGACGTGGAAGTGATATACGCATGTTCCACACCGTTGACTTGAAGAAAATCTTTCAAGGAAGTCAAGAAGAAGTGGTTGTTGATTTACCCGTAGCTTGTACCAAATGCGCTGGGACGGGTGCAAAAGACGGTAACATCTCCGATTGTGGGGAATGCAATGGACAAGGTAAGGTACGAATGCGACAACAGGTGGGGCCGTTCGTGCAAGATGTTGTGCGGGACTGTCCAACATGCAGAGGGTCTGGTCATCAAATCGATGAACGCTGTGAGGCATGCAGAGGCGATGGGAAAGAAATCAAATCTTCCACGTTACGCTTCAACATTCCAGCAGGTGCCGAAGCGGGAACCCGGTTACGAATGAGAGGGAAAGGCGGTCCCGCGCCGAACGGCAAAGGTGAAGACGGAGATTTGTTCATTGAAATCGAGGTTGAAGTTCACCCTTGGTTTGAGCGTTCAAATGCTGATCTAATCATGTCACTCCCTCTTGGTTACTCCGATCTTGTATTGGGTACCAGCATTAAACTCGAACACATCGATGGTAAAGAGTTGGTTCTCAAAATACCTCCATACTCAAATTCAGGCGACACCATCGAAATTAAGAAAAGAGGATTGCCACGGAATCGTGGCTCAGGTCGCGGCGATGTTATCGTTCTTCTAAAATTACACATGCCGAAGAAAGTCGATAAAAAGTCGAAGAAAATGCTTCAAGAGTTGAAACCTGTTCTCGGACCAGCGGATATTCTTGACCGAATCAAGGACGACGCAATCGAACGACGTAATTGAATCATCCTTCGTCTTCTCTTGAATCCAGTTACTTCCATCTCATCAGCCGAGTTCGCCTATTGACGGATGAATTCTCAATCGACTGTATCCGAATGTTCGTCCCCTTTTTCATTCGGGCGGTCTGTACTTGTGGGATACATTGCTTTGTGGTCGGGCATCAAGTCTTCAACAGATTCATCAAGATGTTCTGGTAGTGATTGTTCGACCAGTGACACATCCGTCTTGGAACTACTTTTGAAGGCGGTAATCCCTGAAATGAGTACGATAACTGGGCCTAAGCAACACCCAAAGCATAGGAAACTCATGTTCATCAAAAGTCGTGCATCCGATACTTTAACGATGCTGACTTCACCTGTTCCATTGAGATTTAACAGAACAGTTCCAACATCATCGTCACCGACAACAAGTGAACCTACCAATGTTTGATTGCCCCTTAGAGTACCACATTCACCGGTCATTAGCGTGACGTTTTCATTCCCGAGAAGCGAGCACATTTCTAGAAATGTCTGCCTGCTTGCATACGAAAAATTCCCGAGCACAACATGTATTTCACTGTCTTCAGCATAGATGTCATAATTCCCAAATGATGTCGCCTCAAATTGGAGTTCTCCAGGCGCAGTTTGAGTTGCAACTGTTTCTCCTCCCCCCATAATGGTTGAAAAAGAGAGTACCAGGCCTACTGTGGAGCACAAAAAGGTAAGCCCCATTGAAATGATGAACACTTTGGTAGATGTCTTCATGATTTGACGTGCCTCCAAAGTCAATTAAATGTTTATTAGAATCTAAAAATTACCGGGCTAATATAAGAGCATTCTTCGCTTATGGAATGCAAGGTATGATAGGCAATAGTAATTTAGAGAAGTTCATGGTCAATAAGCAGGTCTGCATCGTACTCTTGGGTATCTTGCTTTTTTCACTTCCATCTCATGCTGTAGCATCCAAAGAAGCAACCGTTGTCACTCAATTCGGAGAGGGTTTCAATGAAGTGGTTATTGCAGATTCCTCAGATGCTCTTTCAGATCCGAGAGACCTTGAATTTCATCCAGGTCGTGCCAATGAACTTTGGATAGCGAACCGTGCTACTGATAGTATAACTATCATTGAAAACACTGGTATGGAGAATCAGACCTCTCAAAACCGTCAAGACTCTAACAGGAATCATTTCCTCGAAGAAGTCAGTTCAATCGCATTTGGTGCACACCATCCTGAATTTGATTGGCAATGGGGCTCGGCTCAAGAAACTGGGAACACATTCTGTGGCCAAATTCAACAAAATTTATTCATGGGGCCAACTCTATGGCCTTCCTCACTCAACCATTTCGCAGTCGAAAATCAAAATAATGGCAATGGGCTTCTTGGAAGTCACATTGACATGAATCATGAATCACCTTACGGGGTTGGCATCGCTCATGATTCTGCAAATGTCTATTGGTACAATGATGGCTATTATGGAGAGTTGGTTCGATACGACTTCCAACAAGACCACGACACTGGAGAAGATGATCATTCTGACGCTATTGTTCGCCGATATTCGGATATAACCCTTACACACGCCTACGGTATTCCAGGTCATATGGTCATGGACAAAAATTCAGGAATTCTTTACATCGCAGATGCAGGAGCCAATCGGGTTCTTTGGGTGAACACCGATGATTCGACCTATCAGACCGAGGACATCATGAACGACGCCTCCCAACTCGAACCACTGCAAGAATACTCAAGAATTACCGGCATAGAATGGGGTGTTCTTGCATCAGGTCTTGACCGGCCTTCAGGAATTGCTCTTGAGGGTGACAAACTCTTTGTTTCTCTCAATGGTAACGGAAAAATAGTAGCGTTTGATTTGAATTCAGACGGCAAAGGGGGGGTGGAAGTTGATACAATTCAAACTTCAGCTACGTCCATTATGGGACTTGAAATAGGTCCCAATGGGGACCTCTATTACGTTGATAATGGTCAAGATGAAGTCGTGCTCATCGACTCGTATACGGACGAAGATGGTGATGGCATCGGTGACCAAGTAGATAACTGCCCCTTCATTGCTAATTCGGCTCAAGCGAACCATGACGGTGACGACTACGGCGATGTGTGTGATGAAGACGATGACAATGACTCCATCCTCGATATCGATGACAACTGTGCTCTTGGTAACCTTTCTTGGATATCGTCGCTCGCCACCGATCATGATATGGACGGTTGTTTAGACCTCAAAGAAGACACTGATGATGATAATGACGGTCTCCTCGACGACCTCGACTCTTGCAGCCGAGGTGACCTTGGATGGGCATCTTCTAGTGCGACTGACTACGATACTGATGGATGCCAAGATTCTGGTGAAGATTATGATGATGATAACGACCGAATTTGTGATGCTTTGGTCGCAGATGGATTTTGGACTTGCTCTGTGTCTTCTGTCGAGGAAGATCTCTGTCCAACAAGCCCTCTCTCGTTCTTTTCCACACTCATAAATGATGGTGACCGAGACGGATGTGAAGATGTTGGTGAAGACCTTGATGATGATAATGATGGGTTTTCGGACATCGTTGATACATGTCCCGTAAGCCCAGGCTCGAGCGATACAGGCGATGTTCTTGGCTGTTCGGACTTCGATGGTGACGGTTATGCAGACAGTATTGATGAATTCCCCACAGAAACAACCCAATGGCTCGATACTGATGGAGATGGCTTCGGCGATAACGTCAATGGACTCGAAGGCGATCGATGCCCAAGCGTTGCTGGGACCTCATCCGAAGACAGATTCGGCTGTTTGGACAGCGATAGTGATGGTTGGTCAAATCCAGATATTAGCTGGACGGTAGGTCTGGGTGCAGATGCATTCCCAACGTATAGTAGCCAACATGCCGATCAAGATGGTGATGGTTACGGAGATTCTGTTGATGGATTCCAACCTGATTCGTGTCCTGAAACAGCCGGTACCTCTTTTGAAGACTCATACGGCTGTCTTGACAGTGATGGTGACGGCTGGTCTGACGAAAGTGACGCATTCCCCGAAGATTCAACACAACACATGGATGCTGATTTGGATGGGTATGGTGATTCGATAGTTGGAAACTTACCAGATAGTTGCCCAGGATTGTTTGGACTCTCCTCCCAAGAACGCTACGGCTGCCCTGACAGTGATGGTGACGGCTGGGATGATAACCTCGATGCTTTCCCTGGTGAAAGCCTCTTCTGGTCTGACAATGATGGCGATGGCTATCCTGACCAGACGGGAACCAATCTTTCAGATGATTGCCCTGATGTGACCGGAACTTCAACCGATGACCGCATTGGATGCCCAGATGCAGACGGTGACGGTTGGTCCGATGAAGCCGATGCATACCCACAAGATGCATCTCGAAATGTTGAATCTGTATCTTCTTTCATGTCTTTGCAGTTTGGTCTTGCAGGTTTAGCAGTGTTGATTCTCATTTTGGTTGGCGCATTCTTTGTTACCCGCCGTGGAGGCAGCTCAGCATTGAATTTGACGCCTCAACCGGCGACGCCTCAATTCATCGCTCCAATGATTGCGAATGCTCCACCTCTTCCACCTGAGGGCCTGCCTGCCGGCTGGACGATGGAGCAATGGGCATGGTACGGTGAAGACTACCTCAAGAATCGTTGAACATTCTTCACAATTCACCTAGAATACCTGCGCCAATTAACAATGCGAGGAGCATTATGGTCATGACGAATGTCAAAGCAGGGAAAGCGATAGACACCAATACACGTATGTTTTTGTTTTCTATTCGATTGTAAGCACGGATTGGTGGTTGTGAATGAACCATGTTACAGTCCTATACCGTTGCTGGCATCGTGGTATTTCAAACAACTCCCTTTCGGAACCATTCATTGCTTTTCTTCAACAAGCCTTTTCAAACACTGGGGGCCCGCCAAATTGAAAACAATGCTTGAATACGGGGAAAAAGATTCAACACTAAAAAGCATTTTGACCTTGTTTGGGATAGCACTAGTGAGCCTTATTTTCTTTTTCCAATGGAATGTTTGGGCACTTCTAGAGGAAGCTTCGACCTCCTTTACCACTTCATGGCTTCCGATGCCCGTTGTCGCTCTCTGGAGACTGTTTTGTCTCCTCATTGGAGGTTCAGCCATCATCTACATGCTCCGGATGAAAACTGGAACGATGGTTGTCATCGATTATGAAACGCGTGAAGAAAAAACGCTCCATCCAATAGGGTTACAGAAGTTTGTGACATTTAGCAGTTGGAATCTTCTTGGCAATTTCACTTACTTTCTTATTGCCACTCTTCTTGCGAGTTCAGTCTTGTTTGAGTTCTCTCTTCCAACGTGGCTGCACATTTTTCAAGTCCTCTTCTTTGCAACTGCGCTCGGCTCAGCATTTCTAACATCAACGATTGTTCGCTATGTGATCCTGCCTGGAGAACTTCGGCAAGGAAGGAATCATGATCATCAATTCCTCTTTCATAATCAAATGATGCATAATTTTGCTACACTATTCTTAGCAGTCGAAATCATATTCATCCAGCCTGAATTACACCCGAGTTTTGCGCTCTTTGGATTATTGATTGGCCTTTTATACGCTCTCTTTGCTTATCCATTTGCCACTTTTGGAGGAGGATATTACGTCTACGGATTTATCGACCCACGGCTTCGCTATGCCCCTTTCTTGTTGAGTGGGTTAGCCGGCGCAATTTCACTTTTCTATCTCGGTGTTTGGCTTGTGACTCAAATAATGCCATTGAGCATTTTACTAAGTTCTCTTGTACTCATCGTTTGGGTTTGTCTTATCCTGCAATTCCGCGCAGGTGAGTTTGAAGGTTGATGACAGTATTTATTCCTCTTCATGTGTGTTGAAGGTGAGCGTTGTTGGGATTCGAGCAGCGCTCGGTTCTCCATCCATTCTTCCATTAAGTTCGATATCGACTGAGGTTGCACCGCCAACTAATTCTGCCATGATGAATGTCTTATTCCCCACAGCCATTGTGTCAAGGAACACTTCTTCACCACGGTGAAGGAATCGTGGCTCAACTTGTACGATTTCCCAAGCTTGTCCAACTGGTGCATCAAAACGAAGTGCAGCCAAATCCCAATTGCCTTGTAGAATGTGGACTCCAACCATGACAGGGATTGCATCTGAGTCTTTCGCCATTCTTGAATCGAGTTTCCAGACTGCAATCGCCACATTTTCAGTTCTGTATTCAAGGTCCGTGTCTCCCCAAGCCTTGTTTGCATCATCCCAGTTCAGCATTGTGATGGCTTGGAGTGCCTTTGCCAAGTTTTTTCGTGATTGCTGGGGCGTTATCTCTCCAGAATCCATCTGCTTTTTGAACCAGGCCAACTGCTCAGACTTCATGAGTAAGTGTTCAGCAGATTTTTTGCTCCGATACAGTTGTGATGCTAAAAATAACACTGGGAGAAGGAATAATGAGCCGAGGAAAAACCGGGCCCGAGCACCCCACTTTTCGGCATTTTCATCAGGTGGGAAATAGGGCTCATTCCCTTCATCAATGAGTGTATAAACAGTGGAAATAACATAGGGAATACTTGGGACATCTTCCCCCCAAGGATGCAGTGTGCTGTTCTCTGAATCAAGAAGAGAAATACGGAAGAAATGTGTTCCACGACTCATTTCTAAAACGGTCTGAATTTTTCCATTTGCTAAGGTGACAGTTCGCGAATCTTCATCACTCCATGTTTCTTGGTCTATGCTCCAAAGTTCGAGTTGCAGGACTTCAAGATTACCTCCTTCAACAATGACCTTTACCAAATGTTCAGATTCATCCCATCCCTCTATTTCCAGTCGGTAGACATCTGCTGTATCATGTATAGAAAGGGTCAATTCACCGCTAATTTGGTTGGACTGAGTTGGCATAAGTGGCCATGAGGAATTATCGCTATCAGGGGAGGGTGGTCGGTAGGAGGGAGCCTCTTCCCCCGATTGAATGTCAGATATATCTAAAACGTGAATCTCAATCCAATGAATTTCAGCTTCTACAATAAATCGTGCTGCACTAATGTTTGGGTAGGGGTAAAAAACGGTGTCGAGATTTGAATGCATGACCTTTGCATTTCCAGTAATCCACTCTCCACTAACCAATTGGTCGATACGAACTTCTGCTGAGGAGTGGAATGGCATGAGAGTGAATTTTTGGGTATCATTCATCTCGATAGTGACAGTGGTTGAATGATGACCTACAATTTTCAAATCGTCGTGTTCTTGAATAAAAACGCTTGAATCATTACGCTGGTAGCGCAGTGCTTTGAGAGCGTATGTTGTCTCGACAGCACCACTTTCGACTTTCAGAACTGCTCGGCCATTTTCGGGGAAATACCATATCTCCGCCATGCCTGGTTCATTCGCAGTAAGAGGTATCGATTGTTCAATGGTTTTGTCAAAGAGATGTTCTGAAGTTTCATTTTGATAGTAAACCGATAAACTCACGTCACCTGTTGTGTGCATGAACTGAAGTTCTATTGAATCACCCTCTGAAACATTGAGTGGGATGTATTCGGGAATTGCTTGTTCAAGTGCTCCTCGAATAAAATGACTTTCCGAATATTCTCCGAAAGTAATTCCGTTTAGATTCTCCCGAGTTGCATCAATACAACCGAGTAGATTTCCACATGAATGAACCTCTTTATTGTCGGTTGTCTCCGTAGGTGCTGGGCGTAACTTGGAGAATTTCTCATCGATAGATTCGATTAATGAGTAGGACACAAACTCTTCAATGGTGGAAGAAATTACCAATTCTACCAATCCATTCTCATCCGCTTGAATGGAAATTTCGTTCGTTGTCGTGATTGTGCTGTCACCGAGGGTAATCTGTGCCTCGCACTCTGTACAATCGATTGTGAGACTGAGCCATTCACCCTGGTCTATGGTCCACGTTCGGTGGTATTGCTCTGATGGCAGTGCTTGGAACCCAGTGACTCGTCCATCTGTTACTGTTTCGTCTGATGTGGAATTTTCCGCTGAAATCACGGATAATGGGCCCAACACAAGTGTCGCAAAGAGCACAACTATGCTGACAGCAGTAAAGGAAGCCATACGTCGATTTCCCCCGTCCATGTCGTCTCCTGTAATGTATTTGCTTTGAACTTAGGCCCTGCTAGGTGTCAAATGCTTGAAGAAGCAATGGCATTTGGCCTGTTCATGGAGGCAGGGCTCGGTCGTACAGTCGCAGCACGATATCGCTTTGCTCGACAGTGGGCACTCGGTGATCGGAAAAACCCAGTTGCATCAACACCTGCACTGGTTTTGCTTGATGGTGACGATGATATTGATGTGCAACTCGCCCCTTTCCGTTCAACAACGAACCAACAAATTCCTGCAACACTTACTTTTGAGTCACGTCTTCCGTTATCACCACCTAATTTTCTCAAACCTTCACCAAAGTGGAGTGTCTCCATCGGCCACGTTCTTCCTCCTTCTTTAGACGAAGCAGATGCTGGTGAACCAGCAGGAACAGCCCAAGTTTTACCCGTTTCATGGCAACGATTGAATCACGATGCAAGTTTGACGGACACATCTCTCAATCCCGATGTGGTTGTACTTGTCGATGCAGTTCAACTTGCAGCTCAGCCTGGAAAGTTGGTTGAAGCAATTACGATTCTCAAACGCCGATTCCCTGGTGCTCTTCTGTGGACTCCAGGGCTCGGAGGGCCGGACAACCTAGCAGTGCTTACTTGGTTTGGTGTGGACCTTTTTGATTTAGCCCGTTCTCGACAAGCCTCTGCTGCTGGGGCTTTACTTACTGAGCAAGGCCCTCGTCACTTGGTTGAGTCATTGGGGGAAACCGCGGATATGGATGTTCAAATCTCGCATTGGAAAACAGCGATTGCTTCGGTGCGCGGTGCGCTTGCATCGGACCAAATGCGTTCGCTCGCCGACCGCCAATCACTCACAAGCCCACGACTTGTCGAACATCTCCGCCGTCATGACATTTTGTGCCAAGATATACCCGGACTGCTTTCTTCACATGTAGCCGCAGATTTCACCTTCCCATGCCATTCTGTTTCGATTCAATCTGATCCTCTCATCACCGATTGGGAATCTTTCGTGACCAAGGAATACAAAGCACCGACTGGACTTGATAACATTCTCATTCTTCTACCATGCTCAGCACGCAAGCCATACAGACTTTCAAAATCACACGGACGATTTATTCGAGCCATAGGCACGAGTGCGTGCCATGAGGTGATGGTCACATCACCTCTCGGTTTGGTTCCACGTGACTTAGAGGAAGCATGGCCTGCTGGTCATTACGACGTTCCAGTTACGGGTGACTGGACAGGCGATGAGTTGTCGCGAATACAACGCATGTTCAAATCTTTAGTCGACCGACACAAATATCAACGAATAATCAACCACTCCGGTATTGAATTTTCGCATGAGTCATTGGAGGTAACTGACACTCGTCTTGGTGATTCAGCAGGTTCTCATGAAGCACTTGAACGACTTACTGAGGCTGTAAAGACGGCAGTTGATGAATTGAGTGCCCGGGGCAGGAAAACTGAAAAGATTCTTCTCGACAATTTCGCTAGCATTGCTCGAAAGCAGATGAAGAGTGACGCCTGGGTTAAAGATTTGAAGGTTCGAGGAAAACCACCACGATATCGTTTGGAAAGCGGTCAAACTCAAATGGCTCTTTGGTCGATAGAACGAAGTGGTTTTTCACTTCCGAAAGCGGTCATCCCCACACTTGCAGAACTCGAGGCTTTACCGAAAGTGCATTTGAAAGAAGGGCTCCCTTGGAAGGGTGATATCTTTGGCTCTCTTGTAGAATCCTTTGATGAAAGTATTCGTGCCGGTTCAGATCTTCTTGTCTTCCAAGCTGGAGTCGTCATCGGACTTGCCCGAGCACACGCTCCTGCATGGGAATGGCCAGCGACCCCCGGTCGACTCGCAAAGTCTCATCAACGGTTGTAGATTTTATCCGCAAATGGCGAGCAATCTCTCGTTTACAGCAATCCAAAACGGCTTGGTTCAAGCGGAGCGGTTAAGAAGGGGTGACAAGTCCCCGTTTTCCTTGGAGTTGTCCTTATGGCACGTATGTATAAGTCACGCAGAGGAAAGAGTGGGTCAAGTAAGCCCTTTGTCGATGAAGCACCAGAGTGGTCAAACACTGACGCTGCTGCGGTAAAACAACTCATTATTGACCTCGGAAAAGAAGGGCATTCTACAGCAGTCATTGGAACTATTCTCCGCGACCAACATGCAGTTCCTAACGTCCGCCTCGTTCTCGGCGGTAAGCGCATCGGAAGTGTGCTCGCAGAGAACAACATCGGCGGAACTTACCCCGAAGATATGATGAATCTCATGCGTCAAGCAGTCGGAATCATCAACCACATTGGTAGCGGTAACCACAAGGACCTGCACAACAAGCGTTCTCTGGAAATTACAGAATCAAAGATTCGTCGTCTTGCCAATTACTACATGGCTGAAGGTCGTCTACCATCTGAGTGGCGATACAAGCGTGACGAACTCCGCCTTATGGTTGAGTGATTCTCGCTCATTCGTTCCACCACACATGTGGTGACTTCATCAATGGTAACCTTCTCGACATATTCGGTGGGGCTATGAACGACTTACTTCTAACATCATCATTTTCTGATGTGAAGAAGAGAATTCAGTCTTTATCCAAGCAGATTCAAGATGCTGATATGGTTCACATTCACGCACCAGCGGATCTCTCAGGCCTTCTCGCTTTGTCAATGTTAGAGTCAGCCTTTCTCGATACTGGAATGAAATATAGGCGCCGGTTTTTACCTTCTCACCAATTCATACCTCGTGATGAACGTGCTCAACCAGAAATTCCGTCAGATGGCTTGCTCATTTTTATCGCCCCTTTTGAGGATACATGGACTGTCGAAGAATTACCTAAAACGGACTTCATTCACATCACCCCACTCTCCGTGTCCGTCAGATTAGGTTCGGGGCAAAATCAACGACGTGGAGCGCTTGACGTGGTTGCACAATGTGCAGCATTGGCTGCTGAATTTGTTCCAAATGGGCAAAAAGTCCGCCTTTTGAGGCCCTTCGCAGCAACTGGGCTTTGGTTGCGTGAAGCAATGGATACGACCTTCGACCCTATCCATACGTCGATTCGTGACCACCTTCGAGACGAGGGGGCTTTCCGAATGGTTCCTCTCCCAGAAGTGCCTTCACCAGCAGACGGTATGATTCCGGGCCTTTCAGAACGGATGTTCAAACGGTTGCAGAAAGGTTGGCCGAAAATGGATATTGATTCCCGCTCAGGCGCATTGAGTGAATTGATTCTCCCTACATTGGTTCATCCCACTCTTTCCACACCCCGATTAGAAGAACTTGTTTGGCACCGATTGATGATTGGAACCTCCGATGTCGACGTTATGAGCCAAGTATTTTTGGCTGAAAGGGCGTGGCCATCAGAGTCAAAAGACGCTAAAATACACGCATCGAAATTAGCAGATTCTTTCCTCAAAACCGGACTCCTTCTTTGATGGAATCCATCGACGGGTTGAAATCTCACATCACACTGGGATAGGCATGGCCATTGAACGATTACTCACTGGAAGTATCCGAGATCAAGTTCAAGATTTGATGTCGACAGAAGATTTGGTCATCGAAGCATTTCGAGACTTAGTCAAAGATGAACTCAAATCTCACATTCGGAGCAAAGTCGATGAAGATCCAGAATTGAAAGAAGAAATCAAGGAAGCAGTTGCCTATTATTTCCATACGAAGGCTCGAACCGTTTACGCTGAACTCAAAGCAACGCGTGCAGCGACTCGACTCGGTCTACGTCTCCTGCCTGACGACTTGCAGGGCGAAGTTGGTGAAGCAGTTGTTTCGCTCTTTGAAAAGGAACTCGGTGCTCTTCTTGAGAAGGCACTTTGATGGTTTTTATGACCTTCAAGGCGTTTCTATTATGTGCCATACGCGCTGGGTGGTAGTTAGGTGAAGTTATGTCGGCACGTCCATTCTTGTTTGTGCTGATTTTCATCGCTTCGCTGATGACGCCTCTTGTCGACTCTTTTGTCGGGAATGCTTCGGCAGAAGACACCCTCGTTTGTTGTGATTCCGCAGATGTGGAGCTCCATTTACTTGGCTCTTCTTCCGCTGGTACCATGTCGCCATTTTCCCAAGATTTAGGTGAAACTACAACCACAGCCACCATTGCAAATGCAGTGACCTCTGAAGAAACAGTTGGAAAATGGGTTTTGCCGAATGTGTGGGCCGGGACGATTCCTGCAAAAACCTGGGAAGTTTCTATTCAATACGAGGTAAGCGGTGCTGCAAGCGCTCAAATGAACGCTACTGCAACATTGAAAATAGGAAGTCAAACCTTCAGTGCTTCAACGGAACCAGGAAGTTCTTTCCTCCCCCAGGGAAGAGGCACACTTACGTTTGACATCGCTGTTGACACGACCTCGATATCGGATCAAGGGGCTATTGAATTATCGCTCACCGCACGAACTGTTGTATTTTCCTTGCCTACTGGTGATGCAAAATTAGAATTTTTGTGGGGTTCTGAAGATGCTGACTCAACCATTGAAGCATCTATTCCGCTACTTGACCTTACTTTACTCGAACCAGAAGTCGAGGGCTCTGAAGTCTATTTTTCAGTTGTCATTGAATCCAATTGGGGTATGGACATGCTTTCGAAGTCTGCATCTCTTGAAATGTTAGTTGAAGGTATTGCTTTGAGTGGCGACCCTATAGAGACTACCTCTGGGGACGGCGTTCGCGTCACTTGGACCTGGGATGGGGCGAAAGGCGGGATAGAATCGGTGAATGTGGAAACTCGTCTTTTGATTGAAACGGGCGATACATCTCTTTCCGGTTCGACAACTTTTGAGATTGAAACGTTTGATTCATCTGGCGGAACTGGCACATATTACCCTCCAGATGAGCCCTTGAAAACCAATGGCGACGGAAGCCCGTTAGCAGTTACAGGAACATTCTCTCTTCAATCATCCAGCGGTTCAACAGATGGGTTGTCTCTTGAACGTGAAACGCGAATCGAGATTGGAGGAGAAATGGCCTTCTGGATGCGATGGGGCATGGACCACATTGGAGATGAAGCGACATCACTTTCACCGGTTCTGAAAGCCTTTGATGCCGGTAATGTTGGCGATGACGAGCGAGTAAGCCGTACGATTGAACCAATTGAACAGATCGAGTTTGAAAGACAGATGCTCAGCACTACGGGTGCAGGTTTGGCTTCATATTACCTCGGTGTCGGCCTTGGGTTAGAAGTGAAAGACTTGCTTGGTGACCAAATTAAAGAATTTGATACGTTGTCGATTAAAGTCGATCTCAATGGAGAACCAAATGTAGTGAACCACCCGGTCACGCTCGTTATTTCGACAACAATCATTATTGAAAAGAACAGTCGAGTTCCATTGCTTGGTAATTTTGTCACCGCCCAACCTTCACCGCTTTGGGCAGATTATTCCCTTTCATTATCGGGCTCATCATCCCCTACTACCTCTTTTGCAGGGGCAACGCTCAATCCTGATGACTCCGTTCGCCTAAGTATTACTCGCTTACCATGGGGTGAATCAATTCAATTGGAAGGTGAGAACATTGCTCAGGACGATGAATATGAGTTCCTTGCGTCAGCTACGAACTCCCCAATCCACAGCCCCCTTCCATTATTCCTTCTTGTGGTATGTGGCCTTGGCATTGGATTTATCATCGCCTCTCGCCTTGCAAAAACCCGCCAGAAAAAGTTACTGTATGTCGAACTTATTCTCATTCCATTCGTGGCACTGATTCATATTTTGGCATATCCTCCACTTTTCGTTGGAAGTGCAGTCATTGTTACAGTGCTTATATGGTGGGTCACTGCGGTAACAAGCCCTCGTTCACGTGTGAATCTTACGGAAGAGGCGACGATGCTCACAACTCCGGTCATTCCTTGCCCTGCTTGTGGTACGCCGAATCCCGTAACGAGTCAGGAGCGACCACTTCGTTTCGCATGTGTTGGATGCGATCGGGTCATCAAAATCGTTGCCTAATCAAAGTTTGAGTCCTTTGAGCGAACGAACTAACGATGATGCCTGTTGGTAATCTGACGGGGAAAAATATCCAACGAAATCTCCATCTTCTTGAACTGCAACAACTGCTTGTGGTGCCCTTTTTTCAATATCCTCAAGAACTGATTTCAGAGATTGACTAAGTTTGACTTCCAAAAAATCCATTTCCATCCATTCCGAGCATTTTGATTCATTTGAATTGGCATTCTCGGCGAAGGCTTTGAGAAATTGACGATTGCCAATGACGCCTTTGGTCTTTGAATTCTCATCCAGTACAACGAGTATTCCTCCAGAGATCGTTAGCAATCGACGTGCAGCCTCAGCCATCGAATCATCGATACCAACAGTCATATGTTCATCATCAAGTTTCAAATCTGCTACTGTCTTCGACATGGTTGCCACATACCAATGGTTACGATACGGTCCTATCATTGTTCGCCTGAAGCCAATTCATGAGTGAGTAAAGATGAGTGTCGTATCATCGAGAATTCGAGCATAACCAATTCTCTCAATTTGAACCATTGTTCCGTGTGGGTATGAATGACTTTCAATCAATCCCTCAAGACGGTTCAATTCTCCATCTTCAGCAACAATGAGGGTTGCATTGGTAGCATTCGATTCACTTAGCCAGTGAATAATTGGTCGTCGGTCATTTCTATCGACAGAGCCTATGAGAGCAGATAATTCCTCCGTGGGGGAATTTGAAGTTTCGATATTGGCAAACCCTTTCAACCGAACCTCGTTTTTGACGCTGTCTTCTTTTTCAATCCAAATGTGATGACTTTGGAGGTCGAATGTTCTCATTCCCCGCTCTGGATGGTTCGGGTGAATCTCCACACTCACGCTGTCAGAATGTTCGCCTTTGAGCTCGACCTTAACCGGTTCCCGTATGAACGAAAGTCGTGGAGCTTCATCATCGATACTTTTGGTATTATGAGAAAATAAAGTCGAGAGGGGAACTGAAATATCTTTCTGAGTCACACCTAATTCAACCCAAAAGTCACGAAGTGCCTTTGAAGTAATTCCCCTGTTACGCAGAGCATTAAGTGTTGGTAATCTTGGGTCGTCCCAACCAGTAAACATCCCCGCTTCTATATCTCTGCGCATTTGTGATGTTGAGAACCCACCCCATTCGTGAACCTTGACTCTACCCCAATACATTGTTTCAGGATAAGTCCAGCCAAAGTGTTCGTAGAGCAGAGTTTGCTTACGTGTTGAATCCATCAAATCTTTTCCTCGAATGATATGCGTGACTCCCTGAATTTGGTCTTCAACAGCGCTTTGGAAATCAAGCAGAGGCCAAACTCGGTATTTCGATCTAATTGAGGGTCGTGGATGTGGGTGCTCAGCAGTATTCTGTATTCGAAGTGCGGGCCAATCACGGAGTGCTGGATTTTTCAAATCCATTGCGGTTTTGACTCGAACAACTGCATCACCAGGTACAAATGTCCCGTCATTCATTTTCCCCCAAAGCTCGAGGTTTCGTGCGACGTCATTGTTTCGGCAAGGACATTCAGTCTTGCTTACACGGAACTCTTTGAATGCTTCACCGCTACACTGGCAGACATATCCAAAATTTCGCTCCAACATCAGAACTGCATGCTCATAGTAGTGAGGCATTTGTTCACTTGCAATGACAATCCGGTGAGGCTTAAATCCGAGCAACCATTCTGCCTCTTCTGGTATCTGTTGATATGCTTCATTCAATGGTGGTTTGACAACTGTATCTGTGTCATCAAATCGTAGAATCAATTCTCCGTCCCATTCTTTTGCGTAGTTACCATTGATTACAATTCCACGTGCGTGGCCGAAAGAGAGTGGTCCGTTGGGGTTTGGTGCAAAGCGAAGAACAACTTTTCCTTTTTCGGCGTTTTTGAGTTCAGGAAGCCCCTCTCTTCGCTCCTTCTTTTCTCGCTTTTCTAAAAGATGGGGTGCTTCCTCTTCGAGTATTGCTTGAAGGGCAGCCACTCCTTGTTCAGATGCCATCTTGTTCGCTTCAGCAACGGCTTTTGCAATGAGCGGGGAAATAATTTTTCCATGTTGGCGTAGGTCACTTCGAGTACCCATTAACCGTCCGATCACTGAACCAGGTGCAGCCTTTCCTTCGTATTCAATTGCATTTTGCAAAGCAAGATGCCTAAAGGATGCGAGCGTTTTTTCATCGGGTGTCCAAGTCATGTGGCTCGACCTCTCCTGCGGCCCTTGCTTCATCAACTACTCGCTTAAAAAATACAATTATTCAGAAAAGAGTTTGTTGATTCTGTTCTTTGAACGGCCGGATTGGTGGTTCTTCATCATGAAGTTCATTCCAAGCTCTGCTGACGGTTTTCCAAGACCAGCGGAGAGCAGGGTGCGGTTTTGATTCACGTAGTAACTCGGGAAGAGCGGCCTTTGTTTTTGGGTCACTTGGATATCCAGAGCCCAGAGGTAAACCGATTTCATGGGTCAAATTCTCAATACACGAATCACGATGAACCTTTGCAAGAATGCTCGCCATACCTACAACCGGATATGTTGTGTCTGCTTTATGTTCTGAAAGTATGGTTGAATTGGGCCATGGCCATTTCGGCAATCGGGCAGCAATCCGGTCGGTAAACCGTTGTTCATTTACATCACAGGCATCATTCAGTACATGGAGTGGGTGTGAAACCTGCTTGCGGATTTCAGTTAATGCTTCAGAAAATAGATCGACTTCCAGAAGATTGAGTCCTGTGGTTTGGACACCATGGTCAACGCGTTCTGGTCCGCATTCAATGAGTGAATACTTCCATCCTCGTTGCTCTACCTGGGTGTGAAACCATTCAACTAATTCCACCCTTTTTTTGTGAGTTAGATCCTTAGAATCCTTTACTCCATGGGTCATTAGCATCCCGAGATCGCATGTTGGAAGGGCTACTGCACCTACGACTAAAGGTCCAATCACAGGACCCCGTCCTGCCTCATCAACACCGACTGTCCACATGTATTCACCTAGATGTCAAGTTCGTCATCGATAGGTAGGGGTACCGAAGGTGATTCCTTTTTTTGCGTAAGACTTTCTTGGGGCTTCTCGGGCTCTAGGATTGCATTTCCAGCATGGGGTTTCGAGGTATTCCCCACTTGAATGTCAGCCAGCAGAGAATCAGCGGATGAACGTAATTGGTTTGAACTGTGGTAATCAAGGACGGTATTTGCAGCCTTTGTCAATGATGGATTGACAGGGTCACTTGTCGGCTTGTATGTCCCAGCACGGTTTTGAAATGCTTCTTGGAAATCTTCCGGACGAACCTTCAAGGCCGTATCTTCAGGAGCAGGAGCTTTCGTTTCGGTGAATTTCTCCATCCAATTATCGACCTTTTCCGGCTCTTTTGTTTGATACATTGCTTCTCTCTGTTGTTGTTCAAGGTTTCTTTGATTACGAGCAGATATTGATTTGAATATGATGACTGTTGAAAAAAGCAGTGCACAAATCATCAAGAACCAACCTTTGAGAATTTCCCATCCGGTGTTCAATACCTCTCCTAAATCAAACGATTCTTCAATTTCATCTCCTTGCCAAAGAATGCCTTTGTATTCACCTTTACTTGTGTGAACAAAAACAGTACTTGGTTCAAATTGTGAGCGTACAGTCGTATTAATCCACACAGTTCCATTGCTCTGCTGATCGAGAGGCAAATCGACCCATGAGCGAACTGTGAAATTAAAGCCAATTGGAATATCAGATACCTCAAAAGAACGAGGGTATTCTATATCTTCTTCATAGATGGCGATGAACGGGGGTATGAACGACATATCTGTTGAATGAGATGATTGTAATTGAACCAGTAAACCATCGGCAGTATTGCCTTCATTTCGTAAAGTCATGGCTATTGAAAGGCGACCTTGACTATCAATTTCTTCGGTGATGTCAGTAAAGACCCATTTTATTATTGGAGCAATTTTGACAGGGATTCGCACCAATCCTACCAATGTGTCTGTATTGAGAAGTCGAACTTCTACAACAATATCGCCAAGCTCAAAGGCATAGGCAGATGAGTTTGCAGTCACCAAAAGCAGGTCGAGTTCCGTTAAACTGTTTGGACCAAGTTCTTTTGTCGAAACTAAGAGCTGAGCATCAACAAAAGATGGAACTTCTGTGACTGCAAATTCAAATGTATCAACGGCATTACCCGTATTTTCAATTGCAATCTGGGCCCCACAAGTGGCATTAGGCAACAAGGATTGACACTCATCTGTGAGAACTTGAACGGTACCACTTCGTTGCCAGTTGATGGATGCTCCGACATCGATTGTCTGCATACGAACGAGAGCCCCACTCGCAAAAACTCGAACACGTATATCCACTTCTCCCGAATATTCAAGCGGTGCTTGGAATCCGACCTCTATAGTTCTCGATTCATTTGGCTGGAGAGTATTTCCTTCGAGACCGCCAAAAAGAGCGATTGTCCAATCGTCACAGATGATTCTGTCATCGATTGGAATATTTTCAATCGGTAACCCGTTTGAATAAACCGCTTGTAATGTTATGTCGAGGTAAGCGGGAGTGTTTCCATTGTTTCGAACTGTCACTGGAATTCTATCTGCTCCTCCGGGTTCTACTAATAAGTCATTACCTGAGTCATCAATTGACGCATTGTAATAGTCGTTCATAAGTAAGTCAAAAGACCATTGGGAAATCCCGCCGTCAATACTCGAAACAGCCTTGAGTTGGAATCGTGGTCCAGTGTTTGCAAGGGGCATACCGTCAACAATTGTTGGGACATCAATCCACAGGAACACATAGGTCAGTGAATCCGGCTGAACAGTTTCATACGCATTTATCCCATCAGTATTGTCCATGGTCCAGCCCCAATTCCATCCAGTTTGGGAATAGAGATTAAACATGATATCATCAGTTAGTGTGGCATTGTTTGTGATGTTCATGGCAACAGAGGTACGTGTGCCTGGGGTTACGATGAAAGAGGAGATACCACTCGAGCCAAAGTTGAGGTTGGAATAAGGAGCCACTTTAGCTTGGAAACTCTCGATTTGGTGCCACGTTGGGTCGCTCTCAGCGCTGAAGTTCAACGATAGGTTGTATGTTCCAAAACCGGCATTTGAGTCGGCAGTGAGGTTAAATTTGACTTGGCGAAGATAACCACTCTCGACGAATTTTGTATGCGGCAGACCTGTTGCTGTAAGTCCATTGGCACCTGATTCAAGTTGAAATGAATACGTTTCATCGTTTTCGCCAGTATTGTGTAAGGTGAATAAGACTTCAATAAATTCCCCCTGATGCAGTGTGACTTGGTTGAGACCGATTACATCCAATTCACTGCTTCTTGCATCGAACCTTGTCGGGTCTGCCCCAACCGTTGCAAATGAAACCGTTGAATGCAGCAGAACGAGCATCACAATGAGCCATCTGCGCATATGTGGTCCATGGCATCCAGCATTTCAACGTCACTACCCTTATGCATCACAATGCTTCGTAGTCTTCATGAAGCAGTGGATTCTCGGAACACCATGGCACCCATCTGGCCGTTTGGAAAAAAGAAGCAACCTGATATGCTTGATGAACCGGAACCTGAAACCGTCATTTACCGAAAAGGTTCTGGAGAGGCAATGCAAGTATTGGAAGATAATTCGCACAGAGAATCAGTTGATTACAAGGCTGCAGTTTCTCTTTTCGGTAACGGTGATACAACGGTGAAACGTGCCGAAGAGCAATCTCAGTACTATGAAGGGCTTGTAGATTCTGCAACTCCAGTCCCAGAATTTTCTTGGGTTCACCATACAGATGGATATCACTACAAACAGTTTACAGATGGGGCTTTTGATTCGGTTCCACACAGGAAAAATCAAGATGGTACTTACTCACCTTATCAGGCCTAAACAGGGTCGGGTAAAACCGTTTGTAGTGCGGCGATGTCAAATTCCGCTCCATTAAGTGGCACGCGTAGTTCATACAGGTCACTCACTGCAGGGTCCATCTCTCCAAAACAGCCCACGTGGACGCCATGTATGACCACTTTTGCACATCGGCCAGCAAGCCACGGACCCATCGAACCGGACAATGGTTCAATTGTATATTCAGTAGACCCAAGGTCTTTCAAGAGCGCTTGAATTCTACCCCGAATCGCAGCAAAGCCACCACCTTGTTCTGCAACTAAGAAAGCAAAGCGTCCACTGTTCTTGTGATTTCGAACAACAGTACCTAACTCGTAGACAGCTTGTGGCAAATCATGATGGCGATTGGAAGCCATTAAACGGAATAGTCCAGGCAATATGTATTGGCGTAGGAGTGTATGTTCGATGGTGATCGGGTTTGTAATGCGGGTGACATCTCCCATTGGTGGCCACCGCATTGCCTCGAATTGATCAAAATCATTTGACAATGTAAGGGATTGGATTTGCATGAGCCCGAGACCTTGCAGAGATTCTCTTAGTCTACGACGAATTTGATTATCGGGCCGCGGGATTGCAGTGAGTGGTGCCTTTGGCACGTCGCTTCCCAAGTCTTCATATCCGTGTCCAATAGCAACATCTTCGACTAAATCGACCGGATGAAGAATGTCAAATCTCCATCGTGGCATTGCAAAGGTAAGCACAGAGTCACCTGCCAACACGTCAGACATTTTTGTAACCGTTGTAGAGGTGGTCTCGATAGCCTTCTCTCTGCCAAGATACTCTCCACCCATTCTGTTGATTGCATGACCGATTTCCACATCGTTGAGGTTACGACCGAGTAATCCATCAAGCAAGCGTTGGGTGACTTTGTGTTCACGAGGAGTGGAATTGGGCAAATGTTCCACTTTACCATCATAGCCCGTCACTTCCACTGATTCAATAGAACCTCCACGCTCTGCTAATTGTAAAGCGATGAGCATGAGACTTGACTCACACGCCCGACGGTCCCATCCAGTGACGTCGATAAAGAAATCTTGAGTAGAGTGACTCACTGTTGTCTGATTTCCGTTAATGATTGGTGGGAAAGAGAGAACCTCTTTGTTTGAATCAAATATGATTGGATATGATGTCATTCCTTCGAGTAAATGCGCGAAATCTATCCCCTTAGGGTGGCTGGTGAGTATCTGATCTAGCGTCATCCGTTCAGTCATTGCGAGTGGGCAAAAAGAGGTTGAACCTGGAACTGCTTGAACGTTGAATGGTGGTGCTAATTTGGCCAGATCATGCACACCAATTGAGGCTCTTCTTCGTCCCCTTCCAAGTGCGAAGTGAAGTTTTTCCTGGTGGTCCATGAGTGCTTTGATGAATTCTTCTTTTTGTTCGCTCGTTGTACCGGTGTTGACATTGCGAACAACTGCTCCGAGTATCACTGGTCGTATGTGCTCAAGTTCTTTGTCCACCGTCATCGTGATTGAGCCTTTTTTAACTTCGAGGCGTGGTTCACTTTTTGCGTTGTGCAAAAAGGGCCGGATTGCTTTTGCCAATGTTTCTGCTGAAAGAAGGTCAGGCCGGTCAGGGAATATCTCTATATCGAGCGTTGATTCATCGCATATGTCAATATCCGTTCCGAGTAATGGAAGTTGACTTGCCATCTGTTCAATGTCATGCTTCAGTCCATGTTGAGCCAAGAGTTGACTCAATAATTTTTGGTCGATAGAAATAGTTGGCATAATCTCACCTTAACGTGCAAACCAATGGGGGAGGGGTCGGTCATATCCTACAAGTCTTAGACCACTGATTGCAGCGGTCTCATAATCAAGGGCTCGAAGATGCTGACGCTCGAGCAGTTCAATTGAATCAAGTCCGAGCCGTCTCAAAATTGCCGTAAGTTCGTTTGAAACACTTTGAAGCCAGTGCGCAAGGTCATGAGGGTCTTGCATTGGGACTTCACAGCAAATAACATCGATTCCAGAGGCTTGTAAAATGGCAATATCTTGGCCACTTGCAGAGAGTCCGAGAAGCATACCAGTTTGCGTCCCAGTATCGGACAAATGGGATTTTGTAGAGCGCCCTATCATCGGTAGAGAAGCCGCTTCAGCAATGCCTGAACCATCTTCAATACGGCTGATTGCCATGTCGATATCATGATGAGCAGAGCGCACATGTAATGATTCTACTCGAGAAATAGCGTTGAGGAAGGATACAGGTTTATCCATTCCTAACAATGTGCGAGTTGCAACGATAAATCCGTCTATTTCTTCAGAATTCATTGCAGGTAGGTCATCTATATCCACAATCACTCCACACCCCGTCATTAAGAGTTCAGGTGCATCGGCTAAGTTTGATGAATCGAGTAATACAAAATCTACAATTCTTGGGTTTTGACGCGTTATGAAAGGTTGTTTTGACAAGATTTCCATGGCAAGTGGTTCAATCTCATCCGAGGTGAGAACGTCTCCATCTGAGATGAGTGGTAGAAGTGGTAAGGGGAGCGCTACAGACGCATTCTCGTCACGAGTTTCACCAACCAAAACAACGGTGTCACAAGTAGTATAATTCACAGAATGGTGCAAGTCTCCCGCAACTAATCCAATACTCGATAAATCCGATGTCGAGACAGGTGCTTCCGGCGTTTCGACCTGTAATGTTTGAGTTGGAACCAAACAGGCTGCGTCTTTTGGAATCTCCATTCCTGCATTGTCGAGTTCAGCATTGATTGATTTCACTTCGGTCTCGGTGAGAAGGCGTTGTGTGACTCCAGATGGAAGGCGACTTGGATATCTGCCATTGATGATAATTTTGCCGCCGGTCATTCCAGCTCCAGGTGATTTACCAACATCGCCGTGTATGACAATGATTCCACCTTTCATTCCTCCGCCAATACGTTCTCCAGCAGGTCCACGAATGAGTAATGTTCCGCCTTCCATGAAGGAACCAGCATCATCACCAACTCCATCCATGATGCTGATTTTACCACTTCTCATTGCATAGCCAGCATAATTACCAGCGATTTTTTCACAAACGATTGTGTTTCCGCGATTTCCGGCACCAAGGAAAGACCCTGCATCGCCTTGAATTGTAAAGTTCCCGCCGCTGCCAAACGCAGCAACCCATGAACCGAGCACACCCAGTGCCCGCATTTTGGAACCTTTTGGTAAGTCTGGGCACAGTCCAAGTTCACCGTTTTTAGGAACCGGTTCTCCAGCACTGGTCCAGCCGATGCGGAGTATCGCATCTTGTTTGGCAGCCTCGATTAGCCTCGGGCCGAGTTTTTTGTTGATATTGAAAGAGCGTTCAACAACCTCTCGTGGTTCGGCCATGATGGTTTGCTGTTCCTCCATATCCATATACCCTCTCGTTATTGAAGCACTCTTTTTCTCATTTGTCATCTCTCTTGTTTCAGCCATATTTTCACCCTTGCACAAACGATTTGTTAATAGAGGGTCTACAAAGGCAGGTATATTGAGAACGATGACAATTAAGGTAGCCATTAACGGATACGGAACAATTGGAAAGCGAGTTGCGGATGCAGTCGACGCTCAAGACGATATGGAAATTGTTGGTGTGACCAAAACGCGGCCAGCATTCGGCTGTGACCTCGCAGTTCGCAAAGGCTACCCCCTTTACTGCACGTTTGATGATGCTGACCGAATCGCATCTTTTGCTGAAGCAGGATACACTTGCCATGGTGGGTTATCAGACTTACTCGCAGTCGCAGATGTCGTTGTGGATTGTTCTCCGGGTAAAGTTGGTGCATCAAACAAAGAAACATACCAGCAAGCAGGCGTGAAATGGATTTTCCAAGGTGGAGAAAAGCATGAGATGACTGGCTTGTCGTACACCTCTTCAGCGAATCACAAAGAGAACTTGAATGCGGAAGGTACTCGGGTTGTTTCTTGTAATACAACAGGACTTTCACGAACCCTCGTGCCGATATATGAACACTGTGGGGACTTACAAGTCGAATGCACAATGATTCGTAGAGCAGCAGATCCAGGAGATTCCAATAAAGGTCCAATCAATGCTATCAAACCTGTTCTCAAGGTCCCCTCGCATCACGGTCCAGATGTCATGACAGTTAAACCGGAAATCCGAATTAATTCAATGGCTGTAGCAGTCCCTACAACGATTATGCACGTTCACGTCATTACAGCAACCCTGCCAGATGGCCACGGATTGACAACCGAATCGATTTTAGAGATGTGGTCGAAAAACCCTCGTTTAGTCATCATGAATGGCGCTGAAACAGGAATTACTACCACTGCAGAAGTCATGGAATTTGCCCGTGATATTGGTCGCAAGTGGGGCGATTTACATGAGATTTTCATCTGGGAAGATGGTGTTAAACTCGAAGGCAATACCTTGTATTATTTCCAAGCGATTCATCAAGAATCAGACGTCATTCCAGAAAATGTTGATGCCATACGCGCACTGACTGGTATTGAGGATGATTGGATGGTTTCAGTGAACAAGACTGATGATGCCATTTCGAGATATAATCATCTCTAATTTGTGTGCCCCATAGGGGCACATGCAAGGGGCGTTTTCAAAAGGGTAGTTGATTTCGGAACGGCATGCAAGGCATTCGAAGTCCGGTTCTCATGCTTTTCTTGCTTCTGTTAACCTCGTTATCTCCCTTGCTGTTATCTGGGACATCCACAGACTCAACAACTGAACTTCACGAAGTTTCTTCTCCTTCTGAATCGGAGCGACTCGAACTTGCTTCTTCACTTTGGAACCAGGCTGAACCGATTCCAATGACTGATGTTCAGTTGCGTGACTCTTCGAATGTTCTTCACCTCCAAGCAGGGGAATTCGATCCATTGTCCAACGATGGTCCATTTTTGGATTCTCATTTTATGAATCTCAATGACCCAACTCAAACCGGGCTTGCAATGATTCAATTGCATCACCATGATGGTACTGTCCTCGAATCATTATCCAAGGATTATTCGATTACGCCGCTTGATTATATTTCTGATGAAGGGTGGTTGGTTCGATTACCTTCTCCAGCATTACCGATTCTTGCGACACTCCAAGAGGATGATCGTGTTCGTTGGGCTGGTATTCAACACCCTGGCTGGAGAGTTCACACCTCGCTTCTTGAACCATCCACCTCAACTCACCTTGCACTCATTCCATCTTCCGACTTGGCAGTAGGTGGCCTTGAATCGCTCAGTCTTGACTTGGTCAAGATGGGTGCAAATGAGGCATGGTGTGGTATTGGTCTTTGCGAAGTTCACTATCTTGTTTCTTCACAATCCGTTCTTCTCAATAACATCATGAATGATGGTCGAATTATCTGGACAGAACCGACGACAGGTCTTGTCCTACACAACGCAATTGCTGGTGCTCTTGTTGGAATTGGTGACGTGAAAGCCAACGCATCCTTCACGCTTGACGGTTCCGGAGAGACAATCGCAATATCGGATACTGGGCTTGACCAAGATCACCCGGATATCGTAGGACGTGTAGCAGGAGTTTACACAAACTTTGGTCTTGACCCATCACCTTCCGATTCAAATACAGGACACGGTACTCACGTTGCACTCTCTGTATTAGGGGATGGTACTGGCGACTCTTCAGCTCAAGGCATGGCTCCAAATGCAAACCTTGTGATGTATGCCTTAGAGCATGACCCAACAGGCGTTTTTGGACGATTGGGTTCTATCTATGATTTGCTGAACGATGCAGAACAGAAAACAGCTCGCATCGCCATCAATGCTTGGGGTTCCAACGGTAATTATGGGCAATATACTGCCGACTCACGTTCGGTCGATCTTCTTGTCAGTGACAAGAATACAGTCTTACCTTTGTTTTCGGTTGGTGACCGTGGCAGCCAAGGAGCATCCCAAGTTTCAGCTCCTGCAACTGCCAAGAATGTGCTCGCAGTCGGAACTTCGCATACCGGTACACTGGCCGGTACTGTCGCTAATATCTCAAGCCAAGGACCGAGCCTTGATGGTAGAATTAAGCCTGATATTGTGGCCCCAGGAATGAACATTTGTTCCGGCCTCGCCGAGGAAGCTAAATCTCCTGCAGGTTTTGGATGTGCGACCGGTTCGCATGCTGACGGTAGCGATCTCTATGTTTCTCTTTCTGGCTCTTCTCATGCAACTGCAATTGCGGGAGGTGCAACTGCACTTATCCGTGAGTTCTTACGTGAAGAGATGAACCTCAATTCACCGTCCGCTGCCCTCATCAAGGCAGTCGTTATCAACGGTGCTACGGACTTAGGCACGCCTGACATCCCGAATTCTCAGGAAGGTTGGGGGCAATTGAATGTTGAACGGACGGTTTTACCAATGGATGGTGCAACCCCATTGAACACCTTTATTGACCAAAATAAACAACTCAATGCAGGGTTTGGTTTGTTGTATGCATTCAACCTAGATCCGAGTCATGGAATCGACATGACTCTCGTATGGTCTGATGAAGAAGGTAGCGCGAATGCGCCTCAATCAAATCCCCGTTTGGTCAATGATTTAGATCTGATTTTAGTCGACCCGTCAGGTAACGAGTGGCTCGGAAACGACTTCTCGTCTGGATACTCTACAACAGGTGGAACTGCTGACTCTCTCAACAATGTCGAACGAATTAAAGTCGCTCCCGGCGTCCTCTCAACTTCAGGACAATGGCAAGTCAAAGTGGTTCACCGTGGCGGCACAACTCAATCTTTTGGACTGGTAATGGTTGCTGATGCTACCCCAAATGCGCAATCTGATTTAGCGACCTACAATGGCAGTATTGTCCCTTCCTCTCAAGAGCCTCTGAAAAACGACCTCATCACCTTACAACTTGGCTGGATTAACCAAGGTACTCTTGCTTCCGGGACATTCCACGTTACGCTTGAAGATTTAACGACAAATCAAACTCTTTTCGATGCTGACAGACCCGGGCTTGGTGCTGGAATTGTTGACTCCTTTTTACTTCAACATCAATTCACAACAACTGGAACACACACCATGCGATTGAGTATTGATACGCTTGATCAAGTGGCTGAAATGAATGATGCCGTAAATGGCGTAAACAACAATGTGTGGACCCAAGACATTGAAGTCACTGCTCTTGGAGTTCGAGTTGTCGCACTTGATGAAAATGGTATTGCTCCCACAACACCCGAAGCGAGAGCTACGTCTGCAATCAAAACCTTCGATGTCCTCAACGAAACTGGCATTGACATCCCAATTCACATTTTGCATGAAGGTACGGGTCAGCAAAGCGTGACGCTCTCTGTAACCAATGTACAGATGCCACAACCTGGTCGTCCTGATTTCTTACTGGCGCCTGAAGACTACTGGACAAAGGCCGTCTCTGAAATTGGACCATATGTCGTTCAAGGTCTCGGTGAAGAAGGAGATTACAAAATGCTCAACGTTCATCTTGAAAATGAGTATGCAGATTTATCAGACTCCTCTGCACCAAGATATGCCCGTGCTGGAACCTTTGTCGTCGACATCATTGCTCGCTATCAAGCTCAGCCAACTGTCTCGCATACTCAAAGAGTAACAATCGTCGTTCCTGAAGTCAATGCTGTCAATATTGGCGCTGCTGGGATTACTGGTTTATCTGCAGCTCCAGGCGATTCTACTGGATTTGTTATCTCAGTGATGAATATAGGAAATACTCCGGGCCAATATACGGTTTCTTGCACATCAGAAAACAGGTGGCAAGTCATGTTGGGCGGTTCAAATTCATCAACATTGGAGTTTGAACCCCTCAATATCAAAGAATCCCTACCAATGTATATTCGAATCTTTGTCCCACCTGTGTCAAACGGAGTACCCGTTTCAGGATCATCGGATACGGTCACTTGTTGGGTCAATTCTCAGAATGATGCGACAATGAACTTTACGCAATCTGTCGATGTAGAAGTTTTGCCTCAAGAATCATTTGAAAGTGATTTATTTGATGATTTAGGACCCATTGGACCTTCAGCAATTAACCGTAATGTAATGGTTGACACTGGTCAAGAAGTTTCTCTCAATTT
>TARA_B110000444_G_scaffold261364_1_pt1 | contig 33146 bp, 21 predicted proteins | sample TARA_B110000444 | Tara Oceans TARA_B110000444 (sample SAMEA4398370) | marine metagenome | biome: Polar Biome; feature: [SRF] surface water layer (ENVO:00010504); material: water (ENVO:00002006), including particulate matter (ENVO:01000060) such as... | depth 5 m | reverse complement strand
ATACTCAAGATTGAAACTGGTGTAGTCAAGATAGGCCACGTGCAGGTGATTATTGGAATCAATCGCTAATGAGGATTGTTCACCGACGTTATTTGTGCTGTTGTCGAGTGTGACCGGGGTGCTCCATACTTGAGAGATATTCCCACCAGTTCCATTTCCACCTGTTCCGTTTCCACCAGTACCGTTACCACTGCCGTTTCCACCGGTGTTGTTGCCTGTATTGTTACCGGTATTGTTCCCAGTGTTATTGCCAGTGTTGTTACCAGAATTATTGCCTGAGCCATTGGTGTAGTTCGCCCACCATGCAGCCAAATCAGGTTCATATTCGACATCCAAAAGTAGGGTATCTTCTACGGAACCGAGGTTTTCCACATTGATTGAAAAGGTGGAATTTGTACCAGAATCCATTGCCGTCAATGCCCCGCCCATGGACGAAAGGTCCAGAGACGGTTGATATGAGGGGCTTACCGAAACGTAAACTGTGATTGAACTGCTTATGTTTTGGTCCGGTTCGGTAACGACGATGTCAAAAGAGCCGCTGTCAGATGGAATTGCACCCTCTGTCAATCGGACAATGATTGTCGTGTTTTTCGACCATGTAGGGAATACATTCTGAACGACATCCTCACTCGGAGTAATATCCCAAACTGATGACAGGCCGGTTGTGTCGACTGAAATATTGTATGTTTCAATCGCAGAAGCGTTGTTTTCTATGTTCAGTGTAATATTACCAGAGTCCCCCCCAATAAGCATGAGGTGTGATGTATCTGTTGACAACAGAATACTTTGGTGTGCGCTGACATTCATTGCAAGGGGAGACATGCTTGCAAACAGCAATACCAGTACGAAGGCGACGGCACGAATTGGGCGAGACGACATAAGACCAAGTCAAGCCACCGATACATACCACTTGAGTGAATCGGCCCTACGGGCCGTCTAAAGTTGGCTTTTTCAGCTCCTTAGGGAATTGATTCGTTCTTGCTCAATCCGCTCCCAGGGGAACGTTCCATCATCACCAGGAAGTCGGCCAAAATGGCCACCTGAAGCAGTTGATGAATAAATCGGCTTGAGGAGATCAAGGTCTCGAGCAATAGCACCTGGCCTAAAGTCAAAGGTTGATTTAACTCTCAGTGCCAAATCCCTTTCAGAAACTTCTGAAGTGCCAAAGGTCTCCACACGAACACTTACAGGTTGAGCAATACCAATGACATATGCCAATTGAATTTCACAACGACTAGCCAATCCAGCTGCAACAACGTGCTTGGCAGCCCAGCGTGAAGCATATGCTGCTGAACGGTCGACTTTCGAGGGATCCTTTCCGGAAAAAGCACCGCCGCCGTGACGCCCCATGCCACCATAGGTATCGACTATGATTTTTCGGCCAGTCAATCCTGCATCTGCATATGGACCTCCTGGGTCTGCAAATCTCCCTGTTCCGTTGACTACAAGCGTGTAGTCTTCTTTACGAAGTTCTGCAGGGATGACATGTTCAACAACGTGTTGTTTGATTTGTTGGTTGACATATTCGAGTTCTTGTTCTTCAGAACCATCGAACTGATCTTTGAGGTCTTTATCATGTTGAATAGCAATAATGACTGTGTGTACTCGAGAGACTGCACCATTCTCGTCATACTCAACAGTCACTTGTGATTTACCATCAGGCCGAGCCCATGGAAGAATACCTTGCTCTCGAACTGCCGTGAGTCTGCGAGTGAGTCGCTGAGACAGTGCCGCTGCAAGTGGAAAATAACGCCCTGTAAGTCCTGAGTAGCCTTCTGTCTCAGTGCATGCATAACCGAACATCAAACCTTGGTCACCCGCTCCTTGAGACAAGAGGTCTTGGTTTACGCCTTGAGCAATGTAAGAAGATTGCGTGGTTATGTGGACTTGGACTTCGGTAAATTCACTTGAAGTAGCATCCATTCCAATGGAATGAGCAGTGTATCCGACTCCAGCTGCTGCTTGACGAGCAACGGTTTCGTAATCTGGGGCAGACCCACTCAAAGAGACTTCACCAGCAAGAACAATGAGTCCCATTTCTTCCTTCCCTTTGACGCATGTTTCGACTGCTACACGAGCATTTGGGTCAACAGCAAGACAAGCATCGACAATAGCATCAGAAATGGTATCGCACAATTTGTCGGGATGGCCGCGGGTTACAGATTCGGATGAAAATAAGTCACCAGTCATGAGTTTGGCGCCAATCCCCGCCTATATGAATAAACCGCTTAATCGCTAGGCCAATAATTCCCAAAAGGAATAAAAGTTCATAAAATAGCCAACTGGGGAAAGTGAAATGGATGGAGTTGGAACGAATGGTTGATGTTCTCTCCCCTTCCCCCCAGTATCATGAGCACTTGGGTACCTACCGCATACCGCACCCACACATTGGGTGAAATACAATCGAATGGATCAAACTTAGTCGGCCAAGAAGTCACCGTCTCGGGATTTATGGAAGCCAACCGAGGTAAAGGAGCGATATGCTTTGTTGACCTCCGTGATGGAACAGGAACAACACAAGTATTTCTCAAAGCAGATAATGTTGGCGAAGAAGCATTGGACATGATTCAACGAATGACTCGTGAATCAACCCTCCAATTCACTGGAACTGTTTCAGAAAAACGGCCTCCAAAAGTCAAGGAAGGTGAACCCGTCCCTGCTCCGGCATACGAAGTGGTTGCTACGTCCGTGAACCTCATCGCGAGGGCGGTGGCTCCCTTGCCCCTCGGAATAACTGACACGGTGAATGTGGCTCTCGACACACGGCTCGACAATCGCTTCCTTGATTTGCGTCGCTCTCACGTCAATGCAATGTTCCACCTTCGTGGAAAAATATTGCAATATGGCCGAGAAGCATTGATTGGCGAAGGTTTCTTTGAAACGCATACTCCGAAGATTGTGGCAACTGCAACTGAAGGTGGAACTGATCTGTTTCCAATGATGTATTTTGATACGCCTGCCTTCCTGAATCAGTCTCCTCAGTTATACAAGCAATTGTGCATGTCTGGAGGGCTCGAACGAGTCTTCGAAGTAGGCCCCGCATTCCGCGCTGAAAAGCACGATACGTATCGACACCTGAATGAATTTATTTCCTTTGATATCGAGTGTTCTTGGGCAAATGATGATGACGTCATGGGTGTTTTAGAGCGCATGATCCATCACATGTGGAAATCAGTTTCTGAAGACCCTGAATCACAAGCTTTTATCGCTTCGATAAACGCATATCGAGCAACTCAGGATGAAGAACCAATCGAAGTCCTTGTTCCAGAATTGCCCTTCCCACGACTGTCGTATTGTGATGCAATCGAAACCATTCAACGAAAGGGTGGAAAAATCGAATGGGGCGATGATATTGACGCTGAGAACTCAGACCTTTTGGCTGAAGACTTACCTCAATTCTACTTCCTCCCACGTTGGCCAATGGAACTCAAGCCATTCTACATCCATCACGTTGAAGGTGAGGATGGAAGTACTGGAAAACAACTCAGTCGAGGGTTTGATCTTAACTTTGGAAGAGATGAACTAACTTCTGGTGGACAACGTGAACACAGAATTGATGTCCTTATTGAAAATCTCAAAGATATGGACCTCGACCCTGAAGAATTCGAATTCTACGTTGCCGGTTTCCGCCATGGAGTCCCTCCGCATGCTGGATGGGGTCTCGGTGTTGAGAGAATCTTGATGAAGCTCACTGGTTCAAAGAACGTTCGAGAAACAGTCTTGTTCCCACGTGACCGTCGTCGTGTAAGCCCTTGAACCAAAAAAGGACGTAGGAGAGTTCAAGAACTCCTCTCTTTTGAGATGATTCATGCATGAAATTGTCTATTTTGAATCGCCTGGCTTTGCCGAAGTATCTCGCTTTTGTCTTGAATTATCAGGACTTGAATGGAAAAACACGGTCGTTGACTGGGATGGCTACATGCAACTGAAAGAAAAAGGAGATTTACCTTGGGGGTATTTGCCAATCATTCGCTCACCAGACGGGATTGTTGCGGAATCAAACGCCCTTCTTCGATACACTGGTGCACTCGCCGGACTTGAACCTGAAGACCTCTTCATTCGAGCCAAAGTCGATGAGTTAGTCGAAGTGATTAACGGGTGGAGAGAAGCGTTCATCCCAACATTTTCCATTGAAGACCTTGATGAAAAAATTGCAGCACGCCAAGCACTGTTTGTCGAAGACGGAAAAATGGATAGAGCGCTCAAAGCAATCTCGCATGTCTTTGAACAGTCGACTACGGGCTGGTTAGCAAACACAGAGTCAATGTCGATAGCCGACATCAAAGCCTTCATGGACACGTTCATGATGTTCTCTGGACAATTTGATGGAGTCACAGCTGATATGTTGGCAAACTACCCATCGCTTCTTGCATTCCACGAAAAAATGTCGAATGAACCAAAGGTAAAGAAATACTACGACAATGATGACAAAGCCCGATGGGTGTTTCGCCCTGACGCTTTCTTAGACATTGGAGACTCACAGCATATCTGATGGCAAATCTCGTGAAGAATATCGAGAGACTGAACCGTCTTGCGTGATGAGGAATTTCTCAAAATTCCACCGAATATCTCCCGTATGACCATCCGAACCAGTTGCTTGACTTAGTGCAGAAAAGAGCGGGTGCTGATGTTCACCTTTCACCTCGAGTTTCGCCATTAAAGGAAAGGTTACATTGTATTGAGAGGATGTGAATTCACAAATCTCCTCATGGCTACCAGGCTCTTGTGCACCGAATTGGTTGCACGGAAAACCGACGACAGTCACGCTGCTTGCAGTTGACATTTCTTGCAAATCAGCATACTGTTTGGTAAAGCCACATGCACTCGCTACATTCACGACAACCCAATGTTCAGAATTGGAGTCTCCGAGTTCTCGAAGAGTCGTTGATTCGCCGTTCATTTTTTCAAATTCGATATCCAGTGGATTACTCATGTTAACCTCTCTCAGTCACCTCGACTTAAGTGTTCTAGTATCAACCAAAGAGTAAGGGTGATACCTGTTGCTCTACAGCGTTTACCATGGCAGTCGACCGTATGCAGTGGGGAGCTGAAGAATGGCAGCATGCTGATTTGTATATGCCAGATGACACCTCTCCATTCGAAAATCAAGTCGGCATACCATGTATCATGCTCATCCATGGAGGATTTTGGAAGAAATCATGGACAAGTGAACTCATGAAGCCAATTGCAGAAGATCTTGCTGAAGCGGGTGTTGCAGCCTGGAACATCGAATTCAAAGGATGGAGTGAAGGAGATGAAGGTGTGTGGATGGATACTCTTTCGGATGTCTTACGTGCTTGGGGGCAACTCGCTCTTCTACCGGGGATTGATATCACGCGCTCAATGATTATGGGTCATTCTGCGGGAGGGCAACTTGCACTTCTTCTAGCAGCAACAGCAGAACGAAAACCCTGGCTTGTTATTGCTCAGTCACCAATTACCGATTTAATCAGTGCGGATGGAGCCAAACTTTCGGATGAAGGGGACGCTGTTCGCAAATGGATTGGATGTGCACCAGAAGAGAACCCAGCGTTGTGGGAAAAACTCAATCCCATTAGCCACCCTCCTGTTGCCCCAGTCTTACTTATTCACGGTGAAAGAGATGAAGATGTCCCAAAAGAGCAATCCGATACATATGCCCGAGTTATGAGCGCAAAAGGAATAGAAGTGCAAAAACTCTGGTTACCCGGTGATCATTATTCGATTATTGACGTTGCATCAGATGATTGGTTAGTCGAACTTGATGCCATTCTCGACTGGCTTTGACAAACGAAAGACCCTTTGAGGAGTACCCTCTGGCCTCATCATGGACCTCCTTGGCAACGACTATCCTTACTCTACGAACGCTCTTGTCGGAAAGCATGCACTGGTATGTGGGGCAAGTAAAGGAATCGGAGCTGCCACTGCAAAAATGTTGGCAAAAGCAGGAGCAAATGTAACGGTGAGTGCTCGCAGCGGCGCTGCGCTAACGAGCCTTTGTGAGGAATTATCGCTCCTCGGAAAAGGTGAACATGCCTCGCTCATACTTGATCTTGAAAACACGGCTGCAATAGAACCCGCAGTGCGCTTGATGGTTGAGCAACGTGGAGCAGTGCACATTTTGATCAACAATGCTGGCGGCCCCCCGGGTGGACCTCTGCTCAAGAATTCAACAGAAGATTTTGACGCGCCTTTCAAGCGTCACCTTCACGCTGCTCATACCTTGACCCAAGTATTGTCACCTGGCATGGTTGAACAAGGCTATGGTCGAATCATTCAAATCATCTCGACATCGGTTAAAGAACCGATTCCAAACATTGGCCTTTCGAATACTCTCCGAGGTGCTATGGCCTCATGGGCCAAGAGTCTGTCACGAGAGTTAGCGCCCTGCATTACGATTAACAATGTCTTACCGGGTTTCACCAACACAGGGCGTTTGGGTTCACTTGCCGAATCAATTCATCAACGCACTGGAAAGAGTATTGAGGATGTTCATGAAGGTTGGATGAGTCAAGTGCCGATTGAACGATTGATTGAGCCACTGGAAACTGCATCTGCCATCACCTTCCTTGCGCTACCAGCATCCGGCGGCATTCGCGGGGTTAGTCTTGCAGTTGACGGCGGTCGGCTGCGAAGTATTTGATCACTTTCTGATGTCAAACCAAATCGGATAGTGGTCTGAAATATCACTGTCGGTGAACGAAGTGTCCACACCCCAAGTTCCTACCAGCCGCCCATCAAGATCTCCATTCGTTACGATTCGGTCATATGCACAATAACTGTCAGATACAGTCGTATCAACATTGTTTTCAATAATCCAAGTATAGTTTGAATGTGCTAAAGGTGAGTTTGAAAGTTCGTTTGAAGAAACATATGAGCAAGCAGCGTTAAAATCACCAAGTATAACCACTTCTGATTCATTCAGATTATTCTCAAGATATGTGTCGACCACATTTGGTAAAGCATTAATTTCATTGATTGTTTCATCTCCTGGTTTGGTGTGTATGGTAATCAAACTCAAATCAAAACCAGTACCTGTTCCGTTGTTGTCAAGAACTTCAAACTGGCCAATGAATGGTTCTCTCTGAAAAGAGTCATCCACGCTATCATTGTGCAATGTTCCGTTACCAATTGCTCGGAACACGGAGGTATTGTAGTAGAATGCATACTGTTCTTGAGAGGATTGGTCATCGTCTTGTAATCCACTTCGAGGGCTAAGAAGCATATCCCAAACACTAGGTGACTCAGCATTGAGAGCGTCAAGGAAATCATAGGGTACTGTTTGGTCAATGTCCTTAATTTCTTGAACAGCCACCAAATCATACTTGAGGACAATGTCCACTAGCGCATCGACAACAGCAGGCTTACCCATTTTCGTTTCACCGAACACTTTGATGTTAAACGAAGCAATACGGGCGACTTCAGAGCGATTCAATTCAGGAGAACGTGCATCGTTACTCGAAGTATTATTTTCAATATAGACGGTCGTGGTTTCATCCTCACCGGGAACGAACACATACACCACATCTGAGTCATCAGAAAGAAGTGATTGTAACGCAATCGGGGCAAGAACGAGGATTGCTACAAGGCTGAGACCTTGTAAATATCCACTGTAGTCACCCATAATGCGTGGTAGAGCGTCGAGGTTATCAACATTTAACATCGAACGAGGCAAACACATAGGTTCTTGACGCGTAGAGGTAGCGCACAGACATGAGCGGGGAAGTTACTGCTGAACAAGCCCGTCGGATTCTCGACATGCTCACAGCTGGAGGGGCGATGGATGACATCAACACCACACTTGCGCTTCGACTCGCTCCACTCGCCTTAGAACTGGAAGATGAAGAATTGGTAAAGCGACTTCTTCAACATGCCAAAGCCAATGCTGCGGATGATCTTGAACGTGGATGGGCCGATTTTGAACAATTCAAACATGAACAAAAGGGAATTGATGCTTTTGCTGAATTGGGTGCGAATTCCGAATTGATTGAGGATGGCACACCTCTGGCTGCAGCAGTATCTCATCATGTGGCCTTACTCCACTTGAGCCGTGAAGAATACGAAGAAGCACAAACCTTTGCGTCTCGCTCACTACGATTACGAGAAAGCATCGATGACTTGAACGGAATTGCATATGGGCTGGCTTTGCTGGAGACCTGCTGCAAGAGACTGAACGACCATGATAACGCCTTAGTACACGGTGCTCGACGAATTGAACTCTCTATGCAAATGAAAGACGAGGAAGCACAAATCGAAGCAATGGCAGACCTCGCCCATACTCAGGCCACTATCGGTAACTTCGCTGCTGCCAAGGATTTGTACGAACAATCTCTGAACCTCTCAATAGAACTCGAAGACCTGTCAGGACAACTCGTTGCTCGCTGGGGACTTGCCGATATTGCCGAAATCGCTGAGGATTACGAAACGGCAATGCTACAACTTTCAGATTGCTTACATTCATTCCTGAATGTAGGGCTCCCTACCCCAATAGCTGTTCGTCAACGCATCGAAGACTTAGCGAACTTCAACTCCAATCTTTCAACCGGCAAATCGGAGTAATGACCATCACAAATCGCCACACTCGTTATGATGTGGGTTCGACTGGGAGGATTGGTGCCACCCATGGAGCATGACATATTCTTCTCAATCAGTCAAACTCCCGATTCAACGGGTTTGATTCCTACTGAGCAAGAAATGTTCACCAATTACTTCCAACAATTAGCGTGTGCAGATGCACTTGGTTTTGGAGTTGGATGGATTGCACAGGCCCATTTATCCACTGAGGTTCAAAAAACAAATTCGAAACCAGTTGTTCCACATTGGCAAGGAGAGGTTGGACTTTGTACTGACTTCCCACAACTTGCAATGGAGTCGTTTCGCCGAACGAAAAATATTGAAATTGGGAGTGCAGTTGTTTCTATATTAGCCTCTGGTGGACCAATTGCTCAGGCTGAGAGAATTGCGAACACCCTTCAGTTGCATGGCCTCAACCCAAATGAGCATCGCAGACTTCACGTAGGATTTTCTGCTGGAAGGTTTGAGTTCATGGCACGACCTTATGGAATCGTCCCTCGGAATTCGATTGAAGAAGCTGCTTGGCCTGCACTTCGAGGTCAAATATTTATCGAGGCTGGAGACATATTTTTGAGACTCCTACGAGGTGATGTCGTTCATTCAGACATGACCTACTCTACAGTTCTCCGACGCAGTAACTTCCGAAGCGATGAAGATTGGGAGAAGGTCCAGAATGCGGCTGTAGAATTTGAAGAATTGTCATCTGCTCCGGAGGAAATTATGATTCCAAAGCGTTATGTTTTCGAAGACTTGAAAATTATCCCGCAACACTTTAGAAGAGACTTACTCGTGATGGTAGCAGGTACGCATGACCCTAAAGCGCAAGTATTCCTCAACACAATCTTGCCCGTTAAAGTGTTCAACCTTTCAATCACAAAACCAGAGGTTATCGACGCTACACATGACCGAATGCGAGAAGCATTTCACGCCGACGGCGGTGCATGGGAACGAAGTGATATGCCAAGAACTTCTTTTGTATTCCTCAACGCAGAGGAAGGTTTGACTTCAGAGCAACAAAGTGAGGCAGCAAAAACTGAAGCGAAGGCGGCTTTAGGTGCATACTGGAATGCTTTAGAAGGCACGATTGACCCGTCAAAAGTAGAGAATGCTGCTCAAAATGCACTCATTGGGAACGTCGGAGAAGTGACTCAACAAATACTCGAGCGGTTCCATCCAGAAGATCGAATTATGGCTTGGTTCGATTTCTTCAACCATGATTCAAATCGTGTCTGTAGAGATATGACTGCGTACATGGAACAAGTAGTCCCAGGTGTCGAAAAGGCACTTCGTGAGAGGTGAAATGATGACGATTGAGCATGACACACCCTCTGCAGTGGAACCTGGCAGACCCGGGAGTTCTCTGTTCCCTGATTCTCCACTCGGTGAGAAGTTCGAAGGGATTCCCACTGGTCGTGAAGTCGCGTGGGAACCGTTGGTTGATTATCGTAGAAACGGCGTATCAGAGACAACAATCCATGGCGCTATTGCTTGGTCGCATGGCGATGAAGTCATCCACTCTTTTGGAGGAAATGTCTTGTGCTACGGTCGCTCAATGATGAAGCCGTTCATGTTGAAGGCTTTCACTGAAGAACTTGAGGACACGACATGGGAACAAAAAGCGATTGCAGTTGCATCACATAACGGTGATACTGAGCACGTCGCTGCAGCCCAATCTCTTCTTTCAGAAGCGGAATGGCCATTGATGTTGACTCCACTGGATGTTCCGCTGATTCAATTTGGACGGCAAGTGCGCAGGCCTCGCCGTTGGTTCCATACATGCTCTGGTGAACACGCTGCAATTCTATACGGATGCCGGAAAAAAGGTTGGAATCGAGCAGGTTACACCTTGCCAACGCACGAAGTATTCGATGCTTACATGGAAGAAATACGCACATATCTGGGAGAAGATTGGAAGCCATTACGAATCGCAAAAGATGGGTGTGGACTCCCTACTGTATCCAATACAGTCGCAGAATTGGCTCAAATCTATGCAGGTTTGGTTCGAGATAAGGACAAGGATTGGATTTGGGAAGCAATGATTCGAAATCCAGATCTCGTTGGTGGTTTCAATCGTTTAGATTCAACTGTACTCAAGGCAGGAGGAGGAAAAGTCATCGCAAAAGAGGGTGCTGATGGATTGCTCGGCCTAGCAATTGAACACCCTGATTATCCCAAGGGATTAGGCATCGTTGTCAAGATTGCACACGGTTGGAACTCGCAGGCAATGTGGTATGTTGCTCGAGCAGTCTTAGGAGTTCTTGGAATCGATTTGCGTAACCCGTATCCCTTGCATCGTCAGAAGGCGTTTATTGTGCCTGGCATCGTCCCTGAACACTACTTACCACGCCTCGAGAAATTACCTACGTGGGATGAGTGGGACCCGGACCAAGACCGCTGGCTGTATGATGTGGAGATGTAATCATGCAGATGATTCAAAATTTCATCAACGGTTCGTTTTCAAATGCATTTGATGGGGAAACAATCGAAGACATTAATCCAGCAACTGAACAAGTTATCGCTACAATTCCACGTTCAAAAACTGAAGATGTAGAACGCGCCGTATCGGCAGCACACTCTGCACAATTGACTTGGTCGAGCCTCACCATGGAGCAACGAGCAGATTGGTTAGATCGAATTGCTGATGCTCTTGAGCAAAAGACCGAGATGATTGCTCATACTGAATCGCGTGACACTGGTAAGCCGATTTCTTTAGCACGTCGAGTTGATGCCGCACGCTCTGTAAGTAATTTCAGATTTTTTGCCGCCTTTGGTCGTGAACAAACTCCACAAACGTTCCAGATGGACGATGCTATGAATTATGTTCATCGCTCTCCAGTGGGGACTGTTGGGCTTATCACACCGTGGAACCTTCCTCTTTATCTCTTATCTTGGAAAGTGGCTCCTGCCCTACTCATGGGAAATACTATCGTAGCAAAACCGAGTGAGGTGACGCCTCTCACTGCTCACCTTCTGGCTCAAACTTTACTTGAACTTGAATTACCCAAAGGCGTATTCAACCTCGTCCATGGACTTGGACCAGAAGTAGGACAAGCCATTCTGGAACATACTGGTATCAAGGCGATTTCATTCACCGGTGGGACGGATACTGGGCGAATTGTTGCTCGTACCGCTGCTCCCTTGTTCAAAAAACTGTCACTGGAACTCGGTGGGAAAAATGCAACTGTTGTGTTTCAAGATGCAAACATGGAAACGGCTATCGACGGCGCTGTACGCGCTGCTTTTACAAACTCAGGTCAGGTTTGTCTTTGTGGCTCTCGCATATTCATCGAGGAAAGTATCGCTGAACAGTTTACGCAAAAGTTTGTCGAAAAAGTCAATTCTATTCAAATCGGGGATCCAATGGATGAAGATACGGAAATGGGGACAGTCATCTCGAGTGAACATTTGGAGAAAGTCGAATCGTATATCGAATTAGCTCAACAGGAAGGCGGTGTAATACTTACAGGTGGAACTCGTGCGATGACAGGATACGCAGGACCAAACGGCACTGGCGCCTTTTTACGTCCGACCGTCGTTGCGAATCTTCCTTACAACGCTCGTTGTGCATCAGAAGAAATCTTTGGACCGATGGTGACCTTACACACATTTACCTCTGAATCAGAAGTGTTGGAAATGGTAAATTCTTCAGAATATGGACTTGCAGGTTCCGTCTGGACTGCAGACACAATCCGAGGACGTCGTTTCGCATCTCAGATAGATTCTGGAATTGTGTGGGTGAACACTTGGCTTCATCGGGATTTGCGAACGCCTTTTGGAGGTGTAAAGAATTCAGGAGTTGGACGAGAAGGCGGTCAGTGGTCTCTCGATTTCTTTTCGGAACTCACCAATATTTGTGTCAAAACCAATGATGGAATTTAACAAACATATCTTCAAAAGGAGAAGGGGTGACTTCGCACTATGGATACATTGCCACTCTTTGTTCTACCCATGGTATTGATGCCGGGCGAAATACAAGAATTGCGTGTTTTTGAACCCCGATACAGGCAAATGCTCGATGACTGCTTACTCGATGAAAAGAATTTCGGGTTAGTTATGAACGACCCATTCCAACCGGTCAATTCTTGGGATGGACCTCGGCAACATGGCTGTGAAGTTGAAATATTGCATCACGAAACCAAGGGTAGTAATCATTTTCTACAAATTGTAGGACGTAGAAGATTTACGGTTGTTCATGTCGTCAATCCTGCATTGCCTCCAATGGACGACCCGATGTTTGAATCTCATGTTGATGATGATGGGCTATTCCCTGACCTCCAAACTTTACTTGAATTAATACCCGAAGAGGTTGGACATTCGAAACTTTACATCAGTGCTGAAGTAGAGTTTCATCCCCTTGAAGAATCGACGTCCGTAGAGCAGCAAGAAGTACTCACGAATATCTTGAGCCATGTTCTTCATCGAATCGGCGCAGTGCTCCGTATCGAGGATGACTTACTTGTTCAGTGGGTCAGAGAGCGTGTAGAACATTCCGTGAGTGAAGATGCGCTTTCTGTCTACACTGTTTCAGCACTTGTCGTGAATGAACTTGAAGCGAAGCAGCAAATTTTGGCTTGTGCAACCGTTGAAGAAGCCGTTGAAGAACTTCTTCACCATGCCGCAATGAATCGTGAAGAAGAGTGAGTTGTTAACGGCGAGGGTTTCAAAACGAACATGACCGTCGCACAACCATGTCGGTTCACAGTAAAGCGCGTAAAGTTACCACGCACACGCTTCAAGAAATGAAGCGTGCTGGTGAAAAAATCACCATGCTCACCGCTTACGATTACTCGTTAGCGAAACTTGTCGACCAGGCTGGTGTCGATGTCATATTGGTCGGAGATTCCGCATCAAACGTCATGGCCGGACAAGTTACAACAGTTCCGATTACTCTTGAGCACATGATTTACCATGCGCAATGCGTACAACGTGCAGTTGATCGAGCTTTAATTGTCGTTGACATGCCATTTGGAACCTATCAAGGGAACTCTGCCATCGCATTGGAATCTGCCATTCGAATCATGAAAGAATCTGAAGGCCATGCTGTCAAACTCGAAGGCGGTGCTGAAATTATTCAGTCTGTAGAGCGGATACTTACAGCAGGAATACCTGTAATGGGCCATTTGGGGCTCACTCCACAATCAATTTACAAATTTGGAACGTACACTGTTCGTGCTAAAGATGACGAAGAAGCCGTGAAATTGATTGCGGATGCAAAACTCCTCGAAGAGGCTGGATGTTTTGCTATTGTCCTGGAAAAAATTCCTCGTGAATTGGCTCTTAAGGTCAGCCAAGCCATCAACATTCCAACAATTGGAATTGGCGCTGGTCCTGATTGCGATGGTCAGGTCTTGGTCTTGCATGATTTACTTGGTATTACCATGGATTTCTCCCCACGATTCCTACGACGATACCTCAACTTAGCTGAAGATATCGATGGTGCAATCAAGTCGTATTGTAGCGACGTTCGCTCAGGAGACTTCCCGAATGATGAAGAGAGTTATACCTCTTGATTAGGTGACTTGAAGGTAAACGATAACGCTGCCTGCTAAGGCACCTAAATTGATGCCAAAGGCATGCCAGAGTCCATATCGGAATGGTGGCAAATGGTATCTGCCCCAATCTGTGCTCACCCAAACCCAAACCAGTAACGCCCCATAGCCACCGCAAAACATAGCCCCCCAACCGGAAAGCCAAATGACTGAGAAGACCGAACCTAAAGCGAAAAGACCGAACATATACTCCTTCCAACGAGAAGGGTCATCATCCAAAAGAATGCGATGCAGCAATGGTGACAAAAGAATGCTCACGAGAAAAGCGCCGTGAATAGGATTTGGTAAGTTGATTTCACCGACCTGGGGCATGACAATATATTGCCAAACCCCTCCAATAACTGCGCCAAGAAAAGCGGGTGCTAGGATGTGCTTGCATCCAGTTTCCAAGTCGAGTGCACGTGCGAGAAAAGGCGCATCGACTGGCAAGTCAACTCGTTGTGAACCATCGCTCATGACATGTCCACGGTGCAGGGTTGTTTGAGGGTTCGGGCTTGAAGCCTTGTGAAGAACTGTTCTCCGATGCCGATATAATCCCCCAGTGCTTGGGTAGAACCATGACGAAGGGAGAAATTGTCGCTGGTTGTTTGGCCCCTCACCCACCACATTTGGTCTATGCAGAGAATCCTCCACAAAATGAGCCGGTTGCAGAAGGTGGATGGGAACAACTCCGCTGGGGCTATGAGCGATTGAGAGAATCACTGGCTGGTGTCGAATATGACGCCATTGTATTGCTTTCTCCGCATTGGCAAACCTACATTGGAACTCATTTCCTCGGACTACCTCACTTCAAGAATCTCTCCGTTGACCCCGTATTTCCGAATCTCTTTCGATACCACTACGAACTTGACATTGATGTCGAACTGTCTCAACAGATTCATGACCGTGCTGCTGAAGCTGGTTTGTCGGTCAAAATGATGGAGAACCCGGATTTCCGAGTTGATTATGGCACCATTACCACCGGCCACATGTTCAATCCTGAATGGGACAAACCCATGGTTGTCATCTCCAGTAATCGTTCACGCGACTATTATTCGGTAGAGGTGATGCAAGAAATGATGATGGAACTCGGACGAGTTACTCGTGAAGCAATCATCGCAAGTGGAAAGAAAGTCGTTGTTCTCGCCAGTAACTCCCTGTCTCATCGACACTTCACAACGGAGTCCGAAATTCCAGAAGACATGAGTAAAGAGCACATTACGAGCCATGCCATGCACCTTTGGGATATGCGGATGATTGAATATTTCCGAACAGGGCAAGCTCAGCGTATCATCGATGAAATGCCAGAGTTTACTGAACAAGCAATCGCTGAAAGTGACGGTGGTGGTCTTTCATGGCTGCTTTCAACACTTGACATTCCAAAGTATCCAGGTATTCTTCATGGCTATGGGACTATTATCGGCACTGGCAATGCTATTGTTGAATGGCCTGCACGAAATCATAAGGAGGTGGAGGAATGAGTGATGGCGAACTGATTGGCTCCTACATTGTCCCTGTCCACCCACACACTGTTTTAGCACCTGAACAAAACGAAGGATGGGGCCGGCTGCGTGATGCATATGATCTTGCAGCACAACGGATTAAAGACAGTGGAGCGGACCTTCTCATCATCTATTCCACAACTTGGCCGAGTATTATTGGGCATCAAATCATTTCAGACCCGAACCCTGAATGGGTGATGGTTGACCATGATTTCCATGACTTGGGTTCCATCCCATATTCATTCAATGTTGATGAGAAATTTGCACATGAGTGGAACAAGGCAAATGAAAAGCGAGGGCTCAAAAGTCGAACGATTTCTTACCACGGATTTCCAATTGATGTAGGATCGGTTGTAGCGTTAAAGCTACTCAACCCAGACAATACAATTCCTGCGGTGATTGTTTCGTCGAATGTTTATGCGAATCGTTCAGAAACGACAGTTTTGGCGAAAGCATGTATGGATGTGGTCAAAGCCACAGGCCGTAAGGCAGTTGCAGTAACCGCTATGTCACTCTCAAACCGAATGTTTACGACACATATCGAGCCGAAAGATGACCGCATTCATTCGCTCAAAGACGATGAATGGAATCGTAAAATCCTTGAATTTCTTGGCGAAGGACGTCTTGAAGATGTAGGGCAATTATCTCGTACAATTCATCAACAGATTCGTGTCAACAAAGTGGTTGCATTCAAGCCGATGTGGTGGCTTTCAGGAATGAACCAAAATAGAAATGACCTCACTGGTGAAGTTCTTGCTTACGAAGCAATTCACGGCGCAGGAGGAGCAGTCGTTCACCTTGACCCAACACCATCGGGTACTGGTGACAAAGAGTATGATGAAGATGATGTCGAATATTTTGCAGGAGAGCGAAATGTATTGGATGGTGAGGCTGCACAAGCCGATTTTGAAAAGGACAACTCTGAACCACATGCAGGAACGACACAAAACAGTGGACCTGCTCTTTGGGACCCAACTGAAAACAAAGGTTCCGTGAATACCGATGCAGCCCCGAAACCCGTTGGAGCATACCCTCACGCACGTCGAGTTGGAGATTTGCTCTATCTCTCGGGAGTAGGCCCTCGACAGCCAGGTACAAATTCTATTCCTGGAGGTCCGATTCATGACGGAAATGGAACCCCACTGAATTATGATATCAAAGCCCAAACACATGCTGTAATCCAAAACATTACTCGAATACTCGAAGAAGCAGGAGGCTCGATTGACGATGTCCTTGATGTCACTTCCTTCTTAGTTGACATGGACCGTGATTTCCAAGGCTACAACGAAGTTTGGGCTGAGACGCTCGGACATGTTGGTCCAACACGCACGACGCTTGCCATTCGTGCCCTTCCGACTCCAATTGCGGTGGAAATGAAAGTCATCGCCAAAGCACCGGCAATGGATTAATTTCCACATTCCGGCATACTCCATGGGGAATAAACGAAAGAAAATATATGCTTTGGTCGTATCGCCACAAATAATAACCTTAGTTAGTTGGATTTCGGGGAATCATTATGACGCTCAAAACTGCTAGTAAAGTTCTCAAAGGTGACGTCAGTATCGTTACTGCTGTTAAATCACAACTTGAACGTTCACTGAGTTTAATTGGAGTCATCATCATTTCACTTTCAGCAATGATTGGGTCCGGCCTTTTCGTGTTACCATCATTTGCTGCAGAAATTATGGGGCCTGGTATTTGGCTAGCATTCTTACTTTCAGCCTTAGTTGTCTTACCCGGGGCATATTCAAAATCCGAATTGGCCTCGACGATGCCTGAAAGTGGTGGTTCATATGTCTACTTAGAAAGAACGTTTGGGCCTATTTTAGGGACGATTAGCGGCCTGGGTTTATGGGCTTCCTTTTTGTTAAAGTCTGCGTTTGCACTGATTGGTTTTTCTGCATATATGTACACAGTAACGACCTATTTTGACGTCACTGTCAATGCGAACGCGGTGATAATGTCAGCCTTAGCACTCATCACAATACTCAACATATTTGGAATTAAGAAGGTGAAATCTTTTCAAACACCAATCTTGGCACTAACAACTGGATTACTCATTATCATCTGCATCTTCCAGTTGTTTAATGCAGACATAGACTTTTCTCGACCAATTGATGGTGCTTTTGAGGTATCGAAGAATGATCCAAGGTTACTCGCTGAGTCAGCAGCTTTAGTTTTCGTAGCTTATGCTGGAATCATCAAGGTTGGAGCAATTGGTGGAGAGGTAAAGAATCCTCAAAAGAATCTACCACATGGCATCCTAATATCCCTCCTGCTTGTAACTATCTTGTATTGTGCAGTCACGTTCATCATGATGGCATCAATTGACGGCTCTTGGTGGCTTGATGATGGCGGAAAGGCCAGAGAAGACCCTGTATTCGCTTTCGTCGATGCAGTTGCTTCTACAAGGGTTGGACTTGTTATGGCAACTCTCGCAGTTCTAACAATGATATCAGGAGCACTCTCTGGAGTGTTAGCAGCCTCCCGATTTTTATTCGCAATCGCTCGAGACAATTTACTCCCTCAGCCTTTGGAAGACATCAATATTAAATTCGAAACACCGCACTGGGCGATTATAATCACGAGTGTGGCAATGGCAATTTGTATTCTTACGCTCCCTGTCAAGGATGTGGCAAAACTCGCATCAGGGTTCCAAATCATGGTTCTCATTGCCCTTAACTTCAGCGTGATCATATTACGCAATGCTAATTTTGAACACGATTGGTATCACCCGAAATTTAAGTCGCCGCTGTATCCATGGATGCAAATATTTGGAATTGTATCGGGTAGTTTCTTAGTATTTATCATGGGTGAGAAGGCAATTATTGGGGGCTTAGCAGCCGTTGTCATTGGGGTTTCAACCTACTACATATACGGGAAGAAACACTACCAAGTGAGCACAACTCCATTCCAAACCTTTAGCCAAATGTTATCCAATTCTACACCCTCAGAGTCTAAATTACGCCATGCAGCATTCCATGCAGCAGATCTTGGCGGAAACAACCACCTCACATTAAAAGAGTTTATTTCAGCACTGAAAGCACTCAACTTTGAATTTAACAATGATGAATATCGTGTCATATTTCACAAAGCCGATACCGATGCGAATGGTTACATCGAAGTTGATGAGTTCTTAGACATGTTCGAAAATAAGATTCTCGAAGAAGAATGATTAGAACACATAGGTAAGAAGTGGTAAAGCCACTTCCTTCTTGAACAATTGGAACAAAGCGTGCCCTTGCCAGCAAGCAAGTGTAGGAAGAAGCCACCATACTAAATTCAAATCATCAGTGTCCATCAAGGGTGTTGAATTGGGCATTCTAATCGCCCCGTGTCCAAGAGCCATCAGCACTAACGTTCCAATACTGGACTTCACTGCTCACATCAACATACCAACCACTCGAACCTTGTTCCGTCCCAGGTGCTGCTTGCATGACACCAACTTCTGCAGCTTGTAGGGCAAGTGTGGCCCTAAGTTCATCAGTTAGTACTCCATCGGAATTTTCAGGCACGGTGTCTACCTTCTGCTGTGATGTTAGTGCAGTACCTTCGTCATTAGAATAACCTTCTTCATCGTCCTCATACTCCTCATCATCAAACGCATCTTCGACCCACTCATCATCTTCTTTGTTCGCCCTTCGAACTAAGACAACCAGAGTCACCAGAATGAGTGTTAACAAAAATATCCCGAGACCCATGGCAGTATTGGTTGAACCAACTGCTCCACCTAGCAGGACTGCATCAACATCGAAGTAATTTTGAGAAATCAAACCGCTCCAAAGAACATTACATGAACGGTCATTACCGGATGAAAATATATCGAGTTCCCATGTATCACCAGTAACGTGCTTTGCAGAGCCGGAAGTACATTTCACTGACGTGTTTTTCGCATCAACTTCCACGATGTTGTCGAAAACATCGATCCCTCGTACTCTTAACAAAACAGTATCACCTTGGGCAATGCTTTGATCTTCAATAAAAGACTCAAGTCGAACAGCTGCACCTGGCTCCACAGTGAGAGGGATACTGTGAGTTGCACCATCTTGAACGAGTTCAAGCGTGTATGTTCCAGAAGTCTGGCCAATGAAATCCCAATAGCCGTTTCCAGAGGAAGAGGCGACCAGAGTGCCATATTCTGATTCAAGGGTGGAAACAACTTCTGTCGAGGGAGCCAGATTACCATGAGCATCTATGGTTTGAATGAATAACTCGCTTGCAATTCCTGCCTTAACTGTCAATCCATCTTCACTATCGGTCACCAAATTACGAGCCTCACCAGCAACCACAGTAAGTCGAATGGTCGCAAAAACGCCGTCAGCATTGGCTCTAATCTCATGGCCTCCAATATCGGTTGGAATCCAATGAAGTTCGGAAAGAAGAATTTCAACTGTTGAATCTAAACCATCGACGGTCCAGTTCAGTCCAATTGAACCCAGAGAATTGGAGTAAGCGTCAAAGAACATCGGGTCGAGAGAGAGTGCTGTATCAGAAGGCAAGATTGCACCCTCGCCGTTGAGCTGAATAAAGGCAAGACGACCTGGTTTTGATTGCATCTGGAAAATTGGCTCAAACCGAGTATCGGTTGAAAAATCGAACCAAGAACCTTCGATACGCCATGGCATCACTTGATGGGGAGTGATCGTGGCATAGCCATTGTATTCGGTGAACAGAGAATCATTTCCATTCACCATGGATAAAGAACCATTTACCATCCATTCATTACCAATTACGTCCTTTGCTGTGAACTCAACCGTACTTTGTTCTCCTGCTGTCATCGAAGATGATGAAGAAAGTTTCAGGAAGGTATCAATTGCATTTCCATGAACAACCTCAACCATCAGTGTCGAGATAACTCCGTCATCGACGACTCGAAGTTCGTGCATACCCATGGAACCTGGTGTCCAGTATACTGCATCATTAAAAGATGCTAATCCCCCACTGGAAACGGTGAAATTTTCAAGCGGAGGGGTAATTGTCCCCGTATAACCTTGGGAATCGGTACGCATTGCTGCAATCTCATATGAGGTTCCTGCAGTGAATGTTTGCTCTTCTGAAAGGACAACAACTTGGGATATGGCTGCATCTGCAGGTACGACACGAATTGTACCGATACCCGTCACATTACCAGCGGAAACGCTAATGTTCCACAGCCCTGGATGAGATGCAGTGAACCACCCTGAAGGAAGAATACTCCCATTTTCAACAACCCATGCCCGATTCCCCGCTTCTGTAATGTTCATTTCAAAACCATTGATATCCAAGAGTTGTGGAGTGATGAAAATTGCGTGGCCACTTCGCACCTGCAATCCCTCTTCGAGAACAAATTCATGTGGCGCTCCTGCAGTAACCTGTATGGTCGAAACATGTTCCATTTGATGGAGCCGGGCCCGGATGCTGTATGCGCCTACATCTTGAGGTGTCCAGCTCGGAGTTCCGTCTCCAACATACTCGCCATCCACTGTCCAAACCGCATCTTGGGATAATTGGGAGTTGCCACGAGCATCGAGGAGATTAACGGTAAGCGATACTGGAACCAATGCATGTGCATTGAGACTCGTGATTTCCAGAGACTGTGCGACTCCAGCTGTAACAGTTATATTGAACGTGTTGACTAAACCATTGTGAGATGCTTGAACAGTAATAAGACCTGAATTCCAAGGATAGAACATTCCATTCGTGGAAATAGACCCGTTTGAACAACTCCACTCCACTTCACCAGTGACGAGGTTGTTGACTGAATCGTATAATTCAGCAGAAAACATTACCACTTCATCCGCAGAGAGGGACGTTTGTTCAACACTGATTTCAACTCGGACTGGCGTGCCTGCTCGTGCGACAAATGTATCCTCTTGAAGAGAAGGTGTAGTTACTGCAAGGTTCAATCCTTGAGATGAAAACAGAGCGACACAGAGAATCAAAACCGTGTATCTTTGAATCGAACTCAAGTCTCGCATGATTTTCACCTTTCCATTCAACATCTATCAATGATATGGCTGTTAATCTGTCCATTCGCCCCATTCAGAATCGCCTTCTTGGCGATACCACCAAGTGCCGTTTTCATCCTCAGCCCATTCAGTACCGTCATCATCGACACGGTGCTCAACTTGCCAAGATGTATCATCTGCCTGCGGCTCAATACTCGGAACAGACTTCGCCTCAGGTGCTGGACCAGTTGGACCCGGAGCTGGACCTGAAGGCGTATCGTCTTCATCGTCGTATGAATAATCATCATCATCATCATAATCTGCATCTCCTCCACGAAGCGTTAATACGAGTAAGCCAACGATAACCAAACTCACAATACCAACGAGAACTGCACCGACGTAATACAACGGTCCACCTGCTTTGAAGAAGCCGCCGACGTTTCCATCAACTTCCACATTGCGTTCTTCAGAAACGGTTCCAGCAGTGATGGTTACAGTTTGAGGACCGTCATCAAGCGTCACAATTTCCCAAACACCCTGTCCTTGATTCAAGATTTCAGCACGGCCCGTTGAGTCAACATCGGCACTGGATGGGATTGGGATTGGATTCATGTAAACATCGAATGCCTTGACCGTGACGGTGAAACTGCCTAATTGGTCAATGAAGTCTGAAGAGAGTTCTATTGATAGAGAATCAACAATATACAATGCGTCTACGGAAATGCTCGCAGAATTACTGACTGATCCAGTTGAATAATCCAGTGTATGAGGACCTGCAATCGTTGCAGTGAATACATAAGTTGCTTCATCAGTTCCTGCAGTGAGGTTCTCAACAATAACTCCGTCCTCCGTCCACTCGACAATCTGAGGGAATGTGTTACCATCACTGTCTTCTCCAGTAACTGCAATAGATATCTGGCCACCTGCGGTTTGTTCAGCCGTATCAAGGACTGCAGTGACGGAGATTGCGGTGCCGTGGTGAACAGTCATCACGACTGTATCTGTCACATTGTAACCTGCATCGCTGATTCCGGAAGCAGAAATACTCCAATTACCAACTTGAGTTGCCTCCCATCGCATGTTGTAATTCAGCAGGGATTCTGTGATTACTTCAACGTCGCCAGAATCAAGATTGGTCAAATACCATACCAAGATGCTTGAATCAATTGGGTTCGTATCCAAATCCGAGAGTTCTGAGGAGAAGTCAATGTATTCATCTGCAGTCATATCAAATGCAGTGTTTGAGAGTCCATCAGAACCTGATGCAGTGATGCTGACCGAGTTTAAATCTCCGTGAGAAACGGTTACGTTAATACTCACTTCATGAACGGTAAATCCATCATCATACACTGCTGTAATCATGTAAGGATCGAAAGATGCAAGGTAAGGAACAAAGGTAGTTTCATCACCCAACAGTTGTTCAAGTGCGGACTGTGAGGTCCACTCCGAATGTTCAATAGACCAGTTTGCGGAGATAATCCAGCGGTTGTCCTTTTGATCATACGCCTTTACCTTTACATCCAGAATATCATCTGCAGTAATGTCAAACGAATTCCAGGTTGAAACATTGTTGTCGACAATGAGAATCAAGGAGACAATAGCGCCTTCTTGGACTGTGATTGTAATCTGAGAGGTAATTGTCTCGTAGGTTGCCTCGATGATTTTTGCACCACGTGATTGAGGGGTCCACATTGCAGGGGCTCCAGTCATCAATTGACCATCTTGAATTTGCAACCAGTTTTCTTGAGGTAGAAGAACTGGTAGACGGTTACCACGAATGTCAATTCGAGTTGTATTAATCCATACATGTTCATCGGCAGTAATGGCAGTAGAAGAGGCATCGAGTTCTAAACTCGCCATTTGTCCATGTCCTACATTCACCATTAATGAGCCTACAGCACCTGAAGTCGAAGTGAGATTCAAGTTCCACATGCCAATATGGTCTGGGAAATATTCGTCAGATGTTTCGCTATAATTTCCATTGTTCGTAGTCCATGAAAGGTCACCTGCTTCACTTACATCCAGAATTTCGTTTCCAAATTGATCAAACAAAGTATGGGTTACAGCACACCAGATTCCTGCAGGAACAGTTCCTTGACATCCATCCAGAACAAAGTATGACGGGGCACCCGTTTCAACTTCAATACTCACTGTAATGGATTGAAGCGCTCCAGACGGGTCCACCCATTCCACCACTACGCCTTGAGGTCCGCTCGCGTATGGAATGTATAATCCTCCAACAGCAGTTGCACTTAAGTCGGTCGTTGCATAACTGATTGACTGGCCAAGGACTTGATTACCAAATTGGTCAATGACGTAGGCGGTAATTTGAAGCGTGTCATCTGCCGAAATCGTTGTCGATTCGGGAGACACAATCAGCGTTTTCGCCAATCCAGGAGTCACGGTCACAATCTCGGTTTGACAAATGATACCAAAGCATGCTGATACAGTATGTTGACCAGCTGCATGAGGTGTGAAGACACCTGCTTGTGAGATGCTACCGTTACTTGCACTCCAAACGACTGGAGCGTTGATTGGTAAAGACAAGTAGTCAAACACCACATTGGAGAAGGTGAGCGTAGTATCTGCGTCAGTTGTCGGTGCTGTAGGTGCCAAATCAATAGATGTGACATTTGTATGGTTAAGCAAGATTTGAGGTCGTTGGCTTTCAACGGAGTTTTCACTCGAGACAATATGTGCAAGAAGTGTGCCCCGATTTGGAGTACCAATTAGAATCCAAGAATTATCGTTATCGATAAGCATTCCATCAATGCCAATGTCAAACCAAATCCATCGATCGGCAGTCAAGTCGGTTTCTGTGAAACTTGAAACTGGCGTTGCGTCGTAATCAACTCCGGCTTGCATTCCCGGAGCACCCCATGCGCCTGAAGTTGATGCCGAGGAAGCATCCCAAGTCGAAGAGGATTGAGCCCATGCCGTGTTCGTGATTCGATGAACGCTAAACGCCATTTCAGTAGCGCCTCCCGAAGAGTCCCATGAATCAAGATAAAAGCCAATACTTGCAGAATGTATGCTCGAATAAGCAGGCAAGGGGACTTGACTGTTATCCAGTGCAAAGGTAAGGCGTGACTCAAGACCGGCATTAGCACCGGAATCTGTTCCGACTTCGGCAAGAGAGGCGTCTCCGTAATTAGTTGATGAAGTTGCTTCGCTAAGATGCGTTTCTCGAATATTTGTATGACCGAATTGAGCGACTTCATTTCCAGTTTGGAAGGTATAGGTGTACGTCAAATCGTTGTTGTCTGTGTGGTGAGGATTGCCAATAGCAAACGACCAACGTGAGGATGAAGGGCCAGGAATAGATTGATTGACACCTTGAACCCACCATTGGAATACCTCTCCAGAGTCGAGTGAGTTTGGAAGTCGGAAACTTGTTCCCGTAAACATTACAAAGTCTTCCCAAGAACGATACTTGTAAATTCCTGATTGATTTGCAACTGTGACGATATATCCTGTTGCTCCCGTCGTTGCTGCCCATGAAAGCGTCGTATTTTCAGAACCAGGTTCAAGCAATGCCGAACTGGTATCATACAACACCGCCCCATCTATTGGACTGGTGAGGCTTGGTTGATTCGGAGGCTGTATTCCGTCAATATTATCGATGAAATCAAGCAGCAAACGTGGGCGGAATGATTCATTGCTTCCTTCTGAAGAATAAAACGCATGATTCGTCGAAGGAATGCCTACAGATTTCAAAAGAACAGTCATGGTAAGGTTTCCACTTGCGACATTGTCCTGTGCAAGGCTCGTAAGGTCCCATTCAACCCAACCAGAAGCAGGAGCGAGGGTAAGAGTTGAGCGAGTGATTTCACTTGTTGAACAAGCGATGTTGGTGTTCCAAGTCACGGAAGATTCCGTAAAAGATGAGCAAGCGTGTGCTGAAATGGTTGTAGATGAGGTGCCCGTCAAGCCGGTGCGATACATTTGCAGAATCATTCCTGTTGGCGTCATTGCATTAGGCCAAGGCATATCGCTCAGATCAAACTCAAGGTAGATTTGACTCTCGCCTGTTCCTGATGCGGAGGTTCCAAGATGAAGTTGAGTTGCTGAACCAGAATTCGTCGTCGAGGAGGAGGAAATTTCAGCATCGGGTACAAGTGGAAGGAGGCCTGTTTCAGAGAAGACAGAACCTCGGTAAATTGGAACCGTGTAATTTCCGTCACCATCTGTGAAACCAAGACCGTCCGGAACACGGAACTTGTGAACGCTGGACCAATGACCAATGCGTCCATCTTGGTCTCCTCGAACCCGCCAATAGTTCCATTCATCGGCCTTCTCGAGGTCTGTATTCGTCAAGGTGAGGTTTTGAGCATCCCATGTGAGATTCGATTCGGAGCCGTTTGCAACAGAGTTTGAATCAACACATTCGACATCTTCGGTCATACGGGCATTGGATGCGCCACACAAAACCCATTGAGTATGATTGTTATCGCTTGAGGACCAGTTCGCACTCACTTCTTCAGCGCCATTCGGTATTGGAGATGAAAGATTCCAGAGTGTAGAGCCATCAAGTGGGTTCATGTTCGTCGGACTTGTAGGCGACCAAGGCGTCGTTAATTCGTATGTCATGGTTAGTTTGGGACGATCCGATAGGCCGAAATACTCGCTACTGGCGATGTAATAGGTGCCATCGACGGTTCCATCGACTTCTTCAGCTTGCAAAATAATGTTGAGGCTTTCTTGGCCGCGTTCAAGTGCGTGCTGTAGCATCGAGGTGACGTTGATCTCAAACACGCTACTACCGTTAATCCAGAAACCTTCTGTTTCAGGGATTTGAGAATCGTCAGAGTGGTATGCACCTGCACCAATCCATGAAGTCGAGTTGTTTCCGGGATGGGACCAACTTGATGCTTCATCCCATCCAGTAATCATTTCTGAAACTGTCACGAAAATTTCATCACTTCCGGTAACTACGGTAAGTTCCAATGTTGCGTTATTGACCGCGTATGAAGAAGGAAGCGGAAGGGTAGAGAAATCGATTTCCATCAAAGTGGAAGAACGGAGAATGCTGTTTGATGGGCTCTGGCCAACGGAAAGGTATGATGAGGAGCCGCTGTTCGCATATGAATTTCCTTGATCTAATGTGGTGTCTTTGGTGATGAGTGGATAGTTTTGATCTTCAACTATTGTGCCTTCCTGGAGCGATACCCAAGCATGTGTGGAGTCAACTTCCTCAGAATCCGTATTAGGGATGTGGAAGAAAGTCGAAACGCTTTGCTGACCAATCATTCCAGATTCAATCGGTTGAACAGTCCATCGAATTGTTTGGGCATGTGTTAACATGTTTGAGGGGGTGAAAGAGAGATTTACCAGGTCAAACATCGATGAATCAACACGAGAATCGTAGGTATAGCGTCCGGCCATATCGTCGGTCGAACTCTCAAAGATGTGAATTCGCCATGCATCCGCAGTATTCGGCGCGTTATGGGTCCAAGTAAACTCGGGCATGTAGTCAGGCAGTAAAGCATGGGAACTCGAATCCCAGGAAAGGGCGTTATTTGCTGGACCGGTGTTAACTCCGGTTATTGTTGGAACTGGATTTGTACCGTTGGACCAAGTTAAATTAAGCCATGGATGTTGGCTTGAAAGGCCTTCAGTAGAAGTGAAAGTAATGACGTTCGGACCGTTTGTATACGCCGTGATATTATTGGATGCATAGAGGGCCAAAGAGAGTGATGATGCGCCGGAATCCAGTGCAGCTTGCACCGCTTCGCTCACGTCCCAAGTCATCCAGTCTGCACTCACAGAGTCTTGGAGATCCACATATGGTCCAAGATCAACTCCAAGGTCACGACCGCCAGGTTGTGACCAAGTGTTCGTTCCATCATAGGTCGTATCATTGGCTGAAGTGGTCCAATTTTGTAAAACGGGACGAACTGCAATCGGCTCGCCTGTTGAAGATGAAAACTCCGAATAGAGATTCAACTGAGCCGAAGTGATTCGAGCATTGGATGGCTGTGGCAATGAATTAAGGGGAATCTTGAGAAGTGAAATTGCTTGTCGGTCATAAGCCACTGCTCCGACTTTCATCTGAGATGAAGCGTTGTAGGTATTGGATGAGCCAGAACCTGATTCAATGATATACGTATCCTGGAAATTTGGAAGATTCAATGCTGGCATTGCTTCTCGGTGATGTAGCTCGACAGAGGCACATGAGCCGTCTGGGCAGGTCTGCCAAGTTGTCAAATCAGGAATAGAGAAGGTGAACGAATTCGACCAGTTCCCAATTTGATTGGTTAGAGAAATTGCACGTACTCTCCAGTACCAAGTCTTTCCATCATCCAAGTCAGAAGTAGGCGTGAAAGAGAGGTTTGTTGCGTCAAACCCTCCATCATTCCATGAAGTCTTTGTGATGAGAGAGGTTGAATCAAACGTCGAAGCGGTATCAAGTTGAACTGCCCAGCCACCAACGACAAGATTACTTCCAAACGACCAAGTGAGTTCAGGGCGTTTGATTGGAGTTTGGTCCACTCCGGCGCCCATCGACCAAGAGCCGTTGAGAGGAGTCACAGTGACGGGGTCTGCTGGGACAACATTGGAGCCAGGGACATAGACAAAACTCAATTCTGGTTTTTGGGCATCGGGGGCGAAGCCGGGATACAGTTGAACTTCTCTGCTCTGGCCTGAGCCTGCACCAAGAATCCCAATCAAGAAATCAACACTTCGATTTTCACGCATTGCGTTTTGGACACCGAGCGTGACATTCCATTCGATTTGGTCACCGCTCGCAAAGGATGTGTCAAGTTGAACGGAATCGAGTAAAGAAGAACGCTCCCAGCCTTTTGCTCCAGCCATTCCCCAATTGTTCGTTCCGTCATAGGTTTGCCATGAGGCCCCATCATCAGTCCAGTTGTGTTGGCGGCTTTCCCAAATAGCAACACTCGGGGAGTTCATAGGCGTGCTTCCAATGACCATTGAGAGATGAGCAGATTCAACCGCATAACCAGCCGGAAGCAGGTTTGAACGAAGGTTACAGTTCAAAAGACCCATCGCTTCGATAGGATAGGTATTGTATGCAATAAGAAGTTTGGATTCATCGTTATAGTTTTGAGAAGGAGTTCCACTGTCCACATAAGTGTCGAGACATTCAGGGTAAAGTCCGTCCGCAGTTCCGTTTCCATGCTTCATCCGGAATTCATAACGGTCGGCACCTAACCAGGTACTTTCAAGTGAACTCACTAAGAACTTCGACGTCGACCACTCTCCGATTCTACCATCTGAATCGACAGAAGCCATTCTCCAAAAATACATGTTTCCAACATCAAGGACATTGTTCCCAGTGAAGTTAAATTGGCCATCACTTGCTGCGACAGAGGTCGATGCCTCCAAATCGTCAAGATCCCACACACGGTATCGGAATTGCTCATCAGTGGCCATTTGGAATGCGATGTCATACGAAGACATTCCTGTTCCATCCCAAACCAGAGAAGGTGTCGTGTTTGCAGAGAAATTATGCCCTGTTTGGTTCCATACTGCCTCACCCATGGATGGAGCGATTTGAGTCACGGCAGGGAGTGATGTGCCTGAACCCCAAGCATAGGTAATTGAAACTGCAGGTTTGTTGAGGTCGTCGATGTCATCTGAAGAAAAGAATACGGCGCTTTTCGTGCCAGTGCTTGAATAGGCTTCGTTCAAACCTCGTGCAGTAATCATGAAATCAGCTCGATCTGTGGAACCACTTTCTACCCACGATTGAAGGACATCAGTGAATTCAAAACTAAACGAGTCACTGACCTGAGAACCATTCAATCCAGTATCAGACGCTGTTGAAGAATATTCTCTACCACCATCTGACCAAGTCATGGAATTCGTTGCTCGATTCCATGAAAGGTCACTTTCAACCCAGTTACTCGTCTCCATAGAATGCATTGAAAGAAAAGCATTGTTTGAAGAAGAGTCACGAGTAAGTTCAACTTGCGCATCGATGATTGTTGCGTTGGAAGGTAGACCAAGGAGGTTCAGTGCAAAACTCATGTGGATGAGTGACTCTTTGTTCGATGTCACACTGGTTTCCATCGTCGTTGCTGAGCCATATTTAGAGTTCTTACTCTGCTGGTTCGCATATGTGTCTTTGATGAAAGTACTCACACCAAGGTCATCGTTGTTCACTTCGATGCTTGCTGTTCCGTCGCCATTATCAGTTACAGAATGCGCTGGCAGATAGAAACTTTCAGTTGAAGACCAATCACCGAGTGTATCTGTTGAATCAATGCTTCGAACACGATAAAACACTTGACTTCCATTCGAGAATTCGTCAACTGCTGGAAGTGTATAGGTGCCACTATTAGCGGAAGTCATGGAGAAGGTGTTCCAAATGGTCGAATAGTACCAAGCAAGGTCACTGGATTCTTTGAATTCCTCATCTAATGAGAGCTGGTATTCGACATGTGTGCCGACCAAAGAGTTGTAAGAAAGTGTTGGAATTGTATCTGCAGTCAAGAGGAGATCACCTGTCATCAAAGGCATTCCATCAACTGCGAAGTCAGAGATGACTGAACCGCCGTTTCCAGCTGCAGTTGGAGAGGTGACCAAAACAAGTTCAGGACGGTTCGCCAGATTCCCTGAATCTGAGAAATAGCACTCGTATTCAGAACCAAGGGCAGAAACAAGAATGCTTACAGATGTAAGGTTGGAGAGTGCTGCATCTTGTGCCATTGAGGTTACGTTAAGCGAAAATGTGCCGTTGGTTGTTGCTCGGAATGGAGGCTCCCAAGCCCCTCTATCGTTACTTCCATCAGCACCGAGTAATTCCCATGAAACTCCTACGTCAGATTGGATCCACGTAGCAGTGGTAGAATTCCAAGTTGAAGGAGTCGCTGCGTAAATCGATATATCTCCAGTTGCGAGTGAATTTTCATCGCAAACAATATTCAAAATTGCTGAGTGAACAGTATCTGAAGAGGTGAAGTTCATCGGGAATTCAAACAACAAGCGGCTCTCATCTCCGTCATCAGAAATACCCAGCAAACCTGTAGAACTTTGGTCGTAATTTGTCGTAGGATTTAATTCTTCTATTGATGTATCAGCCAAAACGGATACAACTGAACTCACCTGAAAAACGCTGTATTGGTCTTCAAGTTCGAGGTCATACTCAATCGCTTGTGGCAAGAGTAAATCTGCAAATAAGAACATCAAAACGAGGAAGATGGTCAAAGTGGTCCGACGGGGGGCTGTCTCGCGTAGCATGGGGCTCAATGCGTTCAAGCCCACCGCCATATACTGTCTTTTCCCCTCTTCGGCCTTCGAGCCTCAAGAGAGAAAGTTAAGAATGAACTCATTTCGAGATTTCTCCACCTCAAATTTCTTCGAATGAAAGGAGAATGTTCAAGGAGGCTCGGCAATGACCTCTCCGCATGAGCGAACTTTGGGTTGAAAGGCACCGTCCTCAGTCCGTTAATCAAATTCGTGGCCAGGCAGCAGTCGTTCAACGATTGCTGATCTACTCTGAAAGCAAAGAATTTCCACATTTGCTGTTTGCTGGCCCTCCTGGGACTGGTAAAACAACTGCAGCCATGGCTTTGACAAAGGACGTGTTCGGTGAAGAATACCGTAGAAATTTACTTGAGATGAATGCATCTGATGAGCGGAAATTGGAAAGTATACGCACAAAGGTAAAGCAATTTGCCCGCACTGCTCCATATGGTGGCGCATCGTTCAAGATTATCTTCCTCGATGAAGCAGATGCTTTAACAAACGATGCACAGGGCGCACTGCGTAGGATTATGGAACAATATGCGGAAACATGCAGGTTTATCTTGTCCTGCAATTATTCCTCAAAAATCATTGAACCAATCCAGTCACGTTGTGCAGTATTTCGGTTCCGCCCTCTCGCAGATGCTGATGTGAAGGCTCAGGTTCATCATGTAGCTACATCAGAAGGTGTTGAACTTGCGGAAGATGCTGGAGAAGCACTGACACGTATTTCTCAAGGTGACTTGCGTAAAGCCTTGACTGGCCTCCAAGTTGCAGCAGCACTCGACATGAAGGTCACGAGAGAACTAATTTACGAGACTTCAGCTACAGCCCCTCCCGAAGCACTTCACCAATTCTTGATGGCTTGTAGAGATGATGGATTTCATGCTGCTCGACGGCGTCTCAGAGAATTACTCGACAAGTATGGCCTTGCAGGAACTGATTTCGTGAACCAATTACATCGTGAATTGTATACTGCAGATTTCCTTACCGAAGAAGCCAAACTCGACATGACTGAATGGATGGCTGAAGTCGATTATCGCTTAGTTGAAGGCGGAGGAGAACAAATCCAACTGGACGCACTTACAGCACGCCTTGTCACACATTTACGTGCTTAATACATTCACTTTCACTTTCACCCTCAGGGCGTTAGAAAAAGACTCCTTACGAACCTCGTCCCGTAAGATATGACCACTCTCATCAATCATTGCTTAGACCTTATGTGTTGGACCATTGCTGCACCTCTTGTGCGTTCTGTTCGAAAAAGACAACTCAACAAACAAACCCAAGAACAACGTGATGTTCACCGAATCAGTCGTTTGCTCAACAATATCCTCTTGAATCACAGCGACTTACTTTCATGAAACTGAAACTTCAGGAAGGAGTTCAACCACGCGTAGTGTCCAGTCATAGACCCGAGTATTTTCCCAAGGATCTCCTTGTTCCGATATGGTCACAGTAATCGTGTGCGCTCCAACTTCAAGGTCTGTACCAAGTAAAATAGCGAACTCTTGGTCAAGGTCTCCGTGAGGCTTGAGGATTGAGGCACTGGCTGTATTTGTGATATTGCCAGTATTGTTGGTAATTACCTCGTAATTATCTGCCCAGAAAGTAGAATCACTTTCCAATTCAACATCACCGGCATTGTTTGAGAGCTCCACTGAAATGGAAGCACCTTCGACATTCACATTGTCAGCCAATGCAAACAGAAGCCAAATATCGCCAGTTAATTTCGAGTCTTTTTCTACTTCCCAAGTGAGTGTCCCGGACTCACCTACACCTTTAGAAAAATTAAATTCATCGCCTTCATTTTGGATTAATACCCACTTTTCTGCTAATTGCGGTGCGACAATGTCGCCCAAAGGAGGATTCACCAAGAGGAAAGCCATTGCTAAGAAAGTAAAAGTGTGAAGAAAGCCGGCTTTGAACCATGTACCTTTGGTGTATAACTCATTGAAAGAGGACGGTAACACAATTCTGTGCACTTGAGGGATAAGGAATATAGCAGCCAGAGGCGCCAAATACAGTATGTCTGATTTTTCAACAGAAGTCCTTGGCATCAGAACATACCTCATGAGAAGCGAAACAATAACTGAGAATCCAATAACAAGCCACATTGAAGCAGTTTCTGCCTTTTCTTTCGCCACGTGCTTAACCGGATCAAACGCTTCGATACCGAGGTCGCGCCCGCTCCGGCGTTTTGCTCGTTCTTTTCCCTCATCCGCCATTCGCTTTTGACGGTCCACGGAGGCGGCAGCCATTGCGGTGTTGAGGTCAACCATGCGCATTCGTAAGGAGGAGAGTGCATGAAGGCTACGGTGATTTTACATCACTTTCATCCGTATGGTTGAAATGGGGAATGCGACAGCGACAGATAAGCCGGGGTGGCGCAGTTGGTAGCGCGTCGGACTCATAGGGCAGCC
>TARA_B110000444_G_scaffold261549_1_pt1 | contig 33460 bp, 39 predicted proteins | sample TARA_B110000444 | Tara Oceans TARA_B110000444 (sample SAMEA4398370) | marine metagenome | biome: Polar Biome; feature: [SRF] surface water layer (ENVO:00010504); material: water (ENVO:00002006), including particulate matter (ENVO:01000060) such as... | depth 5 m | reverse complement strand
TATTAGCACTACCATTGAATGATTGCCCAGCGATTGTTCTTGCTGTTTCTAATACTGTTGCTGTCGCAGCGTTACCTGAAGTATCTTGGTTACCACTTGCGTTAACACCAGGTAAGGTAATGTTTGCACTTCCGTCAAACGATACACCACCTATTGTCCTAGCAGTTTCTAGTGTTGTTGCAGCTGTTGATAATGCGACAGCTATATTTGCACTACCATCAAATGATGTTCCACCGATTGTTCTAGCTGTTTCTAACGCAGTTGCTGTGTCAGCATTACCAGTTACGTCACCTGTGATATTACCAGTAAATGTACCAGCGATTGCACCAGTACCTGTAATTGTAGGACTTGTAAGTGTTTTGTTAGTTAAAGTCTGTGTGCCTGTTAAAGTTGCAACAGTTGAATCTATTGCATATGAAATCTGATTATTAGAAACAGTTGAGTCTATTCCTGTACCACCAGCAAATGTAAGTGTATCTGTACCTACAACAACACCATCATTTGAACCACTATCAGCAGCAAGAGTTAATGTTGTTGATATAGCATCCACATATGCTTTGATTGATTGTTGCGTTGCAAGTTGAGTAGCTGAGTTAGAACTTAAATCGTCTTCATCTAATATAGCACTACCAGAAACACCTGTGTTTAAAACAGGACTTGTTAGTGTTTTATTAGTTAAAGTTTGTGTTGCAGCCAATCCAGCAAAACTATCGTCTTGTAAAGCAGTATTAAATTCTGCTAAAGAACCTGATATAGTATTGTTACCTAAATCAATAGATTTGTTAGTTAATGTTGAACCTGTTGCCTCTAATACAACAGTACCTGTTGCGTTAGGAAAAGTAATTGTTCTATCTGTAGTAGGGTCAACAAATGCTAAAGTTGTTTCTGAAGCGTCAGCAGTTGCACCTTCAAATACAAGAGGACTTGCACCAGATAAAACCATACCTGTTGCATCCATAGTACCTGTAAATGTACCACTAAAAGTACCACCAGTGATTGTTGGATTATTAATTGCAGGACTTGTTAAAGTCTTGTTTGTTAATGTCTTTGTTGTACCTGAAAATAATGTGTCTAATTGAGATAATAATACTCTACCTTCAGTACCACCGTCAGATAATAATATCTTATCACCTACTGCTAATGTAGCACTTTCTAAATTTGTTGCAGCGTCAATATTTACAATTGCCTCAACAGCACCAAATTCTATTGCGTTACCAGCACCGTTTACTTTTAATACCTGTCCTACAGAACCTATAGATAAAGAAGCCCCTAAACCACCATGTGTTAAAGGTATAAATTCACCTGATTGATACTCTGCTAATCCTGTTACATTTGATCCTGTAAAGGTTGCTCGTACTGGCGTTTTAGTTGTCATCTATTATATCTCCGATAACTCAGGCATATGTCCTGGTCTTACTGTTGTTACTGCTGATCCATTCGTTAATGTAAAAGGCAGATAATATGATTGTGATACAACGTGATCTAAAAAACCATTAACAGTTGTCATATCTTTATTGTTTATCATTTCTATGTTTGTTACTGAAGCGTCTGATTTAAGAAACGGAACAGATTTGCCCACGTTATGTTGATATTCATTAACCCATGCAGTACCATTGTAAATAAGATATTGTGTATTTGCTGAACCAGAAACTGTAACATCTGTTAATGATGTTAATGTACCTGTACCAGCGCCACCAATTTCTTTAATAGTTCCATCGTCATTAATATAAAATTTCTGTGCCGTAGTATCAATCGCAACCTCACGTGAAGCAATATCACTTGTAGAGGGTGTACTTGTACCTGTCTTTAACTTAATAACTGTCGCCATTATAACTCTCTATATAAAACGATTAGTAAGTTCCGCCGTCAATATCAGCGTATGTTATATTACTACCGTTTGATTGTAAAATTTTACCACTTGCACCAAGTGATAATTTAGCAAGAGTGTTTGATCCACTTGCATGTAAAATATCACCAGTAGTGTAAGATGATTGTCCTGTACCACCATATACTTCATCAACTACTGTGCCTTGCCAAGCACCAGTTGTAATTGTTCCTAAAGTAGTTATTGATGTTTGTCCAGGATATGTTGATTTAATTTGTAACTCGTCTGATACAACAGCAATTGTAGTATCATCTACAGCAACATTTATTGTATTACCTGATTTAGTTAAAGCTGCACCAGCAGATATTTGACCAGCACCAGAAAATTGTTCAACTGTTATACTAGTTGATCCTAATGTTGGAGTACCGTTGTGTGTAAATACGTAACCATTGTCAGCATTTGCAGTACCAGCTTCTACGAATACGAAAGCACCACCAGTTATTTCAATCGCTGCGTCAGCGTCTGGTGTTCTTGTTAATACGTATGCGGCAGCGCCTGAACCAACAGTTGTAACTAAATATAAACCATTTTGAGTTGCAGTTGTCTGATTTTTTAATAAGACTCTATCATTTGCACTTGGTGTAGCACCGTCAATTGTAAATGCGCCATTTGATCCTGCAGTAATTGTACCTGCACCGTTATTGTACGTACCAGCAACGTTTGCTGTTGTAGCGTATTTAACAGAAGCTTTTACATCTAAACCATTTGCAACACTATCAACGTATGCTTTTGTAGCAGCGTCTTGTGCACCAGATGGATCAGTTACGTTTACTATTCTACTTGAATTAACATCAACAGTACCAGAACCTTTTGGATCAAGTATAATGTTAATGTTTGTATCGTCACCAGCAGATCCTATTTTAACACCATCACCTGTAGCAGAGTTTGTAACTTCTATTGCGTTAACGGCATTTGCAGTTTGTTGAAATAGTATTTGTTCGTTACCACTTGCGTCAGCAATAAAGCCATCGTCAGCAAATCTAGGTGTAGTTAGTGTAGGACTTGTTAGTGTTTTATTTGTTAATGTTTCTGTTCCTGTTTTTGTAACAACAGTAGAGTCTATTGCAACTGTTAAAGTGTTACCAGAACCAGATGTATCAATACCAGTTCCACCAGCAATTGTCATTGTTTCAGAATCTAAATCAATGTTTAATGCACCACCAGAGTCACCTTGAAAATCTAAATCTTGTGCTGTTACTTGTGAGTCAACATATGCTTTAATTGATTGTTGAGTGGCAAGTGACGTTGCACTATCTGAAGCCATATTGTCTTCATCAGCAATTGCAGTAATACCAGAAAGTAAGTTTAACTCTGTGGCAGTAGAATTAATAGCAGCTAATTTAGTAAAGTCTGCTTGAACTAGACCAGTAACTCCGTCTAGTAAATTTATTTCAGCTGCAGTAGAAGTTATAGCAGCTAATTTTGTAAAGTCTGCCTGTACTAATCCAGAAACGCCATCTAGTAAGTTTAACTCTGTGGCAGTAGCAGTTAATGCTACGTCTTCGTTTATCTTAGGAGATGTTAATGTTTTGTTTGTAAATGTTTGTGTGCCTGCTAACGTAGCAACAGTTGCGTCTATGGCAAAAGTTAATTCGTTATCAGCAACGGTTGTGTCAATACCAGTACCACCAGTAAACGTTAAAGTTTGACCTGTTGTAAATGTATCGTTTGAACCACTATCAGCAGCAAGTGTAAAGTTACTTGACGCTGGAGCAGCAAATGAAAGATTACCAGAACCGTCTGTAGTTAATAAGTGGCCACTAGAACCATCTGTACCAGGTAGAGTAAACGTTAAATTACTTGCAACACTATTGGGAGATTTTAATGCTACAAAATGTGTACCGTTATTAGTACCTTCGTTGAATTTTATTGTACCACCAACTGTAGCAGAATTACCTATTAGTAATTCGTCTATTGCTTTATTTGAATCTACTATTAAAGCAGATGAAGCTGTTAGTGTACCATGTGCGTGATCTAATAAAAGTTTGTAATATTGACCACCAATTTCTATTGCGGCGTTTGATGTTGATGTATGATCTCCTATGAATAGTCGTAGACCATTACCACCAGCTGCTGTACTGGCTGCTGATGTGTCGTAAACATAAGCAAGTTCCCCTTGCTCTAAACCTGAGGGTGCCGATGAACCCGTGGTTCGTTTAATCTTTATTATTGTTGCCATTTAATTCTCCCTATTAAAATGTGCCACCGTTTAATATTAAATTACCACTTTCAGTTTTTATTTCAGTTCTTGTTACAAATTTTTTACTAGTATCATCATATTGAATTATTGCACCATCATCTAGCGTCGCCGCATTTACGTCAGTCAATCCAGTAAGTTTATTAACATTACTTTGTAATTGAGAAACGGATGGTGAAGTTACAGAAACGTTTTTAGGTCCTGTAGTATTATTATTAATCGTAGCTGTAGTATTAGTGCCTGTGCTATACGTTGCAGTTATACTGTTTGACATTGTTACCTTTATTAATACTGTGTTATAACAATATTTATAATAATTAGGTATCTAAATCAAGTACAATTATATATTAATTACAACTACTTCTTATCTGTTTCAGCTTCTGTTTTAGGTTCTGGTTTTTTAATCTCAATACCTAATTCATTAGCAATAGCGTTGTCATAATGCGCCTGTAGAATTGCAATCTTTTCTAACTCTAAGGATAGTTTAATTTTAGTTGCTTGCAAGTCTTGTCTAACTATAATAGAATTATATGTTTTTGTTGACAAATCACTTCTTTTATAGTCTTTTCCGTCTATAGTAAAAGTTGGTTCTGTCGCAGGTGCTGTTGGTGTAGTCGCTGTTGAGTTGATTTTTTCACTACTCATGTTGTATTTCTCCTAGTTATTATACGTTAGGTCTAACTTCTATTAGACCTTCAATTATTCTTGTTACTGTGCCTGAACCATCTGTTATGTCTAAATCAAAAACATATCGTGCAGGCGCCTCTAATGCGGCAGTTTGCGTTGCAGTTAATGACATGGTAACATCTCCCGATGTTCTATCACTTGCAAAAACTATAGTCAAATTTGTTCGTGTTCTTGTTGAACTAAATCCCAAAGCCATCTTTGCAGTTGCTGTGTATCCAGTTAAATCTAATGCGTTTCCTTGATTATCTTTGACTGTTACAGTTGAACTAAAAGTGGTTCCTTGATCTATTTTATAATTTGCTACGGCTGCCATAGTAGTATTTATACGTATAAATAATACTATTATTCTAAAGAAGGTAAAAAAATGACTATTGACACACAATGGAGATATAGAAATACTGCTGTTCCTACACAGACTTTTGAAAATCCAACTGACTTTTTTGATAATCTTTACACAGGCGCTATAGATCCTGAAAATATAGAGAATTATAGAAAAAACAATCTAAAGAATGTTGAAGCATACGATTCGTATCTGTTGAAAGACAAAAAGACAGTTATTACATTAAGAAGATTTAAAAGTGTGAACGACTATGAGGAATGGAAAAGAGTTAGATCAATACTTCCTAAAATAGATTTCAATGTACTTGAAGAAGAAGGTCATTTTATTAATGTTCAACCAGGCACTAATGTTGAAACAACACCTCCAATAGATACAGAATTGTGGGAACAAGACCATAGAGATGAGGAGTATAACTAATGGCTAAAGTAATAAAAAGATGGAAACTAACAAACGAAAATTCAAGTAAATCGTTCAGTTCAATTGAGGAGTTTTTTAATCATTCATCATCTATAGTTGTTGACACAGCAACTTTGGATAGACATGTTGAAAATGACGACACATATTGTACAGGTAAACTTGGATTTTTAGGCGAAGATAAGAAACATGTTATTATCGTAAGAGAATTTGGCAGTGAAGATATGGCTGACAAATGGAAAACAATAAGAGAAGATTTAGGTGATATAGATAATCTTATTACTGAAGTTGAAGAGGAAGTTTTAATGAATGAAGCTTACGATTTCAATGTTGAAAAAGAAGTATCTGAATAACATAAATTAACACTATATATTATGAATGAATGTAATTATATTATCACATAAAAGAAGTCTTAACAAGTCCGAAGGACTTATAACAGCGAATTTAAATAACCACATCACTTTAATTTGTGATGTGGTGCCTAATAAGTCAGGTGATCGCTATAAACCTTTCATAGAACACATAGATGATTTAGTTGTATCAAAGAAGTTTGATATAATAGAGATAACACAAAAGATTTTATCTTGTGATAAAGTATATTGTGTATCAGAAAATTTATTTCCTATACAAGCACAATTAGAAAGTTATTACGGCATACAAAATTTGTCTGCCTTTGCAGCTGAAGTCTTTGCAAATAAACAAAAGATGGATGATTTCTGTAGAACAATAGGTCTAGGTCATAATGTACCTAGAAGTATAACACCCACTTTTCATAGTCAACTAGATGTATTTGATGGCAATGAGTTTTTTACAAAACCAGATATAGGTACAGGCAGTAATTCTTTTTATCCTAAATCTGAACAAAATGTACCTACTATAGAATATAGAAGATGGAATAACAAACATCATTTTTTAGATCATCTAACTAAACTAGAACACAATAATAAATTTTTTGAAATAAACAAAAAAGGTATACAAAATGAAAATTTTAATAATGTACCTTGTAAGATTATGGCACAGAAATATTATTGGTCTGAAGAGCCATCTATTTCACCTTATGGTTATGTTAAAGATGGTAAAGTAGATTGCTTATTCTATGTAAGAAATGCTAAAGTAAAGTATGGCGATATATTAGACTTTCATAAAAACCCTATAGATCAACATTCTATTAGTAAGAAAAGTGATATTGCAAAAGATATGGCAGTATGGTCTATACCTGTGAGTGAAGTAGATGAAGAACAACACAAAATAATGTATGGTTTCGTACAGACTATAGTTGACAAATTAAAAGTAAAAGATATGTACTTTGCAGGTCCTGACTTTCACATATCAGGCAATAAATTAATTGCAATAGATTTTAATACACGTATAGGTCAGTTTATTAATATATTAGATAAGTTACCTGGCAATAATATATTCAATAATATAGGTAACAACAAAGAGCCAGAGATTACAAATCACCTACTGTGGGGTTGTACTCAATTAAAACCTGGTGTAGTAAAAGATATAAAAAATATAGAACTAGTTGACAAGTATTTAAATTATTTAAACGACAGTATAAAAATAGGTATGAAGATACCTGAATTTCAAAATCTACAAAATAAAAAGTTTAGTGTGAATTTAAATATTACTGGAAGAGATCAGCAAGAGCTGTTTGACAACTATAAGGATGCCAATCAGCTCTTACATAATTGTATTACTTACTAAAGTTAGCAACAGCCTCTTCAAACATATCTATAGTTTGATTAGAACCATTTCCAACATAAGTTACAGAGCCTTTGAATTTACTATTCCACTCGGTAGTAGTAGAGAGGTTTGTAACGGCAGAACGTAATTCATTTGTTAAGGCGTAGTTAGCATTAATGGTGATGATTGCGTCAACAAATCTAAAACCTAATTGACCTTTTTCTGAAAAGGCAATACATTTAGATCCATCTTCCTCTAATGCGGCTTGACGTGAAGTAATTGTAAAGACAGTATCGGCGTCTTTGCCAACATAACCTTTAGTAGTACTTCCGCTGCCAGAATAAGGTACAACTACAAAATTTACATTATATTTTGCACCTAAATTTGTAAGAAATTTTGCGACAGGTTCTGACCCCCATGTTGCAATCTTAACAGTTTGACCATTCATATCGTCTAACGAGTTAAATTGTCTGCTACACATAAGTGTTTCATATGTCATTAAAGCTACAATATTCTCTTTTGAGATAGTTGGACTTTTCATACTATTATCACCTGGCCATTCACTAGACCAAATAGTTAATATGTCAGTACTTTCATCAGCACCTTCAATATAAGAATATGCAGTTACAGGATTATCTGCTTGAACAAAGTCAGCGTCAAGTCCTGAGTCATTGATTGTTGAAAGTATTTGTCTAAACACACCTTCTTTTGAACCTGGGTTCACTATTTGTACTTCAGCGTACAAAGAAGTTGCGAAAAACATACTCATTATTATTAACATTATTTTTTTCATTTTATCTCCTATAAGATTATTAATGTTCGTATTAAATTTTCATAAAATAGATCGCTTAGAAAATATCCGTAAATAACAGGACTTGTATCCCAGCGTCTAATTAAGAAACCGATTATAGACAAAACAAATATACAGATAATCATCCATTCACGTATAGAGAATATTGATATACTTGCAATGCTAATTATTGAGAGAAGTAAGACGTTTGCTATATTTCTATGTTTTTTATAGTAATATGCAATCTTACCTAACAGATTGAAACCGTACCAGCTTAACCACAAACAAAAGGCAGTCACAAAAGGTATAATGTAAATTATACTTTCTAAATGTTTGACTGTATTTTGAGCGTTGAAAACGAAACCATCTTCTAACATAATATAATAAATCAAAACTTCACTTCCCGTTATAGGTATCGCTAGTATAAGCAAAGGCAATAGTGATGATAATGCGCCACTATTATTGGCTGCCTCTGCGGCTGCTATGCTTTTTAGTACAGGTTTTTTGAAGAACCTTTTAACAATATTTGCACTAGCATAACTGCCAAGAATGTTTGTTACACCTGGTATCATACCACACCAAAATCCTACAAAACTTCCTATGAGTGTAGGAGTGGTAGTATCTTTACCAATTGTAAAAGTATTTATATGTTTAGGTACTTCAACTTTAAAACTTTTTAACTTTGTTAATTCAGGTACAATATAAAGACCTATCATAACACTTGCAAAGGGTATGCCTATCGCAAGATACGAATTGCCAAACGTTAGAAAACTATCAAACGTTATAGGGTCTATACCTATCTTTGCAATCATACCACCAAATAGAAACAATATGATTGTGATTAATTTACTTTGTTTAGTTAGTAAAGTAATCATCAATATTGCAGTTGCAACTATAATTGTTTGTAATACACTATTATAAAATCTAAAAATTTCTATAATAGAAGGCAATATTAAAATAAAAACAGTAGTAGCAAATATAACTCCTACTGTACTACTTACAGCGTTAGAGGCAACTGCTAGATTACCAAAACCTTTTAAGAATAATCTATGACCATTCCTTGCAGTAGTCATTGCTGTAGCGTCACCAGGTATACCATATAGAATAGCTGTTACACTATTTGTATAATTAGTAGCAATCAAAACTGTTATGTAATACATCATAACATTAACAGGTTCTATATGCGTTAAGAAAGGATATAAAACTGCCGTTGCAACAAATGGTCCTGCACCTGGTATCACACCAAATATGACGCCACTTAAAGTACCTATAACAGCCCAAAATATTGTATCAAACATTAAAAGTATCTTCTAAATCCTAGATTAAAAGTTCTATCGTATTGATTGTAACCATCTGGTCTTTCATAAGATTTGTCAAACACATTGTTTATACTCCAAAAGAAAGTGTTATTGTCTTTTGATATGTTTTGTCCTATATCAAATGTTTCAACAGCAGGCATATCTTTTCTAGCATACGTTGAAGCGTCAATATCTTTGTGTTTACCAAAGTAATTAAAGTCAACATAGAAAGTATCATAATATACTGTTGAAGTATTTTGCCAATTAGGTCTTCTCAACATATCTTTATTATCACCATCTTTTGATACTGTATAAGATAAACTATTATTCAATTGTATTTTACCATAACTGAATTTGTTGTTTAATTCTACGCCGTGTTGTTCACTTGGTTTAGTATCATTTTCATAAGTGTTATTTGAATATTTTAATAAATTATCTATTTCAGATTCAAAATAAACAAAACTATGACCGTTTGTTTTATATCCTACTTCCCAAGTTTTTGATTTTTCAGGTATCAAATTACTGTTACCTAAAAACCCATAGTTGTTTTTACCATACATTTCGTAAACTGTAGGTGCTTTATAACCTGTAGAATAACTTAAATGTACACCATTTTTTTCTATAGCAACTCTACCTGTTTTCTGATCTTCAAATGTATCAGGCGTATCAAGTCTAATACCACTATGTAAAAAGACACCACTATCAAGTTGTTTATCTAAATTGATATAGTAACCATGATTGTGTCTTTCTTTATCTACATTTGAATCGTAACCTGCAATATTAGTATCAAAATCTACCTCTTGTAGATTGTGTTCAAAACCTGTAGTGACATCTAAACTGTCTTTCATATGAAACGTATGACCTGCGATAAATGTTTCTTGGTCAGAATTGTAAATATCTTTTGTACCTTTATCGTCATATGTTCTTTTGTGTTTTGACTTTTGAAAAGAAAACTCGGTATCTTTACTTTGTAGAGAGATATACTGATTGTTAAATTGCCATTTAGAAGTGTAATCAGTATAGTCTGTAGATTTATCTAAATCAGATTTGTTTACAGTTTGTATAATGTTTGTTTTAAGCGCCCATTTACCTAACCATTTTTCAACTTGAAAAATATAATTTCTATCAGCAATACCGTCTTTTTCTGTACCATCTACTACAGATATACCATCAGCAGTTTCATTCTCTATTCTAAAGTCTATAATAAAACCTTTTGAGTAATCTGCTTTACCAAGTTTTACTATTTGAGATTTATGACCAAAACTACCACCAGATAACTCAATGTAGTTATCGCCATTTGCTTGTGTAACCATATTAATAACGCCACCTATAGCATTAGGTCCATAGATACTACCCATAGGTCCTTTAACTACTTCAACTCTATCTACACCAAGAAAACTATGTGCAAATAAGTCTTCAGTACCATTCGGTGTTGAGTTATCTTGTATAGCGATACCATTAAGTGTAATAAGAGTATGGTTTGAATTTGTGCCTCTCATAAACGTAGAAGTTAACTGACCATCAGGACCAGATTGTACAACATTTAAAGAAGATACTTTTTGTATTTCGTCTTTGTCTGCTGATACAACTTCATAAGAATATGTTTTATGAGTTAAATCGCTTGAGTTTCTAATAAATGATTTACAGATATAGATAATGAGATGACCATCTTCATCATATTGTGGTCTATCACCTCTACAGTCATCTGCTTTAGCGTTTGTAAAACTGATTAGTAATACAAATAATGTGAGTAATATTTTATACATAATTTTCCTATAATAACACATATCAAACTTGATACCAAAAGATTAAAATCAAAAGGTATTGCTTGTATGTAAGTTTGTAATAAATTGCCACCGTATGAGTACCATACAGCGAAGTTAACAACAACATGCCAAATCAAAACGCCTACAAACGTTGCTGTTATACTATTACTTATATGTCTGCCTAGTAGCACGAAAATCAACATACAACCATAGACAGGTATCATTAGGCCATGAAAACCTAAAAATACATCTTTAAATAACATTAAAGATAATGGTATGCCATATTGTATTCTTTGATTACTTGTAATACTAGGTAATAATATTGCAATAGCAAATAAGGGCGTTATATTCATAATAATTTTTTATACTTTTCTGTTTGTTTGCCAGTTATCTTGGCAATAGTTCTAGGCCATGGTCCTGTGTTTGCAGTACTATGAGGAATGTTTGCCCAATCAAACCATACTACATCACCTGCTTTCCATGGCGGTACATATGTATTCCCGAATTGAATAATATGTCCTGGTTTCCAATCTTCTAACATAACAAAAACTCTACCCCATTCAGGATCAGTTGCTCTAGTTGAAGATTGATCTTGTCTTTCTTTTCTTAAACCTGTTAAACTATCAATGTGTAAATGTAACATCATGCCAGTAGTTTGTGTTTGTATATTAACTTGTGCGTCTTCTAAACCTAACTTGTCTGCTAGACCACATAATATAGGACACTCTTTCTTTGTTGCACTCCACATTCTGTAAATTACAAAGTCTTTAGGTATACCCCAATCTTCTACTAGTTTATTTTCATACTCATAATCAAAATGATCGCCACCAGGTTTTACAGGACTAGGCCAATAGAAATCATACTGTTGCTTGTTTGCATATTCTAACTCCTTTGACCAGTCCTCGTAAATGTTTGTAACTGTTTTAAAGTATTTACCATGATCGCTTTCTCTAAAAGGATTGAAATCATAATTACTTTGTTTAACAGTTATATCCCACCTGTTCATGCCATGCTCCAAAATGCTTTATTATTTGTAAATAGTGTATTTTCGTAGTATTTAATTTTGACTCTCTCAAACCAAAACTTTAAATCTACTACTAAAGTTATTCTATCGTTTTTATTTTTCAATGATTTAGCAGTTCCGTGCATGTAGTTAGCACTATAAATTATAGGCGTATCATTTGTATGTTCTACCCTTTCTACTATTTGGTCAAATTGATCTATCATTAAGATAGGTGTTTTAGACCAATCGTTATCAGGTTCATCACATATAACAGGAAATTGTAATTTAGTAAAGTTCTCAAAGTCCCAATGATTAGGTATACCACCAGGGTATATTCTACTAAAATAAATTCTTTTTTCATCTACATCAACGTTAATGTTGTTTATTAGATGTTTGTAAAATTCATGGTTGCGATCAAACGTATTGTTTTCATCTATAGGCCAGTATTGTGGTAACTTGTCTTGTCTATGTACCCACTTTGTTTGATCTACTGTATTATAAAAATCTACTATCAGTTCTTTATCAAACTTTAATGTCTTAGCCTCTACAGAATAAAAATCAGTCATTTGATACTCCTATATTTTCTGTATTTTTATTTAGCCATGTACCATCTATCGCTCTCTTATACATTTCTGTAGGATGTGTGTGTATGTTTACTGAAAATACAACTCTTTCTTCCTCATCATCTATAGGTGTAGGTACAGCGTGTAAAGTTCTGCTGTCAAAAAATACAGGTGTACCGTTGTCGTGTATTTTACTTTTTTCAAAGTTAAATCTCTCTATCTCGGTATAGTTTTCTGTTGCAAATATTTGAGGTGTTAAATGAAACTTACCTTTTACAGGAAATAATATTGCACCCCAACGTCTATGGTCATAGTGTAAATTGATACCACCTGGTGGTAGTTTAGAAAAGAAACACCATGGTTTCTTTTTCTCTACTCCTCTTTCACTACTACCTACAAAATCTAACGTGCTATTTTCTACAATATCTTTCCACATATTTTCATAAGGTATGTTTCTACATTCATTAACAGTCCACGTTACACCAGTTACACTTGTACCATCAACCCAATCACTAGGTTTTAAACTTTCAAGTACATCTATCAGCCATTGTTGATTATAATAAATGTTATGACATTTGACAAAGAAGTTACCTTGTTCAACCATGTGTCATCTCCGTAAATATTCTGTACATAGGTGGTCTGTATAAATTACAATGGTCATAATCAACTTTGTTTATTTTTAAACCTACATGACCTGCAAGTGTATTTACAGCGTGTTCAGTCCAGTTAAAGTACCATGTGTACTTCCAATTTCTATCGTAAAAGTAAAACGCACTATTCTTTTGAGCATGTTCTAAATCACCATGTATCCAAGTATGACCATGTGGGTGATCTGGTTGAAATACTTTATAATAATTATGAACATGTGACCATAATAGTAAACCATTAGGGGCTAAACATTTTTTTAACGTCATAAAGTTTCTATATTGTTCATCATAAGTATACCAATTTTGAGGACCAAAACATATAATTACGTCCCATTTTATATCGTCAGCAGGTTCAAAATCTGCTTGACTACACAATATATCTGCTTCTTTTCTATAAGGGTCAACACCTGTAACATTGTTCAAGTGTTTTTTATATTCATTTACACCACAACCCATATCTAATATTGTTAGATTAGGTTTTTCTTTTTGCATTGCTTGTAATCTTTTAACAAGAGCGTCACCTCTTATATTCCATTTGTTAGCAATAGGCTTATCGTTTACATCTTTTATTTCACCTACGACACCTGTTGTGCTTGTACCATTTTCTGCTACAAAGTAATTACTTTGATATTGTTTATCTATTTCTTTTGCAAAATCGCCCATTGTTTTATCATGCCAATCCATTATACCACCTAGATGTATAGGGTATTCTTTATCTCTTACTGTCATAGAAAATTCTTTTTGACAAGTAACAATAAACTCCATCGTAAAAGGTAACTGATTGATAGGGCTATCTACTGATATATTCCAGTAAAACAATTCTTCTATTTTATTCCATATTAATTTGTTTATCATTTTATTCTCCACGACTCACTAAATCTACCTCTAACGTGTATATCTCTGAGCCATTCCATTTTGTCGTCAATAGGTCTAAAATCTTTTTTGTTGCGATCAATAATCTCATCATATTCTGGATACATTTCTTTGAATACATCAAATATATTATTCTCGGTATAGAACAAGTGAGAATAAGCTGTATCTGTATAATAATTTATATCTTTATTAAGTATCTTATATCCAATGTCTTTGTACTCATTAAGTGCTTTAAAATAGTGATCTCTAACATCTAGTTTATGTTTCATAAATGTTTTGTTTTTAAACAGGTTTGAATATATGTCTTTAAATAATTCACTTCTATTATTATTAATTTCATAATAACAATCAGCATGGTATTTTGCTAGACCATACCAGTACATTGGTATTAAGAAACTTCTACTATAAAAGAAGCCCTCAAACACTTGATCTCTTGTCATCTTATCTGTTGCAACAGCAATTTCATCTATTACATCATTGTTGTATGGCTTTGCAGTACCTTTAATCTTCTCCCATATCATCTCAGGAAAGGCTGTATTAAATTCTGTATTACTTAATCTACTTAATGTATTAATTTGTATCATATCAAATGGTGCAGGCATGTCAACTATTTCATGTAGACCATACTTAAATGTTTCTATACTATCACCAGGTAAAGGAAAGATTAATTCTGTATAAGAAGAAACACCTTTGTCTTTTAAATCTTTTATGATAGGTTTGAAACTTTTTATATCAAAAGCATTTCTTCTTTTAACATTTTTTAATGTTTCGGGATTTGTAGATTGTAAACTAAAACCAAACGTGTCATCTACGTTTGCGTCTTGTAGTTTTTTTGCTAATCTCATTATCTTATCACCATGTGTCTTTGCCCATGTTGGCATAAATCTACCATCAAAATTACCAGCTTTCTTTTCTTCCACTACAAAATCTACAAGTTTTTCATCTCTAGGAAATATACCAAAGTTACTATCTGCTACATCTATAGCAGTTACATTTCTATCACACATCCATTTTAGTTCTTTTAAACATTTTTCTGTTTCAAACATTTGTATCTTTGTATATTTCTTATGACCTATGTCACAGAAAGAACAAGTATAAGGACAACCTCTATTGCCTTCAAAGATTGCTCTAACTTTTTGTGTGTTGCCTTCTAGTAAACTATCAAAGAAACCATTAAGATAAGGACTAGGTATCATTTTAGGGTCGGCATATTCTGCCTCACTTGCATTGTTAAAATCTTTTGTAACAACACCTGGTATATTAAGTTCATCATCTACTAATAATCTTCTCATTGTTTCTTCACCATAGTATGCTAACACAGCGTCAACTTCGGGATGTTCTTTACACCATTTAGACGTATATTTTGGTTCAGGTCCACCTACAACTATTCTACATTTAGGATATTTCTTCTTTATTTCTTTTAATACATCATATGTTATTTTCCAGTTCCACATATAACAACTTGCTGCTATAAAATCAGGTTCAACTATATCAATCTTTTTGTTCCACCATACACCTGCAAGTTTATATCTTTTTCTTACTTCTTCAAACTGATTACAATAAGACCAAATCGTACCTACTGCTTGTGGCAGATAAGCTGCGTCTGTACCTAAAGGTATCTGTAAGAAATAGAAGTTACGCATTTTTAAAATTCTTTGTATCTGTCCATATAGTGTTGTCGTCAATTTTATCAAATAACTTATCTACCCACTCAAATAAATCCATCATCAATACCCATCTAGGTCCTGTATCTGTTAATTGTCTAGGTACAGCGTGTAGCATACGTGTATTGAATATAACAGGACTGTCAACTACAAATGACTCTACTGGATGATTGAATTGATCGTAGAAGTATTGAGGTGTATTTTTAAAATCACCTTTTAAAGGTATACCTAAATTACCCCACTTGTTGTGGTCAATATGATTTACTAACCCACCAGGTTTCACATTACTAATAAAAAATGATGGTCTTTTAAATTCTGTATTAAGACCTTCGTATAATTCATTTAGTATAGGAAATTGTTTAGGGTGTAAAGGTAGTTCTTCAACATTCCAAAGTAAACCATTTTGATCGTACCCTTGTTTCCATGTTGCCCTTTCAGCATATTCAATTATCTCATTGAAAACGTTAGTGTCATATTGTAGTTTAAATTTTTTATGGTACCACATTATGCAAACCTATATTGTTCTATTAGTGTTTTAAATAATTCTTCATCAAACTTCAAACAGAATACACACATAATTATATCTTCAGCAGTACTGAAAACTGAATGTCTTTTGTTTGCGTTAAAATAATGTAACGTGCCATCTTCTACATCTTGTACCTTATCTTCATATATAAACTTTAAATCTTTCTTATTACAGTTATTAATAAAGCCAATCAATCTTATTTCTTCATAGCCATATTCTATTTTGTTTATGTCATAGTGTTCAGGGAAATATCCACCTGTGTTTAGTTTTAAAAAATGACATCTACCTAACCAAGGTTTCCAAGGTGCAATAAGTTTTTGTATTTCTTCAGACTGTTTATATACTTCGGTGTATTCTTTTATATGATGATTTGTAATACTAGTGCCGTTTATTTTATTATATTGAAGTAAACTATCTAAATCAGGAACACCACTTAACTTACCATCTAAACTTGTTATACTCAATCCCCACCTGTTATTTGGGTTTCTTAAATTGTAAGGTTTCCAATGATGTTTAAATCCATCAATGTCTTTCATTATTTGTTTAGAGTTAATCTTTTGTTTCATTTGTAACCAATCACCCATAAATGAAAGTCTTTGAAGTGCTTTATTAGTTCTTTCTAAACTACTCATACAAATTTTATCCTTTTGTTTTTTTCATTTTGTTCCCAGTTTACTAACGTACCATTTAGTAATCTTTTCTCAATATCTTCATAACTGTTATGTCGCCAAGCACAAGTTATAATAATTCTATTTTTTTCTGTCTTGTTTTCTACACCATGTATTTCAGGACCTTTAAATATCCAAGGTGCAAATTCATTTGTTATATTATTTTTTTCATATGTCATTCTATACTTTTCTGTACTTCTATCAAAACTATCATAGAAGACTTGTGGACTTGTATCACTAAACTCACCTTGTATTGCAAAGTTTAAAGCAGCAGGTCTGTTTCTATCTTGGTGTGGTGGTGCACCGCCTATTGCTGTTTGTGTGTACAATACAGTATCAAAAGATATTGCAGGTGTAAAAAGATTTATCAACTCATAATGAAACTCACTAAAAGGATAGTTTTTACATTCTCGTCTAGCATTAAATGCCTCTTGTACAGTCCATCTTATGTGACCACAATCAAACAGATACCAATTGTTTTTGTCTATGTTCTCTAAATGATTTAATAGATACTCTCTATCATACCAAAGAGTTTTTAACTCACAACAATACGGTGCTGATCTTGTTTCTTCCAAGGACGTCAACCTTATCTCTGGCGTCATCATTAAACCTTTCATAATTTGTTTGTATGATTTCTAAATACTTTATCATTGTATCAACGTCTGATACTTGAAAACACGTCATAGGATTGTGTGTAAAGTCTTCATACTTACAATGTTTCATAATTAGATTGTCTATAATCATAGCGTACCTATGACTACAATTTCCTAATCCTTCTTTACTCATACTTTCTAACATACCTATAGATGTAGCCCAATCACCATTAGGGTCAGGTAAGTTTTTTAAGTATGATAAATTTTCTGATTTGTGATATGCGTTTTGTACGTAACAGTTATCAACACTTGTAAAATATACTTCGTCAATACCTAGTTCTCTTATCTTGCTGTAATAGAAGTCATATGCTTTTAAATGTGTGGCTGCATATTCAACTAGAAATACACCAGGCAATCCTATTAGTAATATCTTCTTATCTTTAAATAATTCGTGTGTAGAATACCAGTTTGTGGCTGCACTATCTTTGTGCATAGTTTTAACATCTGGTATTATATCGCCAACTCTTATCATAACGTAATCTCCTTTGATTTCAAAAAACATCTCTTGGCTTTTCTTCCCCACCAGAATAAATGCTTTGAGTGGTCTACTATATCTTTATATTTATAAACGCTTACGGAAACGATATTGTTAACTAAAACTAATGGCTTGTTATCGTAAAACCAACTATACCAATTTTTGTCAAATTGTTTTTCTATACCATCTCTTTCATATGTGTCAATAATGTGCTTGTTAAACTGGCACGCTTCTGATACATCAACATTATATTCTTTCTTACATATGTCTATAACTTCTTTGTGTACCTTGTCTATGTTTTTATACAAGAAAGAAGCTGTTGCGCCATTATCTTGTATATGAAAATCATCGCCACCTTCTATAGTTCTACCCCATGTTCTATCTTCAAATAAACTTTGTTTTAAACTGTTTGTGTGATTTTTGTATTCTTCATTTAATATGCCATTACCATCTCTACTATACTCAAATAATTTTTTATAAAAGTCTATAAAAGGTACATTATGTTCTCGGTTTAGATATGTGGCTGCAACTTGACTAACGCCATGATAGTGATGAGGTATCACAAGACCTTTAGCAAAAAAATACATATCTATATAATCTTGTTTACTATAACTTTTACTTTCATATGCAACATAATCAGTTTCACCATTACTATCTTTAGGATAAGTATTACCACCTGCAGGTGCAGCTGTTTTTGTATATTTAAATCCGTATTTGTTTTTATATTCAGGATCAGAAAAAGGAGTGTTAGGTACAATACTTAAAGGGTGTACTGTTAACGCATGGTCACTTCCTAATTCTAATATCTTACCTATACCTTGTATCCATGTGTCTAATGTTTCTTCAGGTAAGCCTACAATTAGTTCACAATAATTATCAACACCTGCTTTGTTATAGTCGCCAACAATTTGTTCTAGTTTTTCATTTGCAAGATTAATTCTTTTGATTGCTTTAAGTGTTTTAGGATTCATACTTTGTAAAGCGATTGTAACACCACGTCTTATCTTTGCTTCTTTATTAAGTATTTCACCTAATTCTACAATACGTTTAGGTTGTTGTTTTGCTGTACTATAATCTATCTGTCTAGGATAACCAGTTTCATTTCTGACCTTTGCAATATATTTTATAAAGTCAACATCTCTATTGAACATACCTACATTACTATCGCCATAGTATAAGAAGTCAATTTTATTTTTTACAATCCAATCTATCTCACCTATTACTCTATCATAATCAAACATGGCAATCTTATTGTAATATAAATCTTGTTGATCGCAGAAAGAACAACTATATGGACAACCTCTATTAGTTTCTATAATAGCACTATATTGTTTACCAGGTTCCATAAGACTATCCATCAACCCACTTAAATAAGGACTTGGTATATCGTTTAATTCTCTATCTGGTTTAGGTGGTGTGTAAGAGTCTTTTGTCATTACACCTGGGTATGTATAGTTACCTTTTAGTATTTCAGCAAATGCTCTTTCACCTGCATATGTAACTATGATATCGCATAGATCAGTATTGTCTTCTAACCAACTTTGTTTGAATGGCACTTGTGGTCCACCCATTACTATTTTGCAATTAGGATATTTCTTTTTGACTGCTCGTGCTAACTGACAAGTTATGTCCCAGTTCCACACGTATGTTGATAATGCTAAGATGTCAGGATTGTCTATCTTCTTTAGATAGTCCTCTACAGACTCTCTTTCAAAGAAGATGTTTCCTAGTTCCCAATCTGTTACCTGTGTCTTACAATATTCCCATATGTAAGCAACACTTAACGGTAAAAAAATAGCGTCAGCAATTAGATTGTTTATTTGAGTAAAATATACCTTTTTCAAGCTTCATTCCTTAATTCTCTACTCTACCCTCTATTGATATTTATACATAAATATGTTATAATAAGTTATGAAAACCGTAAATATAGTATGTACAAGTAAGCCTGGAGATGGTCTGTTCCATTACAGTTATGAATATTGTTGTTTTTTGAACGATCTAGGCATAAATGCAAAACTTATAATCATACCAAACAAAAAACATATAGAGCAGGACTATATAGACGCTATAAACGAGTGTTATATAAAGTTTGAAAACATAGTGTTTAACGTCTATATGCCACGGTCAGACGACATAACTTTGATAATGGGTAGAAGTATGTTAACACTTGCATATTTAGACTATAACAGTTATACTGAAGAACAAAAATTAACACTACATAGTTTGTTTGGGGGTAAACTTATTTCTGTATATTCAGAAAATCACCCTAAAGAATATCCTCTTGCAGTTGAGCATTTCAACTTTGCACCAGATAAAGTTGTTAACTTATGCGACCATGAGGTGTATGTAAATGGTATAGGCGATCAGTTTGAAAAGATTATAAACTTTAGTATATACAAACCTGTAGTTGATAATATACAATTTAAATATCTATTTCTAGGAACAAATAGAACATACTATAGAGAAGTAGAAAAACATATCAAAGATTATTCATCACATGGTATTCTAGCATACAAAGACAAGTTTATAAATGAAAAACGTAATCATGTATTTGTGCCTGTTAAAAACTTACTAGGTCTTTTTGATACATACGTTTACACTAAACCTAATTTTGATCCTGCACCTAGAATTATACAAGAATGTAAATGGTTAGGAAAAGAAGTGATTTATTTAAGAGATAAATCTATTATAGATGGTGGGCCTGTGTATTGGAAAAGACCTGCAAAATGTTTAACTGAACAAAAAGACAAGATAGAAAATTTACTAAAATGGATAGAGAAATTATAACAGATACAAGTCCTATTTCTTTTTTTAGGCGTCCTAGAAATGGTATCAATGTTGATATAAGTTTTAGATGTCCTTTAGAGTGTATGAGATGTCAAAGACAAACAAACTTTACACATTATGGTAGAAAAGTATATGGTAAAGACGCAACTATGAATGAGATAGCAAAACTATCAGATCATTTTGACCAATTAAATTTTTGTGGTCAGCTATCTGATCCTGTACATCACCCAAAATTTGTAGAGATATTAGATTATCTTTATAAAAAAGGTACAGATGTTTCAATACACAATGCGTCTTCGCAAAAACCTGAAAAGTTTTATATAAAATGTTTTGAAGCTCATCCTGACGCAAAATGGATATTTGGTATAGATGGTTTACCTGAAGAAAGTAGCATGTATAGAATAAACCAAGATGGTGAAAAACTATTTAACGTTATGTTAAAAGCAAAAGAGTATCTTAAAAAAACACCCTCTTGGCAATATATTGTGTTCAGCTATAATGAAGATCACATAGAACAAGCACAAAAAATGGCAAAAGAACATGGCCTTATGATGATTATGTTACACTCGTCTAGGTGGATGTCCGAAAGTGATCCATTACGACCTAAATCTACTGAATACAATCTACAGTATCAAGGTTATATAAGAGATGAGTAAATATAAAGGTAAGTTTGTTGCTCAATGTATGAATGGTAAAATGCAACTTGCTATGAATAATAGAGGAGTATTAATGCCTTGTTGTTGGTGTGACCATGAACATACGTTAAGTACACCTATATTTAAAAAGATGGAAAGAGTTAGTAAAGTTGATGAAGTAGATAGTATAGAAGATATATTATTTACAGATGAATGGATAGACTTTGAAAAAATAATGAGAGAAGGTGAAGCAGGAGACACAAGCAGAGTTCCTGAAAATTGTCTATATCATTGTAGTAGTAGAGGTAAAGATAAAGAAAAAGTAAAAATAGAACATCACATAGACGAAATAGGAGAGTCTATAAACAAACATAAAGCATGAAGAAGTTTTTAATAGTAAGTGGTTGTAGTTGGGGTGATCCTAACTTTATTTCAGCAGAACATCCTGATATGGATACGTCTTGGAAAATGTGGCCTGAAATAGTATCAGAAAAGTTAGATATGCAATTAATTAATCTTTGTAAATCAGGACAAGGACAAGAATACATCTATAGTACAATATTAGATACAGTACAAAAAATACCTGCTTCAGAAATAGGACTAGTTATACCTGCATGGACAACAGCACCTAGACGTGATTATCAAATGTCAGGTTTTTCTAATAAAAGACAAATATGGACTGCCGATCAATTTGACTGGCGTGGTTGTATTGAATATTGGATTGATAAAAGTATAAGGCACTATTACTCGTTTCAATGTATTATGGAGTTCTATCGTATACCTTATAAACAAATACAGATGATTAGTTTGTACACAGGTTATATGTGGGAACAATTTAAGCAAAAAGGAATTGATGTTGGCTGCAATGAAGATAAATTACAAGGCGATAATTATATATGGAAACAAGAATATAAAAAATTATGCCGAGAACAAGTACTTAATAGTCCATACTTCAACAAAATAAATAACACAGGACACTTTCTTAATTGGGGTGATGGAGATAAAGTTTTTGACGCAGACGTAATTCAAGGAACAGGCACAATAGAAAGAATATCAAAATTAGACGCACATCCAAATGGACGAGGACAACAACAAATAGCGGAGTTTATATATGACAGGTTGGGATAGAGAATATCTAGCAAACAAAGATGAATACTTAAAACTTTTTGATAATGTTATGCAAAAAGAAAACGAAAGAAACGTAGAATTTTTAGAAAAACGTATTGCAAAAACTATATTAGGTAGAAAATTTGCAGTAGCAGTAAATAGTGGTACAGACGCTTTACATTTTTCACTTATCGTAAACAATATAGGACCTGGCGATGAGGTATTAGTTACAAACTTCTCTTGGATATCTTCAGCGTCTGTTGTATCTATGGTAGGTGCTACACCTGTATTTTGTGATGTAGATTTAGAAACAAATCATATGTCAATTGATAGTGTTAAGCGTATGTATTCAGATAAAGTAAAAGCTATTATATATCCACACTTGTTTGGTAATATATCTGATATGCAATACATTCAAAAGTTTTGTGAAGAAAAAAATATTAAACTTATAGAGGATGCTTGTCAATCGTTCGGTGCAAATAGAGATGGACAACAGGCAGGCACATTTGGTGATGTTGCAACATTAAGTTTCAATGCGAATAAACCAGTTGCAGGATTGGCTGGGGGTGGTGCGTTTCTTACAGACAATAAAGAAGAGGCAGATTTAGTTAGAAAGTTAAGAAGACATGGTAATAATGAAGTATTAGGATATAACTCTAAAATGTTAGCGATCAATGCTGAGTTTATTAATTTTAGAATGGACAAAATGCACGAATGGCAAGATATTAGATTTAGGATTGCAAAAAGATATAGTGAGAATTTGAAAAATTTACCTGTAATTATACCACATGTAGATGACATTGTAAATCATTGTTATCACAAATACGTAATAAGATTAGAAAACAAAGAAACAAGGGACAATCTAAAGAAAAGACTTAATGCAAACGTACATTATCCCAATCCTATATCAGAAAACCCTATGTATAAATCTATTCTAAATAGAAAAGACAACTGCTTGAATTGTCAAGTGATATGTGATACAATATTAACCTTACCAATTCATCCATATTTAACAAATGATGAAATAGATAAAACTTGTACAAGTATAATGATGACAGTATGAAAATAATAATTAGTCCTGATATAACTACCTTTTGTTATGTTGACGAGCATGACAATATGATTAATATAACAGATAACATTCCTTACAGATTAATACAATTTGTTAAAAGAATGAAATGGCTGTTTGATGATAAACTAGTTATAGACAGATCACTTACAGAAAAAGATAACGAGGATATATACGAATATATTATAGAGAAGTGTTACGAAACAACTGACTATGCGTTTAAGAAAACAAGATTTAAACCAAGAGCAAAAGAAAAGTTGTTAATTGCATTTAATAAATTATTTTTTAATAAATTTGATAATAGATGATAAATTTAAAAGAGATACAACAAAATTACTTAGCGATAGACTTTTTTATGTCTATGTCTTGTAATAAAGATTGTCATTACTGTACAAGTTATACTTTAGAAATGAGAAACTTGACAGTTGACATTGATTTCCTAAAGTCAACACTTTACTATTTAAGAAATTATAAAATACGTGTTTGTCTTTTAGGTGGTGAGCCTGGACTAATTAAAAATTTAGATGATGTAATAAGTGAAGTAAAAAAGAATCCTAACCATGTATGCTCAGTACTATCAAATTCTTTTGTACGTAAAAGATATCCACATATACTAAAAGATCCTGATATACTTTATGTTGAACATAACATATTAGATTTTTACGAAGACAGAATAGAAAAACTAGGCAATTTAGATAAATTAGAACCTTATGGTTTCATACAACCTAATGAATATAACAATTACAATCTATGTGTAAAGACACCTAACTTTTTTAAATATAAAAATAATTTTCCTGAAGAAATGAAAATGATAGAACATAAAAATACAATGTGGAAATCATTTAATGGTAGAACACCTAATAAAGATGATGTGTTAGCAGTACATAAACAAGCTGCAGAAATAGATAGGAAAATGTGTGCTGCCTTTCCTATGGTGCCTGTTATTGATTTTGAAAAAAAACATATAGTACATTGTAGTAAAAAGTTTGCTAATAATCTAATAGTATCTAAAAATTTTGAGATTACACAGGAGAACATAGATAAGATGATGAATTTTAGATTATTTAAGTATGAAGATTACTGTAAAACATGTATGGAGTGGGTTGAACCAAAAGGTCACTTCCCTCTATCTAAATATGAAAGTATATTAAATGGATAAAATATTTGCCGTAGCGTTGAATTTGCATGACCATAATACCTACGATGGAGTATATCATAATCAAAGAGAAAGACACACAAGGTTTAAACATAACTTACCTTATAAGGCAGAAGCATACGCTCATCAATCTGATATACTAAACCCTGGCGACTACAGATTAAATGATGAGTTTACTAATCAGTTTTTTAAAAAACCAGATGAAGGTGTCTTGGCGTTTACATATACCTTTGGTGGTATAAGAAAATCAAAACAAGAACTATTAAATACAGTATTAAAAGGCCATGATGAAATATTTAATTACAATCCTAAAAAATTATGGGATCATTATTATGAAGATGGTATATATTTTATAGATCATCATCAATCACACGCCGCCTACGCTTTACTTAATTCAGACTTTTTACAATCAGATATACTAGCAATTGACGGCATAGGTTCAAAATTTAGATGTGTATTTTTTGATAGAGATGGAAACCTTATTGATTTATCTGAAAGATTGCCTTTAGGTTGGTTATGGAATCACATGTCTAATCGTACAGGTTTTGGCACTCTAGGTGCGAGTAAACTTATGGGTAAAGTTGGTTATGGTAAGTTTAGTAGATATTACTACAATACATTTGAAATAATAATGGATGGTCCTATATTAGAGAGAAAGTATAAAGAGTTTCAGGAGATAGATGTTGAAACACACGGTATTGAAGACCTAGCATATACATTACAAAAATTTACAATAGATAAGATTAAAGAAATTGTATATCCTTTAAAAACTTGCGATCATTTGTGTATTGCAGGTGGTGTTGCTTACAATGGGTATATGAATGAAGAATTTACTAAACATTACAAAAATGTATTTGTACCACCTGCAGTAGGTGATGAAGGACAAGCTATAGGTGCATATCAACATGCTGATTTTGTTTTAAATCAAAATGTACACAAATCACAACTATATGCTGGTATGAAATATGATTATGTAGGTAAAGAAAAGGCAGATTACAAAGAAGTTGCACAGGCAATTGCTGATGGTAAAATTATAGGTTGGTATCAAGGTAAATCAGAAAGTGGTAATCGTGCATTAGGTAATAGAAGTATATTAGCAGATCCACGTAATCCTGATATAAAAGATATTATTAACAGTACAATAAAAATGAGAGAAGATTTTAGACCATTTGCACCTGTAGTATTAGAAGAACATTACCAAGATTACTTTGATACTAGAGGAGGTCCTAGTCCTTACATGTCTAGGATATGTAAAGTAAAGACTAAACTTGTTCCAGGTATTACACACGTTGATAATACGGCTAGAATACAAACTATAAATAGAAAAGATAATGAAAAGTTTTATGATATTGTGAATGAGTTTTATAAGATAACAGGCATACCTATGTTGTTGAATACTAGTTTTAATTGCCAAGAGCCTATCGTAGAAGCACCTCATCACGCATTAAGAACTTTTAGAAGAACTGCTTTAGATATGCTCATAATAAATGATTGGATTATAAGAAAATGATAGAAAGAGAAAACTTAAAGTTTTTGAAAAACATTGTTGACTTACAAAATAATGATATAAACTATAGAACGCTTGATGATATAGTTTACTGTCTAAAAGAAGACGACCAGTTTGGATTTATGCACAGCATTTTAAGTGCCACAAATGAAAACGTTGATTACAGATTATTAGACAATGTACTACAAACTGTAAAAAAAGAACCAGAAATAGAACAAGCACTTTTAGACTCATTTAGTACACCACAAGTAAACGCAAAATTTAATATTATAAATCACGTAAATAAACTAGGTATACTTAACGAAAAATCTGAAGTAGTTATATTTGCAGGTTGGTTTGGTAGTATATTCGTACCTGCACTTGCACCTAAAGTTAGTAAGATAACCTTAATAGATATGGATGAAAGAATTATAAATGTTGCAAAAAATAGATTGTTTATGGACTATGAAAATGTAGAGTTTATAGTGGGCGATATATTTGAAACATTTAAAAAAGAATATGAAAATGCTGACCTGTTTATTAATACTTCGTGTGAACATATGAGACCTATGTCTGAATGGGGACCTAAAGGACCTAGATCATTGTATGCTGACTCACCTTTCGGTGAACCAGTTACACGTAAAGTTCCATGGTGGACTAGAATGAAAGAAGGAGCTCATTTTGCGTTTCAATCAAATGATATGTTCAATATTGATACACACATTAATTGTGTAAATGATATAGATGAATTTAAAAAACAATTACCTGAAAATACCGAAGTACTTGTACAAGATGAAATCAATGATGAGAGAGGAACACGATTTACATTAATAGGAAAAATAAAATGAAACGAGTAGTTTATAGTTTATACATTGATATACCTAAAGAAGATATAGATATATTTGATAAGAATATTCTTAAAGAAGGCGACACGCCAATTAATATAAGAACCAAAGAACAATTTAAGTTACATTACGGCGATCTTTGTGCTTGTAAAGAAATATATGCTAATCAAATAGGTGCTGATTTTAAAATGTTTGAATACGATACAGACTTTATGGTGTATTCAGAAAAGATGAAGCATGATTATCCATATTTAACAATGTATAATATTATAAACTTCTATAAAATACATTTGATGTATGAGTTAGGAAAAACTTATGATGAAATTTTATATTTAGATTTTGATGTTGTACCTATTCAAAATATAAACTTTTTTGAACATTGGGATTTAACAAAAGGTATTGCAGTATTAAATAATAACGATAAGATTGGCACTATTGAAAGCCATAGTGAATCATCTCAAACAATAAGAAGTCCATCATCAAAATTTTATAATGCTCAAGCAATGTTGTTTGAAAAAAATATGAGTACTAAAAATGATGTTATCAATACTGGTATTGTAGGTATCAATAAAGAACATTTAGATAAGTTAGATTACTTTAAAAATTTTGAAGACAATCTTACTATGATGACACATTTAAAAATTCAAATAAGAGATGAGGTTGTATATCCTAATAATGAACATGGTGAAGTAAAGATAAAGAAAAAAAATGACAAATATGTAACAAATATATTTCCTGATAAGATAAGACAATACTTTGGTTGGGATAACGAAACATTATTTTCAGTTAAACTAAAAGAAAACAATGTGCCTGTACAATGGTTAGATGACAAGTGGCACTACTTTCTATACAATCAAGGTTTCATACCAGCAGAAACAATACTTTGCCACACTATCAATAAAAACTTTGAACTTGTGTGGAGAAGACTTAATGCTTAAAATATGTACAGTATATTTTGATGGATTCTACACACCTGATTACGTTGAAAGACTACATGATAGTTTACGTAAACACTCATCAATAGACTTTGAGTTTGTATGTTTAAGTGATACAGATGTTAAAGCAGATGTAGTCCTACCTTATAATCATAATAGTAATATAGTAAAACATTGGCATAAACTAAAATTCTTTAGTCCTCAATTTGCATATCAAAATCCAGGCGATGATATAATCATTATGGATATAGATCAACTCATAGTAAATAACATAGATGAATTATTAGGTCATCCTGTATCAGATAATGAGTTAGTAACATATGGTCAATGGTGGGAAAACAAACTAGGTATCAATGGTGGTTTCTATAAGTTTAAATCAGGTAGTTTAAAGTTTGTATGGGATGACTTTGCACTTAATCCTGAATACTGGCAATTACATTTTTATAATGAAGGCACAGTACATAAGAAATATTATGGCGAACAAAATTATGTCAAGTGGAAAATACTAGAACACAAAGCGAAATTATCAAAAACACCTAGTCAATGGATAGCAAAATATACAGATGACTTTGCAGAAAACTTAAAACTAAATCAAATGTACATGCAAAAATTCAATACTGACTTTATGATACTAGATAAAGAAGTCAACGAAAAACTTAAAGTTATACATTTTACAGGAGTAGGAAGAAAAATAAATGCGAATTATTTGTTGTAGATTTGGCGATAAGTTTAATCAATGGCACGTTGATAACTTAAAACATATGATAGATGAATACTCTGGTCTAAAGTATGATAGTTTTGAAGTTATAGAAGACGATCTATATGGTAATTGGTTTAACAAATTTCAGATGTACGATAGGTTCCGAGATGGGGAGAACTTGTATTTTGATTTAGATATGGTTATCTATAACAAGTTACCTAATCTAATAAGAAAAGATTTTACGTTATTAGATGATACGTGGTGGAGAGAACCTGCTCACACACCTTTAAACTCGTCTATAGTATCATGGACTGGTGATGTATCTTATATATGGGATAAGTTTAAAAAACAAGACTCTTTCTACGTGGATACCTACACTAGAGGTAGTGATGAATGGTACTATAAATTCATTGACTATAAAACGTATGAAAGAGTATGTCCTTCAATTAAAGACTATCTCTATTATAAACCTTTGTCCTACAGTATAATTACACTTGGTCAAATGCAACATATAATGGAAAAAGGTTGGACTGGTTGGTATTCAGACTATTTTTTAAGATAATATCTCACAAACAGTTGATATAACTTCTAGTTTACTTTTAGACTGTCTTAACTTTTTCTTTAAATCTTCTTTTTTAGAATCTTTTACTTTATCTATTTCAAATACAGCTAATTTTAAAGCAAATAAATGATCTGGGTTTTCTTCGTCATTAAAAAGAGCGTCAACAACTTTAGGATAAAACTTTGTATCAATTTTAGCAGAATCCATAATGATACCATCTTTTTTAGCTATTTTTAATACAGTTTCCTCAAATACTTTTCTTTCATTTTTAACTTTTTGATATGTGTACTCATGTAATTGATCTACACTTACTTTAGTCAAAAGAGCTTTAAACGCAGGATGCTCTTCGTTATATTCTATTATATTTGAAATCGTTTGTTTCTTGTCTTCCGTTGTACTTAATATCTCTATGTTTTGTCTTTCGTTATCAATGAAGTGTGCTGTTATAAAATTATCTTTTAAATATTCTTCAGTTATCATTTTTATTCTCCTTAATATAGTCATATAAATTTATTTTAGGTGACCAACCTATTTTATTTAGTAAGGTGTTATCAGCAAGGTTATCTAATCTTTCCGTTTGTTCTCCCACAACACGTTCACAGTCAATTCCAAAATATTCAATTAACTCTACAAGATTGTTTGTAGTACCAGAGCCTATATCTGTAACACCTTTTAAATTTGATTTTATCAAAGTATCTATCGCTCTCACTAAATCGTTAACATGTATAAAATCCCTACTATGATTAGTGTTAATAAAAGGAACATTATTTTTTAATATTCTAGGTATCAACATACTTTCTCTAGCATTAGGACCATAAACAGTTGTAAATCTCATACCGACACTATTCTCAGGAGCAACATGCTCTAAAGCATATTTACTCATTGCATATGGATTTTTCCATGGCTCGTGTGCTGTTGATGAACTTGCGTATAAGATTCTTGTGTCTTTGAAATAATCAAAAAGTCTTTGACCTGCGATTACATTTTGTATCCAATATTCAGTAGGTCTACCTAGACTATCTCTCACGCCAGATAAACCAGCAAGATGTATAACTAAATCTACGGAATGTTTTAAATCACAGGATAATAAATCATTACCTGTTTCTTTGTCTAAACAAATTATTTTATGATTTGGTTTTAAAAAATTGTGTAAGTGTTTGCCTACGAAGCCTTCACTACCTGTTAATAATATATTCATAATTCATAATATATAGTAAGTCTATTACGACTTAATAATTCTTAAATAATATGTACTTGCTGTTGTAGCTGATCCATTAGGAAACTCTTGTGCTCTATAATCGTCTGTATTTACAAATCTTGTTTGATAATTACCAGAACCGTTTAAGATTGTATCTGCAATACCAGAACCTCTTGTGTTACCAGTCGCTACTGTTCCTAAAGTATAACTAATTCCATAACCGTCACTTGAAGAAGCAGCTGTGTACTTAATCCACTCTGCTAATAATGTATTGAACGCACTTGTAGTAAATTCTTTTACATTATTTGAACCATCTAAAAAATATGGTTCAGTATATGAAACTGAAGAACCATTTATTCTATGTAAGTAATAGTTTGTAATAGTTGTAGGTTGGTCAAGTGTTTCAGGAATTGAACCTGCTGCATAAGCACCTGTATCTGCTCTTGTATCTGTAAAAATTGCTGTTGATGAAACTAAAGTATTACCAGATATACTTGTTCCTGTACCAATCTGATATGTTCCACCTTGTTGTGTACCTGTTGATCCATTTGTTAGTAAATCAATTGCAGGATGTAAAAAAGTATCTTTTACGTCAGCTAAATTCATTGCCTGAATTTGACCACTTGAATTGTAATACACAGGCCATGTTTTACCTGTATCAGATGTTGGTGATCCAGGTGTATCTGCTGAGTTTATTTTGTTGTATGCTACTGTTACAGTAGATGGTTCTGCTGTAGTTCCTTCACCTGGAGTTGAAGTTGCACTTGTTGATTGAGCACCTGCCTGTTTTCTTGTGTCGTTGATACTTCCTATATTACCAGAACCGACAGATAATGCAACAGATGGCCCTAGTGAATATTGATATATACAAGCGTCAACGATAGCAGCCACCATAGTAGTGTCCATTTCTCGTAGATTACCACTTGCTACATATAAAGGTTTTCTTACTGACATAATTTCTCCATTTAATTCTATCTGGTACCACTTGTTTCAGTAAGTACCTCTCTTTTACTATTTATATTTATACAGATTATGCACCTGCACCAAACATTGTTTTTACTACTGTTCCACCAGAGTCTAAAATCTGCAATGTTACTACACTTTTTAGTTGATCTTGCCCAATAGCGTCATCAGCCATATTTGCCTCTGCTATTGTATTTAGACCTACCATAGTACCCGTTATAGTTCCTGTATCACCAGTTGTTACTACTGTACCTGAAATATTAGGGAAATTGATCGTTCTATCTGCTGTAGGGTCTACAACATTGATAGTAGTTTCAAATCCGTCTGCTGTTGATCCTTCAAATATTATACCACCAGTTGCTAATGTTGTATAAAAGAATCCATCAGTAGATACGTTTTTACTTCCGAAGTCAACGAATGATTGATTACTTGAAATTTTATCTACAGTTAATGTTTTAGCAGCAGGCATTGTTACATCATCATTTATTGTGACAGTAGAACCTGAACTTGCAATTGTACTAGCTGCAAATGTTAACGCACCTAAAGTGTGAGTACCTGAACCACTAGCAGTAAGATTGCCACTAATTGTAACATTGGGAGTTAATGCCAAAGTTACTTTATCAGTTGCACCTACTGTTGCAGTTATTTGATTTGCTGTACCATTAAATAATAATGTGTTACCATTTACAAGTGTTTGAGTATTTGAACCATCTGAAAGTGTAAAGGATAATGCACCAGCAATCGCAGCATATAATTCATTTACAGCACCTATTACAGATGTTGCAGTAAGATTAGAATCAAGTGTTGCAATATCGCCAAAATCAGTAGCCGATAGAGCATTAAACTGTACTCTAAAGTCTTCTAGTGTTTGCGTTGTTGTTATCTGTCTTGCAGCCATTAGTTTTTAATTACCTTTTTTAATAGTTTTTTTATTTCAAACAATTCTTGTTTTAAAGTATTTATTTCTTTTACTGTATCTCTCATTTTATCACTTTGTTTTTCTCTATTCTTGTAACGTGACATATAAAGAGTATATTCGCTTTTATTTACGTTAACAATAGCGTTTGAGTTGGTATCTCTTACTAATCCAGAAAATCCCTCTACTCTTAATTTGCTCATCTTATACCGCCAATGCTATTCCTCTCATATCTCTTAATACAGGTGGATATGATGAGTTACTTCCTTTCATAACTATTTTTAGTTGAAAGTTAGTAAAGTCATTTATATCACTTGCTGTATATTTGTATTCTTTAAATGTTGTGTCATCTTCAGCAGGTACAATAGATGAGTCTGGACTACCATTTGTATTAAAAGGTGTCCAACTTAAATCATCTAGTTTGTCGCCATCTGTTGCAGCCCTAAAATACATTTCAACTTCAGATGTTGCTCTTATGTTTGCAGTTAATCTAATGTCTAATGCTTTTGAGTTGTTTTCTAATAATACTGGTTTAGTACAATACACAGCAGCTGATGATGTTCCTGTATTTGTTGTATCAGTAACAAAGTCAGGTGTATTACTTGAACTAGGATTATTTAATCTGTTTTGAATTGTAAAAGCACTCATTCTTTGAGTATCTAATACAGGAGAAAGTTTAGTATTTGTAGTTGTTAATTCTAATATTGTGTAGAATGATTTACCACCAGATATACTTTCGTTTGTTTCGTTTATTTCACTTGCAACCATTTGAGGTGCTGTGAAAGCAATATTGTCGTTATTGATAACAGCAAGTTTACTTGTAGCTGCTGTTAAACTAAATTCTGTTTCTGATCCATGTACTGATCTACCAGATGTTGTTCTTACAAAGTAATCAATATTTGTATCAGGTAAAGTTACTGTTTGAATACCACCTAAATTTAATACATCAAACGATCTGTTTTGAGT
>TARA_B110000444_G_scaffold261531_1_pt1 | contig 33674 bp, 33 predicted proteins | sample TARA_B110000444 | Tara Oceans TARA_B110000444 (sample SAMEA4398370) | marine metagenome | biome: Polar Biome; feature: [SRF] surface water layer (ENVO:00010504); material: water (ENVO:00002006), including particulate matter (ENVO:01000060) such as... | depth 5 m | reverse complement strand
GCAGTAGGTGCTGGCGTATTAGACCTACTGGATAAGCGTGAATAATTCAAAAACACTCGCCGATGTATTATTGAAGTAGATGTTTGACGGCAGTTTGCTTTCTTAGGGGTTGGCCCCGAGGCAGTGGTGATGTTATGACTGAAGAAAATAAAGAAGAAGACTGGATGAAATATGCAAATTCTGGTTTTGGTCAAACCAATTATTCTCTATGGGATGAAGTCGTTGAAGAAGAAATTGAAAAAGAAGAAATTGAAGAAGTAACTAAGAAAGAAGAAATTCCGGCATCTGGGGAGGGTGATTTCGACCTCACCGTTCAATTAGATTCTCATATGGAGGAAATTCCACGTGCCCCCGACCCCGCTGGCCTGAAGCATTTGGTTAGAATCGGGTGTTGTGATCAATGTCTCGGCAGGCTTGGTGGTAAGAAACGCTATGAGCAAAGTATAGATCAATCTGGAGAAGAGATTAGAGCGATTGTCGAAAAGGGAAATTCTCACCTTGCTAAGATTCGTGAAGAAATACCATTATGCCCGTTTTGTGAAAACCTTTTCGAAGAAGTAGACCTACTTACCGATATTATTTATGATTCGATTAGTCCTTATCAATTCAAAAGATTACAGCTTGGCGCAAGATTTCCTAAAAGCCAAATCGAAGAAGAAGATACTCAACGTAAAAGATATGGTGCTGGAGGTTGTGATGGCTTGAAAACTGGACTGGTTGCAGAAATCGCTAAACGCCTAAATCAGAGGCTTGAGGATGTAACTTTAGTCAATGATAAACCTCAAATCTTAGCCCTAATTGATGTCCTAACTCTTAGCGTAGACTTGGACGTAAGAGCACATTATTTGTATGGAAGGTATCGTAAACTAGAGCGTGGGATTCCTCAGACGCGATGGCCATGTAGAGCATGTAAGGGACGCGGTTGCGAGCGCTGTGATATGACTGGTTTACAGTATAAGAAAAGCGTTCAAGATTTAATCGGAAATCCCTTATTACCGGTATTTGGTAGCGAAGAACACGCCTTCCATGGGATGGGTCGTGAAGATATCGATGTTAGGTGCATGGGGAGAGGGCGGCCATTCGTTATTGAAATGAAAGAGCCTAAACTTAGAAAAACCGACCCTATCGAAATGATGAAGCTGATAAATGATAATGCAGAAGGTAGTATAGAAATCACTGGTCTTAGAGATTCGACTCGTAGTGAAGTTGTAAGATTGAAGGATACTCCTGCTGAAAAATCTTATACGATTCGGTTCAAATTATCTCCACTTAATGAAGCGGAATATGCTGTACTTACCGCACCTCTTGACTTGACTAAAGAAAATAAAGGGCGTTCCAATAATAAGAGAAAAAGACGTGGCGATAATAAGCGAGATAATACGAAACCATTGGCGACAGAAATTGAAACTGAGAATACTAAACCTGGAAAGGACAAACTCGATACTATGAAAAAGGCAGAATTAGTCGCTCTATGCGTCGAATTTAGCGTTAAAAAGTCAGGTACTAAGGATGAATTAATCGAGAGGATTTTGAATATTGAGGAACCAGTTATTGAAACATTTGACCTACCGGAAGATGATTTCATCCTAAAATCGATACTTTCTCTCGAAGGGGTCAAACTTGCTCAAAGAACTCCTGAAAGAGTGGCTCATAGAAGGGCTGATCTAATACGAAGAAGAACCGTTTTTGAAGTTCACCAACCAGTCATTGAGATGACCGAAGAGAGTGGTAGAGAAATCGAAGTTACTATGCGCTGTGAATCGGGGACATATGTCAAAGAAACTGTCCATGGAGATAGTGGAAGGACTCAGCCAAGTATTGCTTCATTGCTCAAAGCAAAGTGTGAAGTTATTTGGCTAGATGTAGGCGATATTCATGCTGATTAAGGCGATTAGTGCCCCAAATTCATTCACTAAATCTGTCGCGGTTCTTATATGTCAATGGTAGGTCGCCGGAATGCTCGGAAGATGTCGAAAGGCTGACCCGGGGCAAAGGTGGCGAAGAAAATGAAGCGTTCAAAAGGACTACGTGTAGGAACAAGAAGCATTCTAAGACGTCGCAAGAAAGAGCGCAGTCGCTTGAATATTAGTCGTGTAATCCACCAATATGAAGATGGTGACCGTGTTGCTATCGTTCTAGACGGTGGACAACAAATGGGAATGCCTCATAGAAGATTTAACGGCCGAACTGGATTTATTAACAAGCGTCAAGGAAAAGCATGGGTCGTATCTGTGAAAGATGGAAACATGCAAAAGACTGTTATCGCTCGTCCTGAGCATCTAAGACCTCTGGAGTGACATACATGGCTGAAGAAGAAAGATTCATTGATTTTGCAACTGTTAGACAAATGCTTGCTGATGCACAAGAACGCCGTGGCGATCTAACTTATGAGCAAGTAGCAGCCCTTCAACACGCAGAATGGGCAGCTAGTGACAATCGTAATGGATATAAAACTGAACCTGAAGTATTTCAAAGTCTAAAGGGCGCTTTAAGCGCTCACCAAAAGTTAGCTAAGTATCCTGAATTAGCTGCAAAGATTGCTGAGCTTATGCCAATGTATCCTAACGATATTAAGGCCGTACTAGTCTCAAAGAGGATAGCTATCGATGACAGTGAAATCAATGAGATTCTTGATATTGTTCGCCAACACGTTGGTGTTGAATAATTCTAGTAGTGAGGTGTCAACTATGAGCGGCATTCGTCGTGACCGAAATATCAAGGTCCCAACTCGAAATGATAAAACTCGACCTAGTTCGAGTAATTATTTACCTACACGACCTGCGGAAGGGCGCAGAGATGTTCCTACGAAAGATGAGAAGAAGCCTCAACCGCAACGCTCTAACCAGCGTAGCAATAGATCTTCACAACCTAAAAGCCGCCGTCCTGATAATCGTAAGCCCAATAATCAACGAAATCAGGGACAGAGGCCAAGAGTTGTCAAACCAACTCCATTAGATGATGAAACATGGGCTAGAGTTGTCGAGCATGATATTGAAAACAATGTACTTGTCCTATTGGGCGAAAGTAAAATGCTAATTGGGCGTTATAGGCCTAAGAATTCTGGAAATACTCTATCTTTAGGCTCTAAAGTCTATGTTGGAATTGACCCCAAGAAGCGCCAAGAAGTTGGAGATATTATTGGAATGGCACGTCTGGACAAGCTCTCAAGTAGTGCTTCTAAGGAAATGCCAATCGTAATTCAAACCTTTATTGAAGAGAATGAAGTTCATTTCATTAAATCCTTTTTCAATCCGGCAGGATACCTGTCGTTGAAGCAGCATGCATACGAGTTGCTTCATGGTATTGGTAATAAAAAGGCAATACAAATGGTAGAAGAAAGAGGTTCTTCCGGCTTTACTTCCTTTGAAAACTTAAATGAATCCTGTAACATTGATGCTGCTGAATTACTGGCGAAACGGTTTCATGCAGAAATTATTGACCGAAACCTCCAACCACGACTCACTGACCTGCTCCTTCCGGTGAAGGCATGAAAGGTGCACGTTGGCTCGTTGATTCTTTACGTGCTAAACTACCTTTCAACAAAGACTTAGGTCAGCATTTCCTAGTAAATGATGAACTTATTGAATTCGCTGTTCAACATTCTAACATTAGTGATGAAGACCATGTTTTAGAAATTGGCCCAGGCCCTGGGGTTCTTACTGAAGTATTACTCAATTCTAATTGTAAAGTAACTGCTATCGAAGTTGATGAAGTCGCTGTTAAGCATTTGACTGAGATTTTTGCTCCGGAAATTGAGGGTGGAAAACTCATAGTAATTTCTGGTGATGCTCTTAAAATCAAATGGCCACAAAGTATCAACAAAGTGGTTTCTAATATACCATATCAGATTTCCTCACCCCTTGTTGATAGACTCACCAAACATCTTAGAGAGCAAGAAGAATCTATCTTAGAGAGTGTTATGCTTCTTGTCCAAGAGGAGTTCGGTGAACGATTGGTTATGGAATATGATTCTGATGTTGGTTCATTAGGCATGACTGCTCTACTAGATTGGGAAAGTCAAATCGTTAAGAAAGTCGCCCCGCATAACTTCAGTCCAAACCCAAAGGTTCACTCATGCTTTGTAGAAATGACTCCAAGCAATGAACAATTTGATTGTGATAGACGACTGGTTAAACAGGTTATTCATGCTACTTTTAATCAAAGAAGAAAGAAATTACGCTCCACTTTGAAGTCGGTACCAAAGAGAATTAATAGAATCCCAGGGTGGCATTCTAGCCGATGGAAAGAGGCTTTTACATCTTTAGGCGATGATGAAAGATTGAATTGTCGGCCGGATGAATTAGACTTTGACGACTGGATTGAGTTATGTGGTGATTTGTCCGAAAATAGTCAAGATTCTCAAGAATAAAGGGCGCAATTGCCCGTTTTAATTGTTCAAATAGTGTTGATTGTAATATTTTATCACGGGAGAGCCTTTTCTTAGGAGTGACTTCTCGCCGTGACTTGTCGGAGGGGATGCTATGGCGAAGAAGGACACCTATCTAGCTTTATTAAGACGCGGAATTGACGACACTACTGCACAGCAATTGGCTGATGCTGGGTTGAAAATTGGCGATCTAAAGAAAATCGACAAAGACATGTTGGTTGAGAACTATGCTCTCAAGCCAGATATTGCAGATGGTGTAATTTCTATCATCTCTGCTGGACACACCAGTCACGGAAAAGAGCGTTTCTTAGCAAAGGTTCTAGCCCCGGAAAGAAAAGGCGGCGAATCAAAAATTGAAGAGATGAAATTCAAGCGTAAGCAAAAAGACGTTCTAACCGAACTGGCTGAAGAAAAAGAGCGCTTGAAAATAATTCAAGTAGAGGCTTTCCGCGCAAAGAAACTCGTTATGAATAGACTTGGCAAAACCGTTGAACTCATCGTAAAACTAGAGAATAATCTCTATGATGAGGGTAAGGATGACCAGAAAGTAAAGATTCGTGACCAACTAGAAACCCGCGGTCTAGAAGCAGCAAGAGATCATGAAATGCTTGAATTGGAAGGTACTCCGCAAGATATTGTAGATTTCCGTAGAAAGTTCGTTCCGTCACTAATTTTCCATGCATGCCCAACTTGTGGTGATGAGATGGACCCTAGACAAGCAAGAGACAAAGATAAGCCTCGAGAATGGGCATTTATTTGCTGGGAATGTGAACAGAGTTTCACTCCTGAGTTAGCCGTAATTGTTGAGACTAAACTAATGAACGGTAGTAGAATTTCAATCGATGAACATATGGCACCTCGTAACCCTGTTCCACCTAAGCCTGCCTCGATGGACTTGACTTCTGTCAATGATATGATTCGTAGAGACCTTGAGCAAACTGGCGCAACCGCTGACCAAATGAGCAGGGTTGTCGAAGAAAGTGCAATTGGTGGAGGTCTGATGGACATCAATGATTGGATTGACCAAATATTGGGTGCTAAAAATTATATTCAAGCACAAGAGGATAGAGAAGATTTCATTCTACGCACGGGTGCTGGCGCTACAAAGTTCAACAAGTGGATGAAAAAGGCTGGTTTGTATTTCAACAAACAAACAGGCCGCTGGACTCGTCACAAAGATATGCGCTGAGGACTTTGCATGTCGGCAAAGTCCGGTTTGGAAAAGACCCTTGTGGATGGTCACGTTGCAGTAATTCGATTTTTGCAGGGCGCTAAATTGCTTGGTCAAACAAGATTGGAAGCAGGTGATACTATAGTAGAGCATGCAGAATCTGCTGGAGTGAAAATTCCTACCAATTGTACTTCAGGAACCTGTGGAACTTGTATGGTGACTTTGGTTGAAGGGGATGTCGCTCTTCCTGAGATCCTTCCACCTGGCCTTGATGATTACTTGGTAGAGCGTTGTGCGAGATTAGGTTGTATTGGAATCCCGCTAAACGATGTCGACATAGATATTCGTCCACCTTTATGAGGCTATGATATGTTTGATAATTGGGGCTGGGTAGAATGGCTTATTCTAATCATTGATATCTTTTCGATTATTGTTGTAGTCTGGTTTTTGCGAAGGAAGGTTTTACGTAAATTTGCTGAGGTTGAGACAAGGCATGGTTTTGAAACTCGACGCAGAAAAGTTGAACAAAAAAATGCTGATGAGTGACGCGCATCATTCAAGAACCGTTGGCCTAATGATAAATTCATGAGAGGCGCTAGTGATTTAACCACCGGCCCGCTTTCGATTGGGAATTTTGTTAATCTTATACGGCAAACGGTAAAGCAAGACCAGCTTTTCCAGAATCAAGCTATTAAAGGCGAAGTATCCCAATGGAAACAATACCCTAGTGGACATACTTATTTCACATTGAGGGATAATGTAGGTCAAATGAGCGCGGTTATTTGGCAAGGAAGGTGCTCGATTGACCCTACTATCAAAGAAGGGGCAGAAGTTGTAGTAATTGCTAGTGTTGACTTGTATGCTAAACAAGGTAGAATTCAATTGGTTGTCGATAAAATAGAGCCCGTTCATTCGATTGGAAGAATGGAAGAAGCCCTAAGAAAGTTAAAATTAAAACTACGTCAAGAAGGAGTATTTGACCGACCAAGAATGCGACTCCCATCAATTCCAAAACACATTGCTATAATCACAGGAACAGGCTCTGCTGCCTTATCTGATATGAACCGACTAATTGAAAACCGGTGGCCAGGGCTTCGAAGAACTATTATTGGTGTCTTGGTCCAAGGAGAGAACTCTGTTCAAGAGATCGTTAGAGGATTGGCCGTTGCAAGAAAACTTTCTGACCCTTTGGTAGCGGCTAAAAGAAATCAGCCACCGGTCGATATAATCATTGTTGGAAGAGGTGGTGGCTCTCCCGAAGATTTGTGGTCATTCAACCTTGAACCGGTGGCTAGAGCGATTATTGCTTCGAAGATACCGGTTATTTCTGCTGTTGGCCATGAGTCTGACTTGATGGTGAGCGATATGGTGGCTGATGTACGAGCATCGACGCCGTCCAATGCCATTGAGCGGTGTGTGCCCGACTATAACGCGGTACAAATGCTATTAGCGGATTATAACGAGAGAATTGAAAGTGCTACAATTAGACAATTTAGTGATGTTAAGAGTCGTCTAAAACTCTTAACCTCAATGCTGAAAGCCGCACCTATGGCAGGGATTAATAATGTCAAAATTAAAATTCAGAGACTTTCAATGCTACTCAATAGTAGTAGCCAATCAATTATCTCGAAGGAGAATGCTCGTATGGCAAAAATTGATGCTTCTTTGAAAGCGGTTCACCCCCAGAGAGTTTTAGAGCGGGGATATAGTATGATTCAGAGTGATAGTGGCGAGGTTTTATCAAAGATAGAACAGTTGGTTGTTGGGCAAAATATCAAAATGAGTTTTGCTGATGGAGATGCCGAAGCAAATATCGTTAATTTGAATGAAAAAGGAAAGTGATAATATGAAAAATGAAAAAAGTTATGATGAAGCAGTTAGTCGATTAGAAGAAATTGTTGCATCCTTAGAACGAGGGGGCAAAGGACTTGATGAAACCCTTCAATTATACGAAGAAGGTGCAGTATTATTGAAGCAATGTCAAAAGGACCTCAAATCTGCTGAGGGTAAATTAAACGAATTAAGACTTGAAGATATTGAAGAAGAAATATCTAAAGATTAGATAATAACAAAAAATTAGCGAGGGGTGTCAATATGAATGAGCGAAAATTGAAGGCTTTGAAATTAAAAGTTGTCAAACTATTTGCTAATTGGAAAGAACCTCATGAAGAATCAACATACAATCAATCTGATATCGTTCAATCCATCGACGTATCAGAACAAGGGGTTGTAGAGTATACTATCGCTCCAAAACATCCACATTGTCCGTGTTGTTTACTAGACGCGGTCGAACTAAGAAAGAGAATTGAGAAAATTAAGGGTATTGAATCGGCAATCTGTACAGTCATTGGAATACCTGGTGCCGAGAAGTGGAGCCGGTCAATCAATGGATAGGGCTCTGTATTTCCTCAACAATACGAATGCGGGGATTGACCATAGGCTTACTGATAAAACCCAAGCAATAATCGAACCTATTATGATTCCATTACTGGGGATAGACCACATTACAATCAAAGAATATACTGCCACACTAGCTCCGCCAAGCATCATTGGCGCTGCTGCTCCTTGAGGTACAGTAATTCCTTGCGAAATCCATAAAGCCACCATACTGGTTAAGAAAATAGCCGGAAATGCACTTGCTAATCCTGCTATCAATGGTTGACCGATTTGTGCTAAAATCAGGGCTACTCCGATAGCGATTGCTGCTGCTGTTCCTCTTATTGAAAGAATCAATAATGGAACTTTATTATCGCCTTTCGGAGATGGTCTCGTTTTGAGATTGAAAAATATTGAAACAACTATCAAGCAAAATAATCCTATGATTCCAAGAATTGCTGGACTCATATCGTTTGATTGGCTAATGTCTGCTAATTTCAAGGCTATGAAAGCAAAAGTTGCCCATGTCAAAATAGAACAGATGGTAGTGGTCAATAAGGGGTTTTTAAAATTGGAAATATATCTAGGCAGGAGTATCCAGACTCCTAAAAATAAACCATTGACCAACATACCTAGAGGAACGATAGACATACTCGATAATAGTCCCTCTTCCCCATCAATTAGATACACTCCAGCTGCTGCTGGAATGATTGTAGATGGAATAGTTCCTAATACTCCACCGATTAATCCACCGAACTTCTCAATAGCTAATGTGACAAGAATTGCTACTAGTCCTGCTATGATAGCCGATATTATGATAGTAAACACAATCATTACCTCACGATGCCATGTATTGTTTTTACTATATCAATGACTGAAATTGAACCGTCTATCCATGGGGCCCAATCGAGCGCCACTCCAGTTCTCAGTCATCTTGCCGTTAACAAAAAAAGTATTGAATGGTAAAATATCGATTGTTGAGATCCATGGATTATCAATTTTAATTCTTCCTAATCCAGGGTCATTTAGATTTAATTTCGCAATGATAAGATTTTTTGGAAATTTCAATTCTAGTAGAGATTTAGTCCATTTCTCGCACTCTGAACAATCATTTTTCTCAATCACGATCATACTATATTCAGAAGAAATAATATTCTCCCAGTTGTTAATAGTCACCTTCAATAAAGTCAAATCTTTTCACCTATTTATAACCTCTAAATTACTACAAATAAAGATACCGAAGTAATGATGCTTAGGTTGATATGGTATGAGTTGTTAGCAACACTGGTTAACATGCGCGGAATGAACGATGATGAAAAATGCCCTGTAATGCATGGCGCACACAGTACGAACGAAACTGGTATGAAGAATGCTGATTGGTGGCCGAATCAACTCAATTTGGCAATTCTCCATCAACATGATAAGAAATCAAACCCGATGGGTGAGAATTTTATCTACAAAGAGGCATTTAATTCTATGAATTATGCTGAAATGAAAAAAGACCTCCATGCCTTAATGACTGATAGTCAAGACTGGTGGCCTGCGGATTACGGACACTATGGTCCTTTCTTTATTCGAATGACATGGCACGCTGCCGGCACCTACAGAATAGGCGACGGCCGTGGCGGTGCAAGCACCGGTGCTCAAAGATTTGCTCCATTAAACAGCTGGCCTGATAATGGGAACCTAGACAAGGCTCGAAGACTACTTTGGCCAATCAAGCAAAAGTACGGAAATAAGATCAGTTGGGCTGACCTTCTGGTATTAACCGGTATTGTTGCTATTGAATCAATGGGCGGACCTGTCTTTGGATTTGGAGCAGGGCGTCCTGACATTTGGCACCCTGAAGAAGATATTTACTGGGGAAGTGAAGACGAATGGCTTGGCGATAACAGGTACGGAGATACACGCCAAGATTTGGATAATCCTCTAGCTGCTGTTCAAATGGGCCTAATTTATGTTAATCCTGAAGGACCTAATTCGAATCCTGACCCGCTATTGAGCGCTCAAGATATCCGAGAAACCTTCGCTAGAATGGCAATGGATGATGCTGAAACTGTCGCTCTAACTGCAGGTGGCCATACATTTGGTAAGGCGCACGGTGCTGGAGATGCTGATTTAGTAGGTTCAGAACCTGAAGGTTCTGCTATTGAAGAACAAGGTTTTGGTTGGAAGAATGCTCATGGCTCCGGAAAGGGCAGAGACACCATCACTAGTGGTATCGAAGGAGCATGGACTTCGAACCCGATTCAATGGGATAATGGTTACTTTGATTTATTATTCAAGTATGAAGATTCATGGACACTGGTAAAGAGTCCTGCTGGAGCAAACCAATGGACACCTGCAAACCCTGAAGATGAAGACTTGGCACCAGATGCTGAAGATTCCTCTATCAAGGTAGCAACCATGATGACTACTGCTGATATGGCTATGATTAGAGATCCTGAATACAGAAAGATTTCAAAGTATTTCCATGAGAATCCTGATGCTTTCGGCGATGCTTTCGCCCGTGCTTGGTTCAAACTACTTCACCGTGATATGGGTCCAAAGGCAAGATATCTCGGACCTGATGTTCCTGCTGAAGAATTGATTTGGCAAGACCCTGTTCCTGCAGGGAGTACATCTTATGATGTATCTGCACTAAAGCAGGCTTTGATGTCTTGTGGACTTTCAGTTGCTGAGATGGTTGAAACCGCTTGGGCAAGTGCATCCACTTACCGTGGCTCAGACATGCGTGGAGGAGCAAATGGTGCTCGAATTAGACTTTCACCTCAGAAAGATTGGGCTGCAAACAAACCTGAGCAACTGGCAAAGGTTCTTTCCACTTTAACTGGACTTGCCAAATCTCATGGCGCTAGTGTTGCAGATACAATCGTACTTGCTGGAAATGTTGGAATTGAAATGGCTTCCGGAATTGAAGTACCGTTCACGCCTGGTCGAGGAGATGCAAGCGATGAGCAAACAGATGTTGATTCATTTGCAGTTCTAGAACCTGTTTCTGATGGATTTAGAAATTTCTTATTGAAGAATTATACCGTCAGTCCTGAAGAAATGATGCTCGATAAAGCACAACTTCTTGGATTGTCTGCTCCAGAAATGACTGTCTTAGTTGGAGGAATGCGTTCAATGGGTATCAGTTCAGACGACAGAGGACTCTTTGGAGAGGGAACTAACCTTTCTACTGATTTCTTTACAACTTTGCTAGACATGAATGTTCAATGGAAAGCAACTGGAAGTAATTCATATGAAGCAACTGATAGAACATCTGGTGAAATGATTCGCAGAGCATCTCGTTATGATTTGGTATTTGGTAGCAACTCTCAACTTCGAGCAATCGCTGAAGTCTATGCACAAGATGATAACAAGGATAAATTTGTCCAAGATTTCATTTCAGCATGGAATAAGGTAATGAATGCTGACCGTTTTGATGTCGCTTGAAATCGAAACTGATATACGCCACTGATTATTGGCCTCAGCATGGTCAATATTGGAGACACTGCCCCAGCCTTTACACTGAAAACAACTGATAAAAGTGACGTTAGTCTTTCTGACTTTAGTGGACAAAATGTCATTCTAGCCTTCTATCCTGGGGCTTTTACCGGTGTTTGCGATAAAGAAATGTGTGCATTTCAAGATAACCTTGCCAAACTCAACCAAACTAATGCAACAGTACTGGGCATCAGTGTTGATTCACCTTGGGCAAACGCTGAATTCGCTCAAAAGTACAATCTTGAGTTCCCTTTGCTATCAGACCTTGATAGAGATGTCATCAACAGTTACGATGCAGCATTTGTCGGATTAGGTGGCATTGAAGGCTATGTTTGTGCCAATAGAGTTGTAATTGTAATTGACAAAAATGGTGTCGTACAACACCGATGGGTTGCAGAAAACCCTGGTGTAGAGCCTGATTATGATGCTGTAGTTTCCTTCGTAGCATCACTTTGAAATGGAATGGAATTAGTTTCTATTCCCCAAATGGATCTACATTGACAATTTGCTCTATGTCTATTCTCTTGTATCCCCTCTCACGTGCTGTTGTCGCTGCTCTAACTAACATAGAGCGCATCCAACCAAGCGACATTAAAGTCCTCATTCGATTTATTGATTCAATAAATTGTACCGGGTTTCCACCAAGTTGTGCATGATTCCTAATATCCCCCTCAAGTTTTTCAACAACCATATAGTATGTGTCAAGTAATTCTTCAATAGCATCATCTGTTACTGGCATCTTAGCATGAGTCCTAGCAAGAGACATCAAAGAAGACCTTGTCAGTATCCCTCCACCTTGGCCAACAACTAATGTTTCACTCTCTTCAACAACATCGATTACTTCTGAGTCCCCTTCTTCCTCATCTAGACCCATTCCAGATATCGCAATCTCAAGGTGACGTGGCTTTATCGTTGCAACTCTATCTTTTCCTGCTGCTGCTTCAGAATGTTTGATAATTTTTGCTAGATGTTTCTCAACGTGTTCGATTCCTGCTTGAACTGCTGCAGAACCTACCGATTCAATATTTGATAATTGCTCGATCATTAGTTCACGTGTTCGATTATAGTTAAGACGGGTACGATCTGGGTCATCCAATGTTTTACGCTCAGGGTCTTGAGCTAAAGTATCGGATTCCATTTGAGGAACTAATCTGGCGATCTCTTGACATATTAATTCAACAAGTTTCTCTTTTACTGCACCAGATAAGCGCATATCAGTATAGTTCGAAGCAACGGCTCCAATGTGACCAGAGGAGTATGGTTTAGCGGCCATACATAGAGCGTGTAGCATACGATTATTGAATCAATTGCTAATAATCTAATTTCTTTTAAGATCTAAAAGCATTTTACAGATAAATAATGATGCCATAATCAGTACAATAGTTAGTGGAAGGGGCCCCATTTCTTCCAAAGATTGCTCACCGACCCCTCGGACGTCATATTGCTCTGACTTTTCAATTTTGAGATATTGGTTGGTTTCAGGCTGATGTATATATGCTTCAGTGCCATCATTCCATATTATTGTAATAGATTCCATTGATTCTCCATCTGGAACTCCAAGGTGAATTGTAGTATCTTTCGAACCTGAAAAACCACTACCTATTTTCACTATTTGTCTTATTGTTTTTCCATTACTAAGTTCGAAATCTATTTTTGCACCAACCGAGGTTAATGTTATGTTTGGACCATCTGATAATTCGGTTACATCAACAGCAATCCATTCAACGCCATCTCTTTGGGAAGCATCATTCTCATAGTAAGTAACTCCAAAATTGGAATCTCCAACTACTAAGTCTAGATCACCATCTAAATCGAAATCGCACCATGAAGACCCCATTGTTTTGGAAAAAGGATTAATTAACTCTTCATTTAGAATAGCTTCCCCAAATACTCCATCTCCGTTATTTAGATAAATCGAATTAGGACTAAAAGAGACAAATGGGTTGATATTTCCGGAGCCAAACCACATATCTAAATCACCATCTAAGTCAATATCTACAATACTACAATCCCAGCTAACTGATTCTGCAGATTTACCTAGATTTAATCCAGATTCAATACTCGATTGGACAAAGGTGTTGTCTTCCAATTGCTTGTAAATATAATTAGGTCCAAAATTGGTTTGACAAATATCTAAATCCCCATCGCCGTCTACATCGCCTGCATCTAGCCCCATTGCTGTACCAAAGTCATCTAGATTCTTTTCAAAGGTATTCAAAACAAAGGTTCCGTCACCTAAATTTTTGTAAAATGAAGATCTTCCAAAATCAGTTGCAACAAATAAATCCTCTAAACCATCGTCATCTAAATCTATGAAAAGACTAGACCAAGATATTGAAGTTCCTTGTTCATAGGCTTCACTATTCTCCTCATATAATTGCCATAGCAAAGCATTAGAAGAAGGGTTTGAAGCACTTGATGGAGTCCAGGAGAAAGGTCCGTTAACCGAAATTGAATCATTACCTATTGGTTTGAAGACGCTTCCATAAATTTCTCCTCCTTCTTTCGTGAAATCAATAAAAGTTGCAACTCCTGTTTCTGATAATAAATTCTTGTAAAAAATATCGGATTCTATAATTGCGATTCCTGCATCTTCCGAAATTTGACCTCCGTTAGTCGAATGTAAATCTAGGTCACCATCATGGTCATAATCAGCCCACGCACTCGATGAAGAGTGCCCAATATTGCCTAAGCCTGTCGCTAAAGTGACATCTACAAAGTTACAATTACCATCATTAGAAAATAGTTTATTAGGATAGGAAAAGTTTGTTTCAAAGTCATGGAAACCACTATTTGAGAGATAAATATCCAAATCTCCATCATTATCAAAATCAGCCCATGAAGCACCTAGGTAAGTTGCATTAGTAAATTGTAATCCAGACTCTAAAGTAAAATCTTGGAATTCTCCTGTTCCATCATTTAAGAATAAGAAAGTTTGTCCTATTGATTCAGCAGCTCCGGTTTCCCATCCTTCAGGGTCAAAGGAAGAGCCAACCCAAATATCTTCAAATCCATCACCATTACAATCACCTACTGCAATCGTTGGACCATATGAAGACCAATAATGGATAGGTACGAGGCCGTCGCTTAGTTCTTGGAAATTTACTAATTCTGACTTCTTGGTAAGGCTATTAATTTTTTGAGGTTGATAATTTTCTTCCCCAACGCCGAGGAAGGAATTGACATAAGGTTCACTTAGTTCTGTTGAATAACAACTCATATTTTCCGAATCTGTTTCATAAAACATTGAGTTACACTGCATTTTGTTAATATCTGTATTTCTTAGAATAATAGAAGTTAGAGTTGATTCTTTGATTGAAGGCATGTGAGAATCTAATTCAATATCGTTTTCAAAATAGAACATATCTCCATCTCTTGAACGAATAAATTGTTCTTCAATTAAAGCATGCATTGTCACTCCTAGAGAAGAGCCCTCAACGTGCTTCTCAGCATACATTCCCATGATAGGGTCTGCCTGGTTTACATCAGAGTAAGCCAAAGACATTTTCTCTATCGTCTCTGAGTCGTCTGTAATATCTGACCAGTTAGTAGCCTCATCAAAACCAAGTTGTTGTCTCAATTGGTTATAATTTGGCAGACCATGATCTCTACCTCTCTGGATGTCTATCGCACACATGTCTAATCCTCCAAATCCGGGTTCTCCAAACATTGAGTTACGCAAGCTGCTAACTGAAAATATATCATTCGCTGCTTGATTTGATACTGCTGCACCTCTCAATATGGGTTCAAGCCCACCATTCTGAATCATACTGGATGGATCCCAAAAACCATCGGAAAGAAGGATTGGCTTATACGCCTTAATATCGTAATCAAATCCTAACCTTAGAGAAATATCATTTATCTGTGAATGACCCATTCTAAAGGCTAATGCTGAAAATTCATTACTAATTCTTGGGTCAATACTAGAATTGAATCCCGAATAGAATGGTAGGTTTATTCCCAAAGATGGAAGATATTCAAAATAGGTGATGTATTGCATCTGAGCGGTATTTATTTTCCTGGCTATCTGATATATTTCTTCGTCTGTATAATCAGGGTTTTCTTGATAGACCTCGGACGCTATTCTATTATGTTCCCGAATGAAAATTACATGCATTGCTGTCAATGCTGAATGTTCGTTGGCTCTTGAGTCGCCTGCTACAAAGCGTTCGGAGGCCGAAAATCCTACAAAACTAACTTTTGGAGCCTCTTCACCTTCTGCTGCCATGGGTAAAAATTCGCCAATTACAGTATCTGTTACTTTCATCTTACCGAGTGAACCTTCTCTCAACCACTGACTATCAAATTCGGAAGAGCCATACACTTGTGAGCCATCTAACCATCCTGTTATTGAGTTTTGAAATTCGCGAGGTACCATTTCACTGCCTGTAGACTGGTTATACATGGAGCGAGTCATTGGAATTTGGAGAGACCCCACTGAAAATGGATCCATCCACCGGTCTTTATCGGGGATTGGGATATTTAATGTCTCAGGAGTGCCATTCACTCTACCGTTTTGAGTTAATGTAAAGTCTAAATCATGAGAAATGAATTGCCCCCAAATCCAATTATAATCTGATAATCCATGTTCATCCGGAATCGTTTGATTACCGTCTTCACACGCGATGTTACTTATCTCCCTGGCACTGAGTAAATTCATTCTCGCAGCCCAATCATCTTCGTATACCCCTTCACTTGGAAGTAACCGGATTAAATCTGTTCCTTTAGAATTAAGAGATACAATTGTTGGATGATTATTGTCACCATTTACCGAATAATATGAATTAACTAGAGAGTATTGGGCTTCTTCAACCAGTTCTGCTTCACTAATCTGAGTAGATGATAGTAATATATTTGAAAGTAATAAGAATATTGTGGCAAGAGTGAAGGATATTGTATTATTAATTTTCATGAAGTCACACCTCTAAAACAAAATTTTCCTCAGTATCGCCTATTCTTGTCAAACATTTGATACCTTCTGGAACTCTAATCCAAGTATCTTCAACACCAACACTACCTTCAAGAAACACTACCTTGGGCTCAATAGCCATCGTACCTCCTACGGGAAGGGGACGGTTAAACCCTTTTGCTACTACTGGAGACTCATCTAATTGAAGTCCTACTGAATGCCCTAGAAATCTACTTTGGTCTGGTTTCATACCCATCAAATTATCACCATAGCCAAACTCATTGGCTAGTTGCGAACCTTTTTCCCAAGCCATAGTACAATCCTCTCCTTCTGCTAGTGAAGACACTACTGTGTCGCTAACTTCTAGCATATGCTCTAGTCTTTCGTGCCACTGTTGTGGTAATTTACCAACACTAAACATCCTAGTCTTATCGACCATATAACCACGATGAGCATGTACTAAATCGACAAGAATTGGTTCGTTTGATTTAATTTTATTAAATCCAGAACCCATTCCCGCTAATGGGTGAGCCCCAGTACCGCCTACTGCAGAATCAAAAAATGATGGTATTCCGCCTGCTCGGCCAGATACAATTACTCCCCTATCGCATTGCAAAGGATATCTGCGCATCTGAATATTCCCTCCAAAACCTTCTCTACGGCTCACTTCTTCTGCCGCTGCAACCAGTTCTAATTCGCTAATTCCTTCGGTTAGTTTTTGCTCTACTGCTTCAAACATTTTACCCTGAATGATGGCGCTTGCCTCCATTTGTTGAACCTCCCATTCCGATTTAACTTCTCTGAGATTATGGATTAATGAGGTTGCATCCGCACAAGTGCCAAGAGGCGATAGAACGTCCGTAAAACGTTTAATAAAATTGGCAGGTATTTCTCCAAATTGCAGTGCTGGTGCCTTTACCATGCCTCTTTGTCGCAATTCCTCAACTAGAACATTCATTCTTGGGAAGGTTTCTATTTTGAATGGGGCGTTTGTTCCACCCGCCTCAAAAATAGCTCTTGATATTGAGCGCCTAACAAATAATACTGGGCCATCTCCACCACCTTCAGCACTTGCTTTAGAGCCTTTAGCGGGCACAAATAATGTAGCATTTTGACGCCCTCCCGCAAAATAATACAAATCTACAGGATGCTGAATAAAAACACCAGGTAGAGTATTTTGCTCTAATGAGGCAGATAATGCCCCTATACGAGATTCTAGTTCCGAAACCGGGACTCTCCAATCTTGGCCGTCTGGGCCTTGAATTAGGCTCTCGGTCCAAGGCGGCATGTTAAGTGCTGTAGTTCCACATTGAAAACTACTACTAATCTAATTATACTGAAACTGTGTTTACATCAAGTTAAAACTGAAGACATATAGCGCATATCATGGCCCCTCCAGCAAAAACAGTCGGTACTATCGGCGTTGTTATGATAATGATTGGGATTGTAACTATGGCAATAGTCGGCGATGTTGAGGAAGATATAGATTCATACGGGTTTGAGGAATTGGTAATTAATAAAAAATCTGGAGTATTCACCACCGATTTTAATTCTTCATGGATTATTGAAATTATGATATTTTATGATCAAGATTGTCAAAATATCGAATTGGAAATTAGAGATAGTAATAATACAGTTGTTTATGATGATCAAGAATTTTGCTACCAAATGAATTATGGAGAGCGAACAACTTTTAGCCATGTGATGAATGAAACTTACACCTTTGAGAGTAATTCACAAGTGGATATCATAATGGTTACTGAGGAAGATTTTAGTGAAGGATTATTCGCTGTATTGGGGTCTTTATCATGTTGTTTTGGAATAATTTTGACTATTGGGGCGGGAATCATGGCTTCATCGACAGGTAGGTCTCAAGTCGTCGGTATGATGCCTAATCAAATGGGGACTGGTATTCCTATCCATACCAATGTTCACGATCAAGGTAACTTCCAAGTAACACAAACATATCTAACTCAACCTACTATCGTAAATGAAACAATCCCTAAACCAGTTACAATAGTAGATAACGAAGTTAGGCAAGAGAAAGTTGAAGAATTCGCCCCTACAAAGGATAAAAAAGTAAACTTTTGGGAAAATGTTGAATGATTATATTTAATCGAGCAAATCAAAAACTGTCAACCTTTGGCTCAACCAATGGCAAGAGTGTTGTCCTTGGACAATGTCAACGTAGAAGGCAAGACTGTGCTTGTTCGCGTCGATATTAATAGCCCCCTTGACCCATCGACAAATGAATTCTTAGATGATACTCGAATTCGTGCAATAATACCAACTTTGAACCGTTTATCTAAATCTAAAACCGTTCTTCTTGCTCATCAATCTAGACCTGAAAAATATGATTTTACCTCAACATTAGGGCATTCCAGAGAACTTGGTCGTGTTCTTGGTAGAAATGTCAAATGGGTAGATGATATTCATGGTCAGAAGGCCATGGAGGCTATAGAAGCATTAGAAAATGGTGAGATATTAATTCTAAACAATGTTCGAATGGATGAAGAAGAAGTATCTTTCAAAGGCGACTTCCATCAAATGGGTGAAACTAAATTTGTTCAGAGACTTGCAAGTGTCGCAGATCTATTCGTAAACGATGCTTTCGCATGTGCTCATAGGAGCAGTCCGTCAATTGTTGGGTTTTGTAATGACTTGCCGTGCGTAGCTGGTGAACTTATGAGATATGAAATTGAAAAGCTAAATCTTGCCCTGAACAATCCAAAAAGACCCTGTATTGCCGTAGTTGGTGGAATTAAAGTTGCAGATTCTATATCAGTCGCAGATAATATGCTACGAAAAGGAATAGCCGATGAAGTTTGGCCGACTGGCGGAGTAGCCAACCTCTTGGTTGAGTTATCAGGCAATGATATAGGAAATATCAATCATAGTTTCTTGGTCAAGGAACTTGGAAAAGCATATCATTCTACTGTTGAAACCGCCAAAGGATTACTAAATGATTTCCATGAAAGAATAAACCTACCAACCGACCTTGCTGCAAACGTTGAAGATAACCGGGTTGATTTGGCTATCAGTGAATTGCCAATTGAGGCGCCACTTTTTGATATGGGAATCAACTCTATTATGGCTTTATCATCTGCAATTAAAAGTGCTGGCACAATCATTCTCAATGGACCTGCAGGAGTTTTCGAGGTAGAGGATTTTGCGCTTGGAACTATAGAAATGCTAAACGCATGTGCAGAATCTGATGGTTATGTTGTCGTTGGTGGAGGCCATACTGCGACTCTGATTATGAATCGTGGACTTGCAGATAAAATGGGCCATGTGTCTACTGGTGGTGGAGCATGTTTAGATTATATGGCTGGAAAGGTTTTGCCAGGAATTGCTAGTTTAGAAATTAGTGCTGATAAATTTTTTATGGATATTCAAGAAGCCACTAATAATGTCAATTAAGTTTACTTTTCTGTCCGAGAATTATTGAAGGTTAAGTTCTACCCAAACCCATGGCTGACCAGGCGTGTGTACGCTACAACAATGTTGTACTCTATGAAAATGGAGTCAAACATGTTGGTAATTTACTACTCCATGAAGACGGAAGTTGGTCTAAATCAAACGGTAATGAAGATGTAAAAAATGAAATTGACGGTTCAAAACGATTGATTACTCGCTCACTACAAAATTGGCATACCCACCTTGCAATGCAATTAAACGCAAGAGATTTTAGTGATGGTTTCACGTTAGACCGTTGGTTAAATGAAGCAATATTCCCTACTGAATCAAGATTGAACCCTGAATATGTTAGAGTTGGGGCTTATGCTGCTGCTGCTGAGATGATTCGAACCGGTTCGAGTTTTGCTGCAGACATGTACTTCTATCCTACTGTCACTGGCGAGGTATTACAATCGGCAGGACTGCGAGGTTTAATTGGAGGTCCTGTAAGTGATTTTGCTCTACCTTCTCACCCAGATGCAAAGTCTGCTCTAGATGAATTAGATGGAGTCCTAAAAGCACAAAAACCCGATGATAAGATCCAGTATGCCATCGCGACTCATTCAGTATATCTCTGCAAGGAAGAGACTCTGAGAATGGCGTCTGAGTTAGCCGAAAAACGTAATGCTCGTTTACATATACATGTAAGCGAGACTCGTAAAGAGATTGCCGAATGTCATGAAAAGACAGGTAAATATCCAATCGAGTACTTAGATAGTATTGATTTTTTCAAGCCGGGCACAATATGTGCTCACGCAAGTTGGGTTAAGAAAAATGAAATTAGAATGTTAAAACATCATCAAGCAACTGCTGTACATTGTCCATCATCTAATATGAAAATCGCTTGTGGAGGTACACTTTCCCTCCCCGCATACAAAGATGCTGGAGTAGATGTGAGAATTGGAACTGACGGCGCTGCTTCATCTGGAAGTGGCCTAGACATGTTGGCAGAGGCGAGACTTGCGTCATTGGTGCAAAGGCACGACCACTGGGATGCTACTTTGTTACCTGCTGCAGAAGTGTTTGAAATGGCTACTAAAGGAAGTCAAGATTGGGCGGTCTGGGATCTAGACGATATTCGTATGCGACCCTTGGGTCGCTCGGGTAATAGACACATTGCGAATCTAATTTTTAATGGTGCAAATTGTCTTGACCTGTGGGTCGATGGAAATCCATTGAGAATGAATGGAAAAACCTCAAGTATTGACGAGAATCTAGCGATACAGCAACTAGATGATGCTGTTGATTCATATTATCAAGGAATTGAATAATCAATCATATTTGATTAGAGTAATACCGCATGCACCCAAAAGTAAAACAAGAAAATAACCAGTTGCTGATAAGTTCAAATTTACTGTATAGGCTACATTTAACTCAAAATCTTCCGGTACGCTATCACTCAAAGTTCCAATTCCAACATAATAGTCTCCGTTCTCTACTGTCCATTTTAGGCCTGTTGAATTATCTAAACCAACTGCCTCATATCCACTATCTTCTGCTTTACAAGTCGTACTATCTGGAGATATCAATTCAATTGGAGTAATCTGGTCACAACGACTTTTCTTATCCTCATCAGCAATCACCAAGTAGATATCACTTCTATCCCAAGTAAGGGTCGTTTTAGCCGAAAGCAATAATGCAACCGGGTTATCTTGAAGCGGTTCATCGGCGAAGTAAACCGCTCTCGGCGTATTTGGAGTAGGGATATCATTGACTTCATCCTCAAATGAGATACCGATGGTCCCTACAATCATCAGTAAAATAGCAGTTACTGTAAGAGAGTAGCCGATTTTTCCATTTATTGAAGCCAACTAAATCCCTCATAATTGGAAGAAAGCTAGAGCCAGAATTATGTAACAGGCAAGAAGCATGATTCCTTCGAGCCAGTTGCTTTTTCCATCTGCTAGTATAGAGTTTGCAATAAGTACTGAGATAAATGTCGCTGCAGTCTCCAACATACCAAATTCTAATGTCAGTGGTACTCCTAAGCCCCAAGCAAGTAATACCATCAAAGGTGCAGCAAATAGAGCAATTTGTACACTACTTCCAATAGCAATGGCTAAGGAAAGGTCCATCTTGTCTTTACCGGCAACAATTACTGCTGTGAAATGCTCTGCTGCATTACCAAAGAATGGCAATAAAATTACGCCAATAAATAATTCTGGCATATTCCACTCATTGACGGCTGCCTCTAATGAGTGAACTAAAATATGAGCCATCCAAGCTACCAACGCAGTGGCTATTAGCAGTAATGACCAAGCATCTTTGTTGGTCATAACTGGATTTTCATGAGTTCCATGACCTGCTTCTGTAGCAAATACATCGGCGTGAGTTTTCAATTGAAATAATAGTGCCAATCCATAGATTACAAGTAGAACAATAGCAGCATAACGAGATAGGTTGACTACGTCGATATCGGAGCCGCCTGAATGATGTACTGCACTAGGGATTATGAATGCTACAACAGCTAATAATAACAATGACCCATTCATTTGAATAGCATCGCTATTAAAACTTTGAATTTTATGTTTTATTCCTCCCCAAAACATCGCTAATCCCAAGACCAATAGTAAATTACCAAGTATTGAACCGATTAGAGAAGCTTGTGTAACTGTCACCATCGTCTCCATAATTTCAGGGTCCTTGTAGGCAGCATAAATTGCCAAACCTGCAATTATTAGTTCAACGGCATTACCGAATGTAGCATTCAACAATCCACCGATCGCTTCTCCAGTTCTAAGAGCAATTTCTTCAGTCCCCTTGCCCATCAGGAAAGCTAAAGGCATAATTGCTATCATAGAAAACAAAAAGGCTAGAGTTTGATTATCTGATAAATTAGCCCAAATAGCAATTGGGAGTGCCAATAATAACCAATTTAGCTTATTCTTAATTGGATTGAATGAGTCTACCAAATGCTCCATGGTATGTTCTATTTGTTCAATAGTTTCTTCAACGATATCTTCAGTAACTGACTGCGACATAATTAGAGGCAATGGAAGTTACTCTTTGAGTTAATCTATTGATTTCTCATTAATCATCTGCTTTCTTACGTCGTCCGACTTGCCGTCTCTTAGGGGCATTCTTTGGAGCGGTACGTCTACCAACTGGACGCTTCTTAGGCGCCTCTTCCTCTTCATCATCTAGTCCGAAGAATAGGTCATCGTCTTCTTCATCGTCCTCTTCAACAACAGGGGCTTTCCTTCTACGAGATTTACGAGCCGGAACATTCACTGCAAATGGATCTTCTTCCTCTTCGGCTTCCTCTTCCTCTTCATCAATAGTTGGAAGTTCTTTCTCAGTTGGTTGAGTCTGAGTTATTGCATCCATGTCAACTTCTTGCGATGTACCAATGAATTCAGACATCCAATCATCTTCATCTTCCTCATCACCAGAAGATTTCTTCGGAGTCTTCATACTTGTTCGTATAACTAATAGCATGATCAATAGAGAGAATATAACGACGGCTGAAAGAACCCAAACCATGACATACGGCGGGTCACTAAATGAAGGATTAACCACTAGTGGTTCAGGTTGTGGTTTCAAGGACTCTTCGTAATTACATACAGTGGTACCATCTAAACGATTTCTACAATTATCAACAATAAATACTACTTGTGAAAATACCTCATTACCTGCTGAATCAATAGCTCTGAATGTAACTGCATGTTGGCCAGATTCAAAATTACCCGCATTTATTAGTACATCCATTACAAGAGAACTGTTATCACTGGATAAATCTTCAATTTCTCCGGGAGTTGTCCAAGGCGAGGTTGATGAAGACCCTGTCCCATAGTTGTAAGTGAAGCGATATTGGAATGAAGAAACTTGTACATCATCGGTCACTCCTGCTAATAATTGAATAGAATTACCATATAGGTATTTGGAGCCGTCGCTACCTGAAGCTGGAGAATATACTTGCATAATAGGGTTTTTAGCATCTAAACTAAGATTATCCCATTGAACAGCAACTTCATTCTGACTTTCATCTGTCATTGTAATATTAATATTTATTATACCCGCTGAAACCGAATTCGATATGTCGAAGGTAAGGTAGTACTGTGGGCCTAACTCAGGATTTCCTAGGTTATCTGCAAATTGTAGCATCTGCTTTTCCCCACCTGTGATAATACCTCCTGTAACGGTAGTAATTTCCATTTTAGGCATTGTAAAGAGGTTCTCATCAACGGAAACTATGATCTTATAACTACCTGACACTAGAGAAGGGCTCGAATAACGGTCATCATTTCCATCATATAAAGTGAAAGAGGCTGAAGGTTTGGTTGTATCTTCTTTAACTTTCAAGGCATTTCCACCTGAGCCTGGATTGGCAACTATGTTTTGATTACTAAACATATCAGAAATAGTGACAGCATACCAAACTTCTCTGTCTACATCGCTCTCAATACTGTAAGTTTTTGAAAAACTATGGCTATGCCAAGTTGCTCCTGAATCCATTATTCTTCTTTCATGAAGTACCCAACCGTTATCAAAAGAAATATTTGTTGATTGGTCTTCTCCTTCACCAAAAGGTTGGCCAAAGTGTTTCCAAACAGTATACTCTTCAAAATCAACTTGACCGTTGTTTAACCATTCTAGTGTCACTAAATTAGATTGGCCATCTACCGTTAAAGAACTGACTAACGGAGCAACTGGGGTTTTAGTATTCTCTTCGATTGCCCCTGCCCAATTTTGAACTAGTTCTGTGTAATGGTAAGTGCCATTCACGTGCTGGTAAAGTGCTTCAGAAGTTACAAAGTAAAAGGAGAGTCTGTCCACTTCGGCTGGCACTTCGATATTTGCCGTTTGAATGCCATCTGGAACACTGGCCATCCAAAATATAGTTTGATTTGGAACAAATTGACTACCGCTTACTAGATAGTCAGACCGCCATATATGGTATACTTCTCCTTCTGCCCCTAGTTGATCTTTCCATTGAATCAGAGTGGTAGTATTTCCTATGAACTCTGCAGATACTTGAGTTGGTTCTGCTGTCCAATTATAGAATGCATCTTCGTAAACTGTCGAGCAAGATGATTCAGGAATAAAGGTATCAAAAATCCCATTTATATCAATAACTACCACACAATAAGTTGAGTGCCCTAGCCTACCGATGGGTAGATTGTGTTCAAATGATTCTTGGCCTTCAGGAACTACTGAAATTATAGTTGGGCCGAAGGAAGTGGTGTTATTAAATGTCGAACCGGATGAATATATCGCATATGTCTCACCTGTTTCGCCTTGGATCTCTGCCCAAGAAATCACAGTTTTACCCCCTCCTGTAGACGGGTTTGGTAGGAATGAAGTAGAAACAGAATTGACTTTTTGTGGTGGCAAGTTATCTTCAGTTATTGGTGTTGTTAGTGCATTGTTGGATAAGAATCTTATATCTTCATAGTCTTGATTTCCATTTGTCCAGTTAGGTAAGAAGTACGTAATTGAATAATAGTAATCGGCATCTGTTTGTGCTGGAATATCTATGTCATAAGTTGAAACTCCAGCACTTATATTCGCTATTGGAGTTGCCGTATTTAGTAGTGAAAAGGCTGTTTGCCGGGTAACTGGTTCTGTCGTTTTCCAAACTCTTGTAGAATATGCATCTGGTCCAGTTTCGGGTAATATTGGATATATGTCGTTATAATTAACCCAACTAAGAGTTGTCTTACTGGAAGTTGCATCAAAACTTGCTTGTAAATTATAAGGCGTTCTAATAGGAGTCGTTACTTCTTGTACTCCAGCGTATAGGCTGGATTCATTAAAAATTAATTCAGCAAAGGTGTCTAATGAACTAATAGTAGTTGTAATTCCATAATAGAACAGATCATCGGTTCCTGGTGAGATTAGATATGAGAAACTATGACCCGGGTGTGAGCCATTAAATGCCATACAATCATATCTACTAGAGGAACCTCCAATTTGTGAAGAATTACACGCATCTACTTGATAAATTAGTTCCGCTTTATCGACATTATCTCTTGTGATGTTTTCTGTGTGCCGATATAAATTATATACAGCATCAAAGATATTGTTTAGTTCGGCCCCTGGCGAATCAATGTTACGCCAAGTGATGGTTGTTAATTCAGTACTTGTATCAAAAGTTGCAATAATATCTTGTGCTTGAAGGCTTAATGGGTCTCCGTAGTCTTCAGCCGATGTTGTCATCATTGGAATTAAAGAAAATGCCATTAATATGACTAACAATGTAGCGATAAGTTTCCCATCTTTACCGTGCGAACTACCCGTCATCGTTCCTTTCTAACCTGCAACTGTTATGAGTATACCGCTTAGTAGAGAGATAAATACGCTGATTTTTGAGGCTTTTAAGACCACCCAAGTACGATTTATTCTTCTTGGGTATTCTTTTGAGGCAATGGGTTTTCACGGTCTATTTGCTTTATTTTATCTCTCGCTTGAATAAAGCGAATCAAGAATGTCCAGAAACCTCCAAGCGCTGAGATAAATACTACTAGACTTAGAGGATTTATCGAAATATGGTCAAAAAATCCTGGGAAAGTACCCCAACTACTCACGTCCATGTATAGCATAATGCCCATTGCAAATATTGCTACTATACTCAAAATTGTTCTATCTGCGCGGGAAAAGCCTCGATAGTTTCTACTCCCTGCTACTGCTTGTGCCTGAGTTCCCATGTAAGAGCCAAGAAGTGTTAGCCATGCCGCGGTAAGTCCTAAAACTAAATCGTTGACAAATACTGAACCGGATATACAAATTATCCATGTAGCATCTAGCAATCTATCAAATGTATGGTCCAAATAATCTCCCCACCTTGTAACTCTACCAGTAGCCCTCGCCACTGGTCCATCCAATCCATCAAGAATCATTGCGAAGGTTATCAATAAACCCCCTCCAAATAGCATCGATGCTCCAAAACTATCTTCTGAGGCGGTATAAACTGCCAAGCCTCCGAGTATCCCTATTGGCAAAGCAGCCCAAGTTATTGTAGCAGGGGAAAATTTTGATAATGATTTAACGATTGGAACAAGTGCTTGCTCCCAATAATCCCTCAGTTTTTCAAGAGCCATTTGACTTCCTCGGCTCCACGCAGTTAGATTAGGGGGTTGATTGTTGCGGTTGGAAATTTAACTTTCTAGCCAATCTATCGCAACTTGAGATTCTTCGGCAATAGAAGTATACGGCATTCCGTCTGCAATCCATTGGGTGACCTTTTCAAGAATCTGCTCGGGGTTTTGAGAGGTTGAATCGAATTCAATAATTGGTAACTCAATTTCGAACTCCAGTAATTCAGACCAATTTCCTGCTATTAACTCCCATTCAGTATTTGCTCTAATCTTTTGGTCCGGATATCCTCTAGCAGCAAGTCTCTTCTCTAATTCCATTGGACTACATCGTAAAATGATAATAGCATCTAAGTCAAGAAAATGAGACAGATGACCTTCTATGATGACGAGTCCTAAGTCCTCATTTTCCCATTCCTCTGCCAGCCGGTGGATATCTATTTCTTGAGTTCCGTCAGTAGGGTCTACCTCCCCAATACAACCATACTCTTCAGCTAACTCTTTTACTGAATAAACTGTAACCTTTTCACTATCAAATAAATTTGCTAATGACGTTTTCCCACTCCCAGGAGTTCCTGAAATTGCGATACACAAGTTTTCCTGCATAACCGTGCCTCAAAGTCATTGATTAAACAATATTGCATTGGAATGTAAAACTGATGAATTTACTCCAAACATAGAAGGCATGAAAGGTAATGCCGTTTTGCATTGTTTGTTCATTATGTTTGGAATGAGTGACCCTAACCAAACGCTTCTCCAACTGGAGAGTTACGTCAAAGATGGGCGTCTAGAAATGTCGGAAGTTATGGCAACGCAGTTTACTGATATGTTTATCTCAATGAAAAAAAAGGACTTGGGTTCTCAGTTAATGCTGGTCAAAGGTCTTCGGATATTATGTGATGTTCTTTTGATTAGAAAAAAAGCGATAAGGGCCATTGCTTCAGCAAAAACTCTTCTGCGAGAACGGAAAAAATTAACCTCGATGATAAAATCCAGCGATTCTATGTCGCTAGATATGATGAGGCCAATCTTTGAAGATTATAGAAGATGTGCAAATGTTTTCGCAGCAGCCAATAAAAACCGGGCTGCAAAAAAGTATTACTCTAAATGTGAACGTGACTCACCAGGTAATATCGCTGTAGCCCTAGAAGCATTTGGCTACTATAGTGATGATAAAAAAATCATTAAGCGTTTGTTGAATTGTATAACTTCCGCTGGCCCTGTAATCAGAAGTAATGGCAATTATGTTCTTCAGCCCCTGAATTTGCCACCAGCCCCGGCTCACGAAGTTAGTCAAGCGTTGAGTCTGATCGGTGAAAAGGGAATTTCAGAGGCTGTAGCACAATCAGAAAGAATCATCCAAGAAATGGGAGCGATTGAGCGTGGCGAGGCCGCTGCTAACGTAAGATTGCAAAGTGCACTTGATTCATTGAAGCCCAAGTATGACTACCATGACTATGTTTAGATTGGTAACGAGGGATGGATTTGAACCATCGATCTCCGGGTTATGAGCCCGACGGGATATCCAGACTACCCCACCTCGTTATCTCAACGGCCGACCTTCCCCATTTTCAATGCACCGCTTGTTTTGGCATCTGGGAGAAGACTAAAATTAACAAAATCGGCACAAAATTATGTATAAATGGTATTTATTTATCAACAAGTAACTTCTACATTTGACTATGCGACAGCACATGCTCAGCATTATAACTTGCTTATTTATTCTCTCCGCTTCTCTTTCAGGATGCCTTGGAAGCGATGATGATTCAACTGATGATAGTGAACTAGACCTAATTATTTACTATGAAACTACATCTGGAACAATACAAGAAAGTATCCAAAATAGCAACCAAATATCTTTTACTGGAGTTGAATTAACATTCAACTATGCATTTACCAAATCTTCTGCTGGAGAGATTACCACATTCTATTTCGAATCTGGTGATGGTAGTACAAGAACTGAAGTAAATGCAAATGATACCGGTGAGATCACCTATGAATACGTCACTCATGGACTATTTACTGCGACTTTAGGGGCATTAGATGATGCCGGTAATGAAGAAATGATGTCCTTGAATATTAGAATTGATAAAACAACTCAGTGGAGTCAAAGTCAAACTGACAATCCAGATACAATGAATATCGATACTACTCCGGACTGCGAATGTAATTCGCCAAGTCAGATTGAAATCAACTCCAATGTTACAAATCCAGAGAATCCAAGTATTGGAGGCGTTAACACAGGTGAGCCTGTTACTGTAACTTGGTATCTAAATAGTAGTGAAGTATTTAGAGAATCAAACCCTGAAAACCTTGGTGATGGGCAAACAGCCCCTTGGCCGCACAATGAAATCGGCCCTTCTCCTGAAACTTGGACTTTGGAAGTCGGCCTTAATCATGATAATGAACAAGTCAACATCGAACATAACGTCTCAATAAAATATAGTGCGGACGAAAGTTCAGTAAATCCTATGCCCACTGGTGAAAATCAAGAATCATGATTTTACTTTCAGTTTTGGTTAATCTGAACTAAAAGTGAAAATATAGCCTTAGTGGCTCTATTAGAAACTTGATTTTATAGGAAATTTATAATATTTATTCAATTGGTCTGCTTAGTTTATTGATATACTCTAGCCCAATAAGACGGTTTGAAGTGATGAGATATGGTAGGAAAAGCGAAGAAAAAAGTGAAGATTGAAGTTGAAAAGAATCAAGACCCTCTGGAGGAAGCGTTAGTATTGATGCCAGAAGACGAAGAGGGGCCTGAGGTCGGAATCGAAGACCTACCGGGCGTTGGACCTGCGACAGCAGAAAAACTACGTGAAGCCGGTTTTGATGAATTATTGGCATTAGCAGTAATGTCTCCAGCTGATTTAGCCGACCAAGCAGAAATCGGAGAAGCAGTAGCTAGTAAGATTATTGCGGCCTCAAAGAAGATGGCAAATATTGGTGGTTTTCTTTCTGGCGGTGCGCTATTAGAAAGAAGGAGAGAAGTCCAAAAATTATCTTCTAAGGTTCAATCGATAGATGACTTACTAGGTGGCGGTTTTGAAACTCAAGCATTGGTTGAGGTTTACGGTGCTTTTGGTAGTGGTAAAACACAAATCGGCCATCAATTAGCGGTCAACTGTACATTACCACTTGAATCTGGTGGACTGGATGGAGATGTATTTTATATCGATACTGAAGATACCTTTAGACCTGAAAGAATTACTCAGATGGCTCGTGGCTTAGACCTAGATCCTGACCAAGTATTATCTAGAATACACGTGGCTAGAGCATATAACTCAGCTCACCAGATGTTACTAGTCGACGAAATTAAGAGAATGAGTAAAGGATTAGATGTAAAGATGATAATTGTTGATTCTCTAACCAGTCACTTCCGTGCAGAATATATCGGACGTGGAATGCTGGCTAACAGACAACAGAAATTGAATAAGCATCTAAAGGAATTGAAGCAACTTGCCGACATCAACAATGCACTAGTCCTTGTTACTAATCAGGTACATTCCAAGCCTGATGCTATGTGGGGAGACCCTACAAAGCCTATCGGTGGACACGTATTAGCTCACGCTAGTACTTTCAGACTTTACCTTCGTAAAGCAAAGGCAGGACGTAGAATTGCTAGATTAGTAGACTCTCCGAATCTTCCTGACGGTGAGTGCGTATACAATGTCACCCAAGAAGGTCTCAAAGACTGATAGTGGAAAATCTCTGTTACTCGGCAAATACGCCCCTTGAGGGTGAAATCAGTCGGTATATTCAAAGACACTTGGTGCAGGATAACTTGTATGCGTCATCTAATCGAACGTGTTCTTGAACTCAGTGAAGAAGAACAAGCTAAGATTTCTCCAAGCGATCTACCTCCTGGACAAGGAAGTGAAGAAGAATTACGTACATTGTTGGAATCACTGCAACCTCGTATCAGAGTGTACGGGGCAGGAGGTGCTGGCTGTAATGCTATCAATCGATTGTATGAAGAAGGTCTTTTCGATAATAGTTATGTTACAGGCTATGCCATTAATACAGATGCTCAAGCATTGCTAATGTCTCCAATAGAAGAAAAGGTTTTGATTGGAAGAACGGCAAGAGGACGCGGTGCTGGTGGCGACCCGACCAAAGGGGAAGCTGCTGCTTTGGAATCTGAAATGATTTTGCGAAGAATAACTAATGATACTCAATTAGCGATTATTACTGCTGGAATGGGAGGAGGCTCGGGTACTGGTGCTGCAGGGCATATTGCCCGATTAGCAAAACAGCAAGGGGCTATGACTATTGCAGTTGTAACCTATCCGTTCAAGTCCGAAGGTTCACTACGTAAGCAGAATGCTGAATGGGGATTGGAAAGACTTAGAGAGCATTGTGATACAATACTAGTGATTCCAAACGAAAGGTTACTAGAAATTGAAGGAGTTAAGGATTTACCGATTGCTAGCGCTTTCCGTGTTGGAGATGAGTTGCTTGTACGGTCAATTACTGGAGTTACGGAACTATTGACTACAGATGGAATGGTTAACCTTGACTTTGAAGATTTGAAGGCAGTAATAAAGTCTGGAAGTGGAGTGGCCATGATTGGTCTTGGAGCCTCTAAGAGTGCTAACCGTGCTGAAGAGGCGACTCTTGAGGCATTACATTCTCCATTACTAGAACTGGATACAAGCGATGCAAGAGGTGCACTGATCAATGTCGTTGGTGGCTCTTCGCTAACCTTGGGAGAAGCTGAGAAGTGTGCTCAAATTATTCAAGAAAGAGTATCCCCTCATGCTAAGATAATTTGGGGCGCTGCTGTGGATGAATCTCTTGGCGATGAAATAAGAGTAATGCTTGTATTAACCGGCGTAAAGAGTGAGCAGATTCATGGTTCGAGTGAGAATCGTCAGTTACGTGCACTTAGAAACAAGAGCATCGAATTTGTAAATTAAAGTTACTTTATTGCCCTATACCCTAGTATAGCGATTGCTAAACATACTGTAGCAAGAATGATTTTTTCATAGAGTTCGAATTTATACATTGTATTCTCAGTATTCAATTGATCAAAGTTTTCGACCCCTGGGACTTTGAGTTCAAGAGAGTTCCACTCATCTCCGTAAGAATTTCCGTTACCATTTACTGCATTACCATATATTTTGAATTCTACATAACTCGTATTATCCATTGGCGAAGTCCAAGTGAAATTCCATTCTCTAAATTGATTACCGTCCTCTGTATGAGTCCAGCCATCTTCGATAAACTGTGAAATAGCGGGATTATCAAACTCTAGTTCGCCATGAGAAACTAACATACGAAACCCTCCAATAGTAGAATTATTAGATGACTCTTGGACTTCGTTAGTAATACTTATTTTCCCGTTATAAGAAGTATTAGCTTCATATTTAGTAGGAAGTCCATCGACCTTTATCTCTGTTGTTGATTGAATTGCACCATGACAAATACAACCATCATTGGCCACTTCTCCAACACCATTTGGGTAACTCTGAGTACTCGGAATAATCAAAAATATTGTAATTAGTATCATTAAGTGGAAAAAGTGTTGAGACAAAACTCGCATCCTACTCAACATTGCCACTGTGGGGTCATCTTTGAGATTTGCCATGTATTAGTAGTCAAAGTATCATGATACAGTATGCTCAAGGCAGGAACATGCATTCAAGTATGATGAGACACAACAATATAATCAAGGTTGGGAAAAATGGACTTTTTTAATACACCAGAAATCGTAGAAAAAGATGAAGAAGAAATAGATATGTTTGCAGAGTTGGGTGTTATCAATACACAGCAAAACAACAATACTGCAGTTCAGCCAGTGATGAACCAAGAGATACACATGGACCTCTTAGCAGCATTCATGGAAGATGATGAAGTTGTTGAAAATGAACCAGTAGATGATTTCGTGTTTGTCTCTGAACAGGAGCCAACAATGGAAAAAGAAATTATTCAAACAATGCCCGCAATTTCTGAAGACACAATCGCAGAATTACTGGAAGTTCTAGTTAAGCAGGAATTAAAACAACGCCAAAGTCGAGGAGAAGAATGGTTGTCGGATTTACCCGCACAAGCCCGTGCTGATATTCAATCCGCCAAAGTAATCAAAGACCAAGATGCATATCACCTATCACTGATTATTGACATGGATGGTTCAGGCACAGTAAGACCTTTTGCATCGGTTCAATCAACTCAGGAAGGTGTGAAGCCAAACAGTGCACCAGCATCAATCCCAGCTGTTTGGGTCCCATTGTATAACGTATTGAGAGATCTTCTAGTTCAGGCAATGAATGCTTTGAACTCAACTAGAATTGGCGTGAATCTCAACGCTTGAGGTAATCTCAGCAGTGTGCTTTAGAATGTTAGATACTGTACAGTATTTTTCATGACTCTTTTCAACTATTCTTTCAACAAGTTTCCTTGGAACATCGCCTCGAATATGGTAGACCATGTGTATAGATGTGAATACTCTTGGAGCAGATTCGGCTCTTTCACTTTCCATCTCAATCCAGACTTTATCGAAGTCTCTTTGCTTCAATCCTTCAACAACATCTGCTAGAGCACATGCTCCCATCATCTGTAATGTAAGTTGAACTGGAGATGGCCCATTTTCCCAATCAATGGTAACTTTTTGTCCATTCGCATTGCTGCACTCTACTAAATAATCTCCAAGCCAATCCACGCGTCCGTACATAGACAACGCATGGGCGGTTGATTCTTGAAGTAAATGCCTGTCGGCTAAACCGATTGCCATGTCTGAAAACAGTATTACAATGGAAAATGGAGTTTTAAATATACCAAATAAACCAACAATTCACTATATTGAAGGGGATGGAATTGGAGTTGATATTACTCCGGTAATGATCAAGG
>TARA_B110000444_G_scaffold109007_1_pt1 | contig 34051 bp, 25 predicted proteins | sample TARA_B110000444 | Tara Oceans TARA_B110000444 (sample SAMEA4398370) | marine metagenome | biome: Polar Biome; feature: [SRF] surface water layer (ENVO:00010504); material: water (ENVO:00002006), including particulate matter (ENVO:01000060) such as... | depth 5 m | reverse complement strand
ATAAGCGCTCTGCCTCCGTTTAACGAAGGGGTTAAAAACCCTCCAGGTTTGAGATATAAAAACAAGATATATTCTATCACTGCATCCCAAACCGGTCTGCTTTGTCCCCGTCTTTGCCCTGGTTTCTTGTCATGAAGAACAGAACGATACCAGCACAGAGTAAGAGTATCGCCCCAAGAGCAGTGAGTACCGTTGTACTCAATCCCTGTGAATTATCCGCTCCTGAACTTGCTTCGTTAAGGACGATGGCCGTTGTCGTCGTGTTCAATTCTCCAAATTGGTCAATAGCGCGGAGTTGGATTTCATGTGTTCCAATCGGAGTTCCAGTTCGAACGGAAAGAAGGGCAGTGAAAACACCGTCATTTGCAATTTCATCGCCCCCATTGGTTCCATCATCATACATTCGGACCCAAGATGTCTCACCAACGGGAGAAAATACCCCCATGTCAATTTGAACTCGCTCAATTCCATCTGGGTCGTAAATTTGAACAGAATAGGGGATTTGTTCCATACCATTCTTTTCGATGGTTACGGACTGAGTCGTGATTATTGGACGGTCGTTCTGAATGGTCACGATAATGGGCACAGAAGAGGCTGATTGGATATAGTGTGGACCGAACACAGGATGGCCTACAGACCCATCAACTGGAGTCCAGACACGGTGTTGACCGGTTGCTCCCAGCGTGTCATTTGTTAGGAGGAGGAGGGATTGCTCTCCAGGAGTCATCCCATCAGGCATAACAAACATTCCAGCCCAACTTCCAGAATCAGTAGTTCCTGAGAGCGCAAGTTGAGTCAATTCCCCCCCGTATCCCCTGAGGTCCAACTGCATTGAGGTGACTCCATGTCCGTCATACGCCTGAACGTTGATCACAATTGACTGTCCTCGTTCAAGACTTGAAGGTGCAATTTCGACTTGTGTAATTCGAGGTGCTTGATTGACGACCATGATTTGTCCAGTAGCTTGGCTAACTGCTCCAAAACTGTCTTCTGCAGTGATGTTGACATCATACAATCCAGTTTCCAATCCAGGAACGTTGAATGAGGTGGTGAAAACATCGTCTCCAATGTTTGAATCCCCGTTCAATCCACGGTCATTCAGTTCAATCATGCTGCCTCCGAGGGGTGTTAGGTCAACACGAACGGAAAGCACATTCCACTCAGCATCTGGTACAGGGACTTCAATGTGGGCAGTGCTTCCACCCTCTCCTAAAACCAGACCTTCCCGAAGTTCCAGCGTGCCAATACTAGGTGGGGTGTTGTCATCTGCACTGACGATTTCAGGAGATAATACCCGTTCGAGATACTGCGTTTCGTTCATGAACGCCTCTTCACCTGAGTCTCCAAAAGGAATGGCGAGAGACCGAGAAACGCTTGAGACTAAACCTTGCAAGGGGCCAGAGGAAACAAGAGCACCTTCGGCAGTCCCCAACGACCCATCATCGCCGTAAACTCCAGTCCAGTCAATGACGGTCAGATTGTGCCCGTCTCGAACATCAATTCTGGTAGACCCTGCTGTTAGAATCATAGGCAACCCTTCTTGGCCGTTCAAGCGTAACACATCGTTAGGCTGTAATGGAATCGGCATGAAGCCAGTCTCTCTCCCAACCGTCAAGTTACCAAGTCCACTTTCAGCAACGGGAGCGGTAGCATTGACCTGTTGAGGGCTACGTTCAGGCCGTTCATCCCCTTCTGAAGGGTCAGGACCAGTCTCTCTCCAGACAAAACGGACGGTCTTATTGTCCCAATCAGAGTGGACGACTTGGTAATCCCAAGTCTCGTTATGTGTCGCTCCAATTCCAGCACCATCGAAGAAATTTCCACCGTTGACGCCTGTGATGTTGAACCATGAGTCCTGATGGATGACATTCACAGGGAATATTTGTCCACTTGCGTTGGCTTGTTCTCCGGTTTCTTCTATGCCCCGGACGATACCAAATGTTCCTTGGACATCACCCGAAAGCGTTCCATCAACGTGGAGGTTATCGGTCATGGTTGTTCCGTTAACCACCTTTGAGCGGATTTCAAGAATAGTTCCGTTGACAATGAGAGTTGAGTTTTCTTCAGCATCGTCAAACCCGAATGTGCCGGAACCCCACAACTCTTCTTGTTGAAGGACACGAATACCGTCTTCCCATCGCTCAACCTGGACGAATCCGTCCAAGGAGACATCCATGCGGGTGCCTTCGTCAATCAGCACAAAATCAGCCATTGCTTCCAACTGGTTATGTTGTAAGACCCGAATTCCATCAACATCGTGATATTCAAAGAAGAAAACGGATAGTTCACCATTGATGTCCAGCGATGAATTTTCATCGTCTTCCTCCATGATGTCGAGAGAGCCTGTGGCTTCCACAGACAAGATTTCCTCAACTACTCCCATCGTCAGGGATCGGTTGAGATGTGCCTGAGAAACGTTTGCACGAACTTGTGTAACCGTCCCATCGTCGTTGCTTGTAATGTTCAGTTTGCCGTATCCTTGAGCATCGAAAAGTTGGTGGGTCAATATGCCTCCAACAACGGTTTCATTTTTCCACAACTGGGTGAAGACGAGGTCAAGGTCGGTCTGGGTTCCGTCGGCCGACTCCAACGTTCTGAACGTCCCGTTGCCTAGTTCCCATGATTCAAGTTGCTGGCCAGAGCGTTCCTGCCAACCTTGTCCATCAAAGGTGAGCATGAAGCGTTGTTCGCCCTCATCGTTTTGATAGGCTTGATCGAGACCCCAAGTTGTAGACAGCATGATTTCGTGGTCGTCCATTGGTTGATTCCATACACCAACCTCAAATTGGCGTTCTACCACAATTGATTGAGGTAGTGTCTGGCCGTTGTGCTCGGTGATGGTCACTTTCAAACCAATGTTATCTGCCCATTCCACGGATGTGTTCAAGTCGACCAAAGCCGTTCGATGGTCGTCTTCATACCCCCACTCAAGTGACCAACTGGTCTCAAGAAGAGAGCCGTTCCGCTCATGTTCGATATCAAACTGGAAGTCATATGAACCGTTATCTGAAAATGTCAACATGTAAGCATGGTGGTTCACTCCAGTTCCATCTTCCATCCAGTTGGTTGTTATGGTGGCCGAAGGAGCCATTGGAACCTGTGCCTGAATGGGCACTGACGAGAATAAAAATAGAAGCAACATACCAAAACTAAGGCCGCGGCGGTTTCGGTTCATGGTTAAAACGGAGTGCTGCTCCTCTTCAAAACTTTGGGGGCTTTGTTTAGTCAAAGGTCCAAGATATATCCGAAAATTAAGGGTAGGACAATTGTAGCATCGCTCTTAATATTGAAGCGAGGTGTTTCAGGACCGAGTTTACCCCAAGTAATCTTCTCATTTGGAGGGGCGCCAGAATAGCCCCCGTAGGAGGGCGATGCGTCGGTAATTTGTGCAAACCATGACCAGAGTGGAACAGCTTCTCCTAAATCTTGGTTCAAGAGTGGTACCACACAAATGGGGAAGTCTCCAGCAATTCCTCCGCCAACCTGTAGGAAGGCCAGCGGTGTTGTTGTGGAGCGGTAAAACTCGATTAACTCAGTCATGTACTCAATACCACCTTTTACGGCTGAGGGTTTGACGATTCCTTCAGTGCACCGCGCTGCAAAAATGTTCCCAAGCGTCGAATCCTCCCATCCTGGTACGAACAGCGGTAAGTTCACCTCAGCAGCAGCCAACAGCCAAGAATGGCTTGGGTCTGCGTCGTATACTTCTTCCAGGCAACCGCTTTTGAGCAGCTCATAGAGGAATTCATGCGGAAGGCGAGATGCCCCCTTTTGGCTTGCTTCCTTCCAAAGGGCGAGGACATGCTGCTCGATGTTACGGATCGCTTGTTCTTCCGGAATACATGTGTCTGTGACACGATTTAAATGCCGCTTGAGAAGGTCCACTTCATCTTCGGGATTCAAATTGTCGATGTTGTCAATGCGTTCGTAGTGTGAGCGTGCAACGAGATGGAAGACGTCTTCCTCTAGATTAGCCCCGGTGCATGAGATCGCAGTAACATGCCCTTGGCGGATCATCTGAGCAAGACTACGTCCAATTTCTGCCGTACTCATGGCACCAGCTAGCGTAAGAAACATACTCCCGCCTTGATGCAAGAACTGGGTTAAAGAATGAGATGTTCGTTGTACAACCCCGGCGTTGAAATGGTGAAAATGCTCGTCAACAAAGGCTCGGATGGACATGATATCAATCTCCGTGTAAAAATCGGCGAACTTCATTTCGCTGCATGAGTTCAAGCTCGGGCATGGCTTCAGCCAATCGCTCATGAATGTAATCAGCCATGACATTCGGGTCACTTTCACCACAGGTGAAACAATCAATGGCTAGCCAACCACGGTCAGAGTAACAGTGCGCAGTCACATGGCTTTCGTCAATGAGTACAACTGCTGCAAACCCGAGGGGAGATACGCTTCCGTCAAATGGAGCAACATGAGCGTGAACTTCTCTTGCGTTGGCTTTCTTAACAGCGTCTTGTAACAGATTGAGCATCCATTTTCCTTGTTCCTGCTCATCATATGCATAGCCCGTGTAGTCGAGAAAGACATGGGTGCCATGGAAATTGTGCTCTTCCATCATTCCCACCTTGTGCGTGCTCAGGCCTTCCGTTCTTCAATTTGATGAGGGAGTGGTTTTGCTCCATTCCTTGAAAAAAGTAGATTTAGGATGCTCTTGACGCTCTGCATTGGATGGTCTCCAACGTCCTTCTTGCCGTGCTAGGATATGGCATGCAACCGCTTTGGTAGCCAAACAGGCTGCGGTAAATTGGGTTAGGGGAGTGTCCTCTTGAGCAACGATTTCGTTGACGTCTGCACTGATGATGGTTGCGTTTGGCGCGGCAAAAACTGCTTCAATCGTCTCGATGACTTGCCAGAACGACAATCCACCAGGTACCGGCGTTCCCGTTGCAGGAACCAGTGCGCCATCCAGCCCATCAATATCCAGAGTCAGGTGAACGGGTCCTGAAATGGTGTTTAAAGATTCGAGCCATTGGTTCCAAGATGAGGCACCTGAGTGAGGATGTTGAGTGTCTTTGGCAAAAAAGGTCGTGATGCGGTCGTCGGAATTGATGAGGGCGATTTCTTGACGGGAGCAGGCCCGAATTCCGGCCTGTAATAGTGCGCCGACGCCAAGGTCTAGGCTGCGAGAGGCCGCACATGCATGGGAAAAAGGTTCGTCATCAAGCGATTCCCGGAGGTCGGCATGAGCGTCGATTTGAACGATGGTTAGTTTGCTTAGGTCCCCATTCACCAATGGATGATGTCTTGCAGCTTGAATGATAGGGGGTAAAATGCCGTGTTCTCCGCCTAAAAACAGCGGAAATTGGTGCCCCGAGTACCATGGTTTTGCATGGTCGACCAATTCGTCTAACTGGCCCATCAAATCTCCAGCAGTACCCTGCCATGCATTTTCAGTACGAATGGTGACTCCTGCGGGTAAATCAGCGGAAAGCAGAGGATCGTACAATTCTACTTGGCCGCTTGCTTCTATACACGCTAACGGCCCTTCTGCGGTGCCGGTTCCATACGAAGTGGTAAGTTCAAATGCCAGCGGCAGAATAACCACATCCGCATTCCCTTCGGTTGGAGGTAAACCAAGGAATTGCCCCTCCACAAAGAACTCATCCATTGAACCGGAGGGGGAAACGACACCTTCATGATGTTGCCGATACACACTCACCCAATGGATTCGGCTTAGAAAATTCTGTTTTCATGAATCTGAGTAGAACATTTAATATGGGTCGGAGTACAATATTAAATAGCAACGGGGAGTAGTTTGTGGGCCGCTTAAGGCTCCTCGGCGGGGTGAATATATGGGAATGACATTACCAGAATTAACGAAAGCAATTCAACAACATATCGATTTGGATATGGACACAGAGGTTGCCCAAGGTATGGCAGAACATGCTCTCGGCTTCTTTGGATTCTACAATCGTATCATTGACAATGCCCTTGAGCCCACGGACCGCAACCTGTTTTACATGTTCCAAGATTATGACTTGCTCACTACCGAATCCGAAGAGACAACCCTGTGGGACGGTCGCGAATGGAGGATTCACTACTGGAAGTTCAAACCCGACCTCCGTGAACGTGTAGAGGCCTACATGCAACGAAACCTACAGGAAGAAGACATTGATCCATTTGCTGACATTTACAGCACTGACGGGCCGAGTATTTGGACACGTGAGGCAGAGAGAATTACCAACCCCAACGCCTTCACATCCGATTGATAATTTTGGTTAACTTCATCAATGACCGCGCCGAGGGAAAGTCATGCGAGTGTTGGGTCTATGCGTCCTTTTGCTCGCGGGAAGTCTTGTTCCGTTAGCATCAGCACAACAGCCTGACCTCGTCCAAGAGCATTGGTATCACTCCTATGCAACGCTAACCGTTGACGTGAATGCATGGGCCGATGACTATCCTGAAATCGTTGATCTGACCATTGCTGGTCAAACCGAATTGGGCAAAAACCTCTGGGTCGTCCGAATTTCTGACTGGAGCAACGAAACCAAACTTGACGGAACTCCGAAAGAAGTCGTCTACATCGACGGCGGCCATCATGGGAATGAACATCTCGGGACCGAATTAGCCTTTTTGACAGCTGAACACTACATCGAAGGCTGGGTAGAAGGTGACCAAGAAGTCATGAGAGTCCTTACCAATACTGAATTGCATATTCTCATCATGCTCAACGCTGACGGTAATGATTTGGACACACGTTGGAATGTCAATCAAGTCGACCTCAACCGTAACTATGACCACCATTGGAACGAGCAGGACGAAACACAACCTGGAAGCGGCCCGTTTAGCGAAGCGGAGACACTTGCTAACTCGATTTACATGAACACTGTTGTCCCTGATGCGGACCTCTATGTTACCATGCACACCGGTGTGTGGATTATGCTCTATCCGTGGGGTTACATTCCAGACCAACCCATCGATTGGGAATTATTTCATCACATCCGGGAGGATGTCAATACAAATACCTCTGAGATTCCACTTCGGAATGCAAATCAGGGATTGTATCCAAATTCCGGCACCAGCAGGGACTACGGTTATGGTATCATGGGATTCCCTACATTCACCTTTGAAACAGATGATGAACAATGGCTCCTTGGCACTGTGGAACAACTTTCCAGTCGGCTCGGGGAAGAACTGGATGTTATGGAATACTTGATCTCGAACGTATGGTATTGGAGAGCCCGCTTGGATATTCAAAGCATTGAGGTATCGGACAATCAATTGACGCTTGATGTTCAAAATCACGGCTACGCTACTACCAATAACGCAAGCCTGCAGTATCTCGACAAGAACGGAGATATGCTATGGGCATCTCCATTATTCAGCGTAAACGCAACCAATGCCAGCGTAGAAACCTTTGATGTTGGTGGAATTGATTTTTCCGATGAGGGAATGTGGAACCTCAATTATCAGAAGCGGATAATTGAATCATCCCAATGGGTAAATGAAACGGTTAGTCCGAATTCAATTCTTTTGCCGGAAGAGGACGAAGGCTCTTTCCTGATTGGATACGGTATCTTCCACCCGCTCAGCATAATTGTCGGATTCATTGCCGTGGCGAATGTACTCCATCAACGGCCTCTGGAACCCCAGAAGAAAACAGAAACTAGAGAAATCAGTTGATTGACTCTCTTTTTTCACGAGTGACAGGCCCTTCTCATGACGGAATCTTCATTGAATTCAGGACGAGGTTTCAAGAGGGAAAAGAGAGTCGGAGTTTTAGGTGAACACCATGCAAGTAACAGTGAGTTCAGGAAACAACATCAACGGCACCCTTGTACTTCCTCTTTTTGAGGGCACACAAACGATTACGGATAACGCAGAAGGCGTCCCAGCAGCCCTCAAGAGCCAAATCAACCGAGTGTTGAGTGAAGGAGATTTCAAAGGGAAAGCAAACAGCATCATGTCGTTGTACGGTACAGAAGGCGGAAAAGCGATTCTCGTTGGACTTGGAAAGGAAGAAAAGAGCACAACTCAAACCTACCGAGATGCAGGTGCAACCGTTGTTGCACAGCACAAAAAGTCCCACGATTCGGAATTAACCGTCGTGTTTCATACATCGGATGTTGATGAAATCATCGCCTTCTCTGAAGGAATGATGATGAGGGATTACAAGTATGACCTTTACAAGAAAACCGACGAAGATGACGAAAAAACTCCATTGACTGCTCGAATTAACTGTAACGAAAGCGATGCATCCACCCTCTCTCTTGCTATTGACCGAGCAAGGGCAGTTGTGTCTGGCGTACATCTTTCGCGAGACTTAGGAAACTGTCCTCCAAACGACATGTACCCTATGGCCTTCGCTGAGATGGCTGAGAAGTGGGCTGATGAATACGACAATGTCAAGGTTGAAGTCATTGATTACGAAACTGCAAAGCGCCATGGAATGGGTGGACTTGTCGCAGTTGGTATGGGTTCATCCCGAAAACCGTGCATGGTCATCTTCACACTCAACGGTGACCAGAAAGGACGACACCCAATATTGGTTGGAAAGGGGATCACATTTGACACCGGAGGTATATCTCTCAAGCCTGGTGCAAACATGGATGAGATGAAGTACGATATGGGCGGTTCCGCAACGGTGTTTGGTACCATGCAAGCTCTCGCAGCCATTGCCTACGACAAGAAGGTCGTAGGCATCACATGTATGGCTGAGAACATGCCAGCAGCAAATGCTCAGCGCCCAGGGGACGTCATCAAGACGCTCTCGGGTAAAACCATTGAAATTCTCAACACCGATGCTGAAGGACGTCTTGTTCTTGCAGACGGGCTTTGGAAGGCAGGAACTGACTTTGATGCAGAATATATCATCGACTTTGCAACCCTCACAGGAGCATGCGTCGTTGCACTTGGTCACGAAGCAACAGGTCTCTGGTCAAACGATGATGATTTCCGTACTCGGATCCATGAAACCAGCAAGGAAGTTGGTGAACTGGCTTGGCCAATGCCCCTTCTCCCTGCGTTTGAAAAGGAGATGACAAACTCAAAGATCGCTGATACTCGTAACCTTGGAGCAGGACGCTATGGAGGTGCAAACACTGCTGCTGCATTCCTCAAGCAATTCGTTCCTCAGCGTGGCGAAGGCGATGATGCAGAAGATATTCCATGGGCTCACATGGACATTGCAGGAACCTACTGGGGTGCCAAGACCAACAAAATGGTCAATCACGGGGCCACTGGAGTTCATGTTCGCACACTTGTGAAATTCATTACCGGCGAATGAAGTTTTTTTGCTAAGGCACGCTAAAAAAAGGCTCTAAATTTCTTAGTAATGAGGCTGAGCCTTGCTTTTTTGAAAGGTTTGAACTTCATTAGATTTATATGGAGTGCCATGGTGGGCACTATACAACCGATGGTTAAGTAGTGGTGAAGTGAATGGCGGACGACAAGTGGGAAGAGGACTTGCTAAACAAACTTGAAGAGATGCTTTCAAGCATGGGGATTCCCTTCAAGCGAGACCAACTGCGTGGCCTTTTGAACCAAATTCGTGACCAAGTCGGAGCGCTCGGTTTGGACCCAGAACAGCTAGCCAAAGGAGATGCAAACTTCAATCTCGACATGTCGGATATTGCCAAACTGTTCTCATCTGGAGGCTCTCTTGAAGACATGCTGAAGAATTTCGGCGTTGATGTTCGGGTGGACGCATCTCCTGCTGCGCCGGTTGAACTTGACCCAAGTGCTCTTGAAAGTAATGAAGAGACCCTCAAACTTCCTACCGAAGATATTTATCTTGACGGATGGAATATGTCTGTAACTATTGATTTCACCCTCAAAGGGGACATTGAAACCGAGCAATTAGAAATTGAGCTCATCAAAGATGGTTCTCAAATTGAAATCATGCGCACGACTCAACCTGCTCCTTTGGCTTTGGTTCAGTTGCCGCATCCGTGTGATGACGTCGTAGATTGGACGTTAAACAACGGTATTCTCGACATCACACTCAAATTAACTCCCCAAGGAAAAGCCCTTGAGTCATCTGTAAGTGACGACGATATTCCCACTGTAAGCGAAGTCAACATTGACGTTGGAGACAACAGCGATGATGACGACGAGGATGACGGTGGGATCCCCATCTTTTGAAAAAAGGAAGTGAAACATTATGAGTAAAGTAATTGGAATTGACCTAGGAACAACAAACAGCTGTGTGGCAACAATCGAAAACGGAGAACCGGTTGTTATTCCGAATGCAGAAGGCGCCAGAACAACTCCTTCCGTTGTGGCTTTTGCCAAAGACGGTGGAGAACGTCTCATCGGTGTAACTGCAAAGCGACAGGCTGTAACCAACACCGACCGAACTATGATTTCAGTGAAGCGACACATGGGTACCTCCTGGAAGACTGAGATTGATGGGACAGAATACACTCCTCAAGAGGTTTCAGCTTTCATTCTCCAAAAGCTCAAGGCGGAAGCAGAGGCATACCTTGGACACGAAGTCACTCAAGCGGTCATAACTTGCCCTGCATACTTTACCGACGCACAACGAAAAGCCACCAAAGATGCTGGCCGAATCGCAGGACTCGAGGTTCTTCGTATCATCAACGAACCAACTGCAGCTGCATTAGCATACGGTGTTGACAAGACCCAGGACCAAACCATCCTCGTCTACGACCTAGGTGGAGGTACGTTCGACGTATCCATCCTTGAAATTTACGAAGTTGACGGTCAACCTCAGATAGAAGTCAAAGCCACTGCTGGAAATAACAAACTTGGTGGAGATGACTTTGATGAGAAAATCATCGATTGGATGGTTGCTGAATTCAAGAAAGAAACCGGTATTGATTTGTCAAAGGATAAGCAAGCTATGTCCCGATTGAAGGAAGCTGCTGAGAAGGCTAAAATTGAACTCTCAGGAACACAACAAACCCAAATCAATCTTCCTTTCATCTCCATGGCTGACGGTCAACCCGTCCACATGGATATGTCAATGAGTCGTGCTAAATTTGAAGATCTCATTGCAAAACTTGTTGAGAAAACCATGGTCCCTACTCGTCAAGCAATGAAAGATGCTGGCATTAAGAAAGGTGACGTTGACAAGGTAATTCTTGTTGGTGGTTCAACTCGAGTTCCTGCGGTCCAAGAGGCTGTAGAAAAGGAAGCAGGAAAGCCTCCTTACAAGGGAATTAACCCTGATGAAGCAGTTGCTCTTGGTGCTGCACTTCAAGCAGGTATTATTGCCGGAGATGAAGGTGTTTCAGATATTCTTCTACTTGACGTCACGCCTCTTACCTTGGGAATTGAAACCCTTGGTGGCGTCATGACAACCATGATTGAACGAAACACAACCATCCCATCCCGACGCTCTGAAATCTATTCCACTGCCTCGGACAACCAACCAGCGGTTGAAATCCATGTGTTGCAGGGTGAGCGCGAGTTCGCTAAAGACAACGTTACGCTTGGCCAGTTCCAACTGGTTGGAATTCCACCTGCACCTCGGGGTATCCCTCAGATTGAAGTCACCTTCGACATTGACGCAAACGGAATTGTCAACGTCAGTGCAAAGGACATGGGGACAGGCAAAGAACAGTCCATCAAGATTGAATCTGCAACCTCGCTGACCGAAGATGAAATCCAGGGTAAAATTGCTGAAGCAGAGAAGTTTGCTGAAGAGGATCAACGCCGAAAGGGTAAGGTCGAGTTGCGTAATATGGCCGACCAAGTCGTATATCAAACACGTCGTACCCTTGACGAGTCCGCTGACAAATTGGATGACAGTGAAATCGACCCTGTGAAGGCTCACTTGGATGAGTTGGAAACTATGGTTCAAGATGATGACGGTAAACCGATTGACATCGATGCAATGGACGACGCAGCAATTCAAGCTAAGGTCAAAGAAATTGAAGAAGCCATGCATGCAGTTTCAACGAAACTTTACGAGGCAGCAGCAGCAGAGATGGCCCAACAAGAGAGCGGCGAGGACGGAGACATCAGCGTTGATGACGATGTTGTTGACGCTGACTTTGAAGTCGTTGAAGACGAAGACTGAACTCAACTGCTCTACGCTTCATGCGTTTGGCTTATGGGTAAGTGGCAGGTGGCCAGTGCATGAGCGAAGTTCCTATCCTTCAGGAAACGACTCGCACTACTGGCCGTGAAGCCCTTAGGAACAACATCACGGCTGCCCTGGCTCTTGCAGGTGCAGTACGTACCACGTTAGGTCCCCGAGGGCAAGATAAGCTCCTTATTGACGACGAAGGCCGTACGATGGTCACCAACGACGGTGTGACAGTCCTTGAATCAGCTAAGGTTGAACATCCGGTTGCAAAGATGCTCATCAACGCTTCAACAACGCAAGACCGCATCGCTCGGGACGGTACAACAAGTGCCGTTCTCTTTTCAGCAGAACTGCTTCAAAATGCATGGGAACTTGTCCTACAAGGAGTACATCCCTCGGCTATTGCACGTGGTTATCGGTTTGCAGAAGAAGCCTGTCGGGGTCACTTTCCTTCATTAACTCTGCAGGCGAACGAAGTCATGCAACACCAAGCTGCTGTAACCTCGCTTGCAGGAAAAATTCACGAAGCCATGCAGTTCCATCTTGCAGGCTTAGCCATTGAGGCCGCTAAAGCAATTGTTGCAATCGGTTCAGACGGTGTGATTGCAGACCCAACTCGTGTGAAAGTCCTCACTCAAACTGGGGGCAGTATGACCGATTCTCATCTCGTCACTGGTTTGGTTTTGGCGAAAAAGAGAGCAATAGATAGCATGCCAAAATTGCTCAAGGCAGGAAAGGTTGCCCTCGTTGATGGTGGTCTAGAACGTCGAAACATGATGAGCGATGTCAACTTAAAAGTGAGTGGACCCGGTGTACTTGAATCGTTTAGAGCCAAGGAAAAGGAGATTCTGGATGCCCAAGTTGACCTTCTCGTTGAACTCGGGGTGACCCTACTCGCCTGCAAAGAAGGAATTGACGACGATATGCATCAAGCATTGAGTCACGCAGGAATTCAAGCATATCGTAGAGTGTCTCGTTCAGATTTGGACCTGCTTGCTCGTGGAACAGGTGCTGTCCTAGGTTACAATATCAAAGGTTTGCAAAAGAGCGACTTGGGAGTTTTTATCGAGAGTCGAAACGAGCGGTGGGACGGAGTAATGCACTGGATTGTTGACACTGAAGAAGGGGGTGCAACCTTCATTGCAAAAGGCTCAACTAACGAAGCAGTTGGTGAAGTAGAACGCTGCTTTGCAGACGCCTTGGGTGTTGCCTGCCAACTACTTGAAGAGCCTGAACTCTTACCTGGTGGAGGAGCAACGCAAATTGCCCTTGCACGTTTCCTCCGACGTCATGCTGAAACCATCCCAGGCCGGGAACAGCTTGCGGTTGAAGCCTTTGCTGATGCCTTGGAAGTCATCCCCCGAGTTCTTGCCGAGAATGCAGGTTTGGACCCTCTCGATACCTTGCTTCGTGTCGTTGCGGAACAAAGCACTTCAACCTCAGAAGAGGCTCATTGTATCGGCTTGGACGTCATTGCTCGTGGACCTGCAAATATGAAAGAGAAAGGAGTTGTTGAACCCCTACGCATCACTCGCCAGGTCCTTGCTGGAGCAACAGAAGCGGCGCTCTCCGTTCTTCGCATCGACGATGTTCTTTGGGCAAAACAAGATCCAACCATCCCAGACGGTTTGGACGGGGAATGAAAAATAGAGCATTTGTTTATTTTTACAGTCCACCCTTTCAAATAGCCTACTGAAAACCGAAAGCTCATGGAACACAGCAGTGAACCACCGGTTGGCATTGATGACATTGCCATTCACTTTCCTCGCCTTTACATGGATATGAAGGATTTCGCAACTTTACGAGGTGCCGACTACGGCAAATTGAGTAAGGGGCTCGGACTTGAGGCCATGGCCATACCCGATGCGCACGAAGATACAGCGACAATGGGGGCGATGGCTGTAATGCAATTGATCGACCGTAACGGGATTAATCCCAGAGATATTGGCCGAATGTATCTCGGGACTGAATCCGCCCTTGACGGAGCGAAACCAACCGCAACATACATTCTCGATATGCTGACACAACGCTACTCAGAACGCTTTGGAAAAGACTGTTTTCAAACCTGTGATGTTGTTGATATGACGTTTGCATGTATTGGAGCAGTTGATGCAATGCACACCACACTTGACTGGGTGGCTCGCTCAAATGAAACCGATGAACGATTGGGCGTGGTTATCTTCTCTGACAATGCAAAGTATGCTTTGGAGTCCTCAGGTGAGTACACGCAAGGTGCTGGAGGTGGTGCCCTATTGATTCGAAGGAACCCTCGCTTACTAGAAATTCCGGATTGCATAGGAGTTTCAACCACTCCTGTTCACGACTTTTTCAAGCCACGCCGAAAGGTTACCATTCGGTCAGTGATTACAAACGTGCTTGAATTGGCTCAAGAAACGGGCCAATCGGTGAAGAAAGGGCTTATCGAACGCATGATTCGTCATCTTCCAGAATCCACTGTGAGAAAACTTGGTATCTTTGCCCACGGTGAGGAGTCCGTAAGCGTTCATCGTGACGAACCCATTTTTGATGGCCAATTTTCCAATCGGTGCTACCAGACAGCAGTTCGCCAAGCTTTCCACGACTACACCAAAAAAGCTGCTCGCCAGGGAATATTTGACCCTGTGAAGGACGAAAAACTCACCGAACAATGGTCACGAATTATCATGCATCTTCCTTATGCATTCCAAGCAAAGCGAATGTTCCCTGATGTCTTCCGTCATGACCGTCAAGACAGCGAGATGTGGGTCAATGTCGCAGAGAACATTGGACCTATGCCCGAATTACCTCCCTCAGACAACGAAAGCCTCGTTGAAAAATGGGAGCAAGACATGGATGCATATCGTCGGGCAATTTCAAAAACTCCAGAATACATTAAATTCCATGCGAGCCGGATTGAGAAAGGTCAGCGTGCGAGTAGCTTGATCGGAAACCAGTATACAGGTTCAATTTTCCTTGCTTTGATGTCAACCTTCGAATCCGACTTGGAGGATAACAGTAACCTGGACGATACCAAATTCGGTTTGTGCGGTTACGGCTCGGGTGCTAAAGCCAAGGTCTTCAGCGGTACGGTGAGCCCGAGATGGAGAGAAGTTGTTTCTCGCTGGCATCTCTTTGAGCGACTTGCTGGCAGAATTGCGATTGATCATACGACCTATGAAAAACTCCACAAAGGGGTTCAAGATAACAGCGTTGTTGAACCTCAAGGTGAATTTGCTCTGGTTGAAATTGGTGACGAAGGTGTCGATGAGGGCGCCCGAAGGTACCGATGGATTGGGGCTTAATCAAAGTCTAAAACAACTTTACCGCATTCCCCAGAAAGGGCCAATGCGATTCCTTCCTTAAATTCGGAAACAGGCATTCTATGCGTGAGGATTCGGTCTATGTCAATGCTGCCTTGTTCCAAAAGAGCGTGCATTTTGTCCCATGTTGACCACATTTTCCTGCCGTTGATTCCTTTCAAATGAAGGTAGCGGAATACTACTTCATTCATCGGAATCTCTGTCATTGATTGACCATAAACTGAGAGGATGTTTACGTAACCACCCATCCTTGTTGAATGAATAGCATTGGATAGAGCAGCAGGCGAGCCTGAGAACTCGCATGAGTTGTCAACGCCTCGACCATCGGTGGCTTCAAGAATCCTCTTCACAACATCATCGTCCTTACCGAGCACTAAATCAGCTCCTAATTCTCTTGCGAGATTCATTCGGTATTGGTTGTCCCAATCAATCCCAATCACCATGGCCGCTCCCATGGCTTTGGCGGCATTCACTGCAAAGAGCCCTATTGGTCCGAGGCCGTGAACCGCAACGGTTGCACCTTCAATGGGCCCTCCTGTGAGAGTGTGAATTGCGTTGCCCAATGGGTCCTGGATGGATGCATGGCCAGGGTCTAGTCCAGTGGGGACATGACGTGCATTGACTGATGGAACGGTGAAATATGGTGCAAATGCGCCGTTTCCATGAACTCCAAAAATCGAACCGTTTTCACAAATGTGAGCATTCCCTTCATCACAACGTGGGCAATTCCAACAGGCAAGATGACACTCAATGGCTACATTGTCCCCGATTGCATGGGTTTTGACGCCTTCTCCTAATGCGACAACAATCCCACTCGTTTCATGGCCGGTTACGGTTCCAAGTGGGACGTTGTTCCGACTCCATTCATCCCATTTCCATATGTGGAGGTCAGTTCCACAAACTGAGGTTGATTGGGTCTTCACCAGGACTTCTCCTGGGCTCGGAACAGGCACAGGATGCTCTTCGAGGGTAAATCCCCCCACCTCATCTTGGGTTTTCGTCCAAGCAGCCATGGTATCGGGTAGATGATTCATGGCTCGCCCTCGTTTCTGTTCACATCGGACACCTTTTCATCCTTCGCTCAAACGGTTTTCCACAATCGTTCGCTGAGATTGCAAAACAACGCTGATGTTGAGGTATGTTGATTAGGGAGGCGCGACGGCCTAAAAGCCCGTTGATGGTGCATGAAATACGTAGTTGTTAGCGGAGGTGTGCTTTCTGGATTAGGAAAGGGCGTTACCGCAAGCAGCATCGGTGTTCTTCTCAAAAGCGCTGGCCTCAAGGTCACTTCCATCAAGATTGACCCCTATCTAAACAGCGATGCTGGCACCATGTCTCCCTTTGAACACGGGGAAGTTTTCGTTCTCGATGACGGTGGAGAAGTGGACTTGGACCTTGGAAATTACGAACGTTTCCTTGACATTAATCTCTCAAAGGACAACAACCTCACAACTGGAAAAATTTATTCGAAGGTAATTGAGGCTGAACGTCGTGGTGACTACTTGGGCAAAACCGTCCAAGTTATTCCTCATGTGACGGATGCTGTGCAAGACTGGATTGAGGATGTTGCAATGCGTCCTGCAGACGGTAGTGGGGAAGTGCCTGACGCTTGCATTATCGAACTTGGCGGAACCGTTGGTGACATTGAATCGGCCCCATACGTTGAGGCTCTACGTCAATTCCAATTCCGAGTTGGAAGAGAAAATGTTAGTTTCGTTCATGTTTCGCTGGTTCCCGTTCTCGGTCCTGTTGGTGAACAAAAGACAAAACCAACACAACACACGGTTAAGGAATTGCGTGGGCTTGGAATCACTCCTGATATTCTCGTTTGTCGTTCTTCACAACCATTGAATGATGAAACTCGAAACAAACTTGCTGCCTTCTGTCATGTGAAGCCCGAAGCTGTCATGTCTACACATGATGTCCCTAACATCTACCACGTACCTCTTATGTTACAAGAGCAGGGACTTTGTGAGATTCTTGGCGTTGATTGTAAGAACACCAACCTGCTGAAGGAATGGAGCGAAATGGCTCATCATGTCGATACGCTTTCCGAAGAAGTACACATTGCAATGGTCGGGAAGTACACCGACCTTTCTGATGCTTATCTTTCCGTAATCAAAAGTCTACAACACGCATCCATGGCCGTTAACCGTAAATTGGTTATCGATTGGATAGAGGCGAGCCATCTTGAGTCCTCATGGGCCAAAGAATCCTCAGAGGAGCACAGCATCGCTTGGAATTTGTTGAAGGGTGCTCACGGAATTCTTGTTCCCGGTGGCTTTGGTGACCGAGGAGTGGAAGGGAAAATTCTCGCTGCACACCACGCTCGAACCAACAAGGTCCCCTATCTTGGAATTTGCCTTGGTCTACAGGTTGCAACCATTGAATTCTGCCGTAACGTCCTTGGAATGGAAGGAGCGAACTCAACGGAGTTTGAAGACAACCCCGAGCATGCAGCGGTCGTGTTCATGCCCGAGATTTCCAAAACACATCTTGGTGGGACCATGAGGTTAGGAAGCCGTCCAACGCTCTGGCAGGTCGAGAAGTGCGCTATTCGGGACCTCTATGGGCCTGGCGATGCAGTTGTTGAACGACATCGACATCGTTATGAGGTCAATCCAGACTTGATTGAACGTATTGAATCAGCAGGTTTGGTCTTCGTTGGTAAGGACGAATCTGGCCAACGATGTGAGATATTCGAACTCGCTGAGCATCCATATTACGTCGGTGTTCAATATCACCCTGAATTCAAATCCCGACCTCATCGCCCTAGTCCGCCATTCCTAGGACTACTCCAAGCCGCAGCAAAACGGTCTTGAAGCTTCAATCGTTAGTTTTGAGTAACTTGGATACAAGTTCGGGCAGCAATTCTCCTGCAGGCCCGAGATGAACTTCATTGAATGCTGCGGCATTTGCAGGTGCCTCAAGATTCACCAGAATCGTATGCGCACCAGCGTTGTTAGCCTGGTCAACAAGGCCAGCAGCAGGATAGACATGCCCTGAACTTCCAACCACAATGAAAACATCACATGCATCAACCGCATTCATAATTTCCTTCATGTGCATGGGCATCTCTCCAAACCAAACAATATCTGGGCGCATACCTGATGGTTGTGCGCAGCATGAGCAAAGAGCGACATCATCGGTCAGATCTGATGGTTTCATCCGAACTTCGGAGCGGTGGCTAATCTCGCACCGCAACGTCTTGAGTTCACCGTGCATGTGTAAGACCTCTCTACTCCCACTTCTTTCGTGTAAGTCATCGACATTCTGCGTGATGAGGGTAAACTGCTTTAGATTATTCTGGAGATGCGTAAGGGCATGGTGGGCATCATTTGGCTCCACTTCTTGCAACTGTCGTCTCCGTGCTTGGTAAAACCTCCAAACCATTGCAGGGTCAATCGCCCATGCTTGGGGGGTTGCCACATCCTCAACACGATGCTCTTCCCACAGTCCACCGTTGTCTCGGAACGTTCGGACACCCGATTCAGCCGAAATACCAGCGCCTGTGAGAACAACAATTCTTAGTTGATTCATGATATACCCACCTACTTAGAAGATATTAACTCTCTCGGAAATTGATTCCAAGATTTTGAGGTGCCCTTCATGAACTTACATTTCTGCGACACGGATGAGCCGAGTAGTCCTAAATCCTTGAAGGATTTTGATGAAACGCTTGTTCTGAAAGGCATCATCCAAGGTTGAATCGCCCGTGTCAATTCGAACAGCATCAAGCCCAATCAATTTCGATGGAGTGGCTACGCCGAGGATGTTGTCATGACCCACCATCCTCAATACATCAGGGGAGAGTTGGAGATTACCCCGTCCGATAAGGAATCCTTGTCCACCCATGGGTGAAAGAAGCAAGAGAAGCGGCTTTGCCTCTCCGTCAGTTCCTTTGTGTGCTGAGATGAGTTTGAGTAGTTCAGATTCATTCAAGTCACTGTGAAGGGTATCTCCATGGAAAATGTCAATTCCGAGAAGCGTGAGTTCTTGCTTGACATGTTCACCCATTCGGCGTAGTGTCCCGCCGCTACCCCATATGACCATGAGGTCGGGTTCGTCTTCAAGCAGAACTTGAACATGATGAGCGAGCCCTTCTATGGTGTCTTCTTCACTTGCCCTTTCGACTTGTTCTTTTGCACCCTGCATAAAGCGGGGCGATGAGGGTGTCCAGGCTTCCCCATACATACGAACCTTCCAAACACCCTCCTGGTAAATTTCCTCATCAAGATCCATTACTTCTGTAATTGCAGTCCTCAAGTCTCCCATAGCGAAGGCTAGGGTAACCTCGGCTGCTGCCTTAGGTGTTGTCGCAAAGCACCCTGAGTGCATTTTCACGCCTCCAGGGACGCCAATGAGGGGGATTTTTTGTGCCTGTTCGCCTTGCTGCTCAAGAATTGTGACGATGTCCCTGGTTGTGCCGTCTCCTCCAGCATAGAGAATAGCATCGACATTTGCATCAATCAATCGCTGAACCAGGTCCATCGTATCTTGCTGATTTGTCTCTTCAGGAGTAACTCCAATGCACTCTGCATAAGTTGATACCGATTCTGCATAATACCATGAATCACCCATTCGTCCGCTTAATCCCACTAGAGTCATGGTTGTTTTTGTCCGATTGAGCGAGGATGATAGCAATTGGTCGAGATGTTCCAAACACAATTGCATCCTAGGTCCTGCACGGTCTTCAGCTCCAGCGGCTCTGGCCTCTTCGGCTCGCCCATCACTGCCTTTGAAGCCTAAACGACCGCCGAGGCCTGCATCCGGGTTGACTACGATGCCGATGCGCATAGTAGCCCCTAAAACCCGTCCCTCAAATAGCCGTGCTTCCTCCAATCTCGCATTTTATCCGGTTAATGACCCGAGCATTGATTACACTGAATACAAAAGGGGGTAACATGAAACGCCCTGCCAAAGGAGGACCCAACCTTGACGACGTCCTTTCAGAGGGATTCTCTGAAATGAAAATTGGCGAAGAAAACATTGTAACCGTGCCCACTTTTGAGCCCGATGAAAGCGAAGAATCGTTGGTATCAAAGCCCATTGAATACGGTAAGAAAATCCAAGCTAAGGAAGATCGCGAATCGTTTGTCGTGACGGCGCCTTTGACTGAAACCGCCACAAAGGCGGAAGAGTCACCCGAAATAAAGCAAGAAATTCTGAAGACTCCAACATCACAACTTGGAGATGATTTTGACGTCGAATGGTAAAACGATGATTCGCCCAAAGGGCGTCAAAGCAATGCGCGGGATTCATAGCGAGGGTGCAACCCCATAGGGGTTGTCGGAGGAACCATTGATGAGCATGATTCATGTCACTTTGCCGGATGGAACGGTGAACGAATACGCCGCAGGGATTACCTGCGCAGAAGTCATCACCGATGCAATGGGCAAGAAACACGGTTGCCTTGCTGCAAAAGTGAACGGTGCTGAGTACGATATGTCTTATGTACTGGATGAGAATTGTTCCGTAGAAGGAATCCGCTCTGATTCTGATGAAGGCATTCACATCCTTCGGCACTCTGCTGCCCACCTTCTTGCTCAAGCGGTCATGGAACTTTACCCGGGCGCACTGCCAACCATTGGCCCTGCGATTGACCGAGGGTTCTACTATGATTTTGCAATGGACCCTATTGCAGAAAGTGACCTAAAGACGATTGAAAAGAAAATGAAGGAATTGGCTCGACGTAACTTCACGGTTGAACGTGTAGAATTATCGGAAGAAGACCTGCGTGAACACTTCATTGACAATCCTTACAAAATTGAAATCATCGATGATAAATTGGAAGATGGGGACGGTTCAACCATTTACAAGCAAGGTGAATGGTACGATCTCTGCCTTGGGCCGCATGTTCCGAATACCTCCCGATTGATGTTCACCAAACTCACATCGGTTTCTCCTGCTTACTGGCGTGGCGACCAAGATAGAGAACAACTCGTCCGAATTTATGGTTTAGTTGAACCTACAAAAGATGCCCTGAGGGAAACATTGCACCGCATGGAAGAAGCCAAAAAGCGAGATCATCGCAAACTTGGCAAGGACCTACAGCTGTTCCATATTGACGAGGAAGTCGGTCAAGGTTTGATTTTGTGGACGCCAAGGGGAGCCGTCATTCGGCAAGAACTGCAAGATTTCATTTCTTACCATCTGCGACGTCAAGGCTACAAGCAGGTCTTTACTCCACATATCGGAAAACTTGACCTCTACCGCACATCAGGTCACTTTCCATACTACCAGGAGTCACAATACCCCCCTCTTGTTGAACGAGATTTGATGAATAAATTAGCCGATGAGGGATGCACATGTGGCGAATTATCGAACCTCATGAAAACTGGTGAAATTGAAGGGTATATGCTGAAACCTATGAATTGCCCTCACCACATCAAAATTTATGCAAGCCAATCACGCTCCTACAGAAATCTTCCACTTCGTTTGGCGGAATTTGGCACTGTTTATCGCTGGGAACAATCAGGAGAAATTTCTGGCATGACCCGTGTCCGTGGATTTACACAGGATGATGCACATTTGTTTGTGACAGAAGATCAGATTGCTGAGGAAGTTCTCGGTTGCATTGAATTGGTTCAAATCATCTTCGACAAACTTGGCATGACAGATTATCGTGTTCGTGTTGGCCTCCGCGACCCTGATTCCGACAAATACGTTGGAGACCCAGCTCGTTGGGACAAGGCCGAAGAAGCATGCCGTGCGGCTGCAGCCTCACTCGGCGTACCCTGGGCTGAAGAAGAAGGTGAGGCAGCGTTTTACGGACCTAAAATTGATTTCGTAGTCAAGGATGTTATCGGGAGAGAATGGCAACTTGGTACTGTTCAGGTTGACTATAATTTGCCTGAGCGTTTTGATTTGACTTACATGGGTAGTGACGGGGAACATCACCGTCCAGTCATGATTCACAGAGCACCGTTCGGTTCCATGGAACGGTTTTGTGGGGTTCTCATTGAACACTTTGCAGGTAAGTTCCCAACTTGGCTCACACCAACTCAATGTCATATCATAACCCTCGGAGAGCGACATGAAGCCTATGCCACAAAGGTTGCTCATGCCTTAAGGGAGCATGATATTCGCGTTGAAGTGGATGCAACAGATGCTCACATCAAAAAGAAAATCAAGACTTATCGGAAACTTCAGCCCGCCTATATGGTGATTCTCGGAGACGGTGAGATGGAGGCTAATACGGTTAGCTTAAGAGCAAGAAATGGCGACCAAGTGGCCGATTTACCTCTTGATGATTTTATTCAACTTCTTCGTCGAGAAATTGATGAAAAGACGAGCCAACCCTCGCTTGTAGCACCAACTGAATGAGGAAAAGGAAATGACTAATCTGGAAATTATTCAAGGATTTTCATTGAGTATGATTCCCTCATTATTTCTCGCATTCCTAACGGCTTGGCTATTTTGGGACCGTGTCGTTCCGCGGCAACTCAAAGGGCTACAGGTTGCCTTCAAAACTGGAGAAAAGCGGTATGAAGTTCATCAGGTCACCGAATCCATTGATGATGTAAAACATCTTCTTTCTCTTCGTGGTATGCGTTTTGGTGTCCTATCGTATCTAATGGCTCTCACGGGTAGCCTACTTTTCTTGTTCGAATTCATAGCGGTCCGAATGGAGCTATCTGAAGGCTTCCATGCTCCCTCTGTTGCCCTTGCTTTGATGCTCATCGCCCTACCTGCCGTAATCTCAAGTGGAACTTCGTTAGGTGCACAAGTCATTCGCCCGTTGGGTACTGTTCGGGCGACTATGCAAAACAACACTCGTGCACGAAATGCAGGATATGTAGCTCTCACCATCTCCTGGCTTCTCCTTGCTATTGCAGTAGGCCTGGTTCTCAAAAGCCGAGCAGTCTCACAGACCCATCAAATCAGCATTGCAGCACTCGTCGCATTCAGTCCTGCAATTCTCGCTTACGGGCGCATCCTTGGGTCCTCATGGCATGCCTTGAAACAATCTTCTCGTCAAATTTCCAAAGGCAAATCCTCTCCATTCCATAACCATTTGCCGAATGCACGTCAACAATTTATCGCTCAAGTGGTTCATTTGAACTTGGTAGCGATGCCCTTTGTAGCGATTAATACTCTTCTTTCTTTGCTGGTTCTATTGTATGACCCAACAATGTTTACTCATTCAGACCGTGTCCTCAACCTTCCTGAATACCGCCTTCAGTCTACCTACATGGAAGAAGGAGGGTTGCTTGGTTTTGGTCTTATTGAACTCTTTTCCCATATTCCCCAAGCCGGTATTCGCGTCCCAATTGTGACATCTCTTTTGCTGTTCCTTTTGCTGAACGTTGCTGCCGTAGGATTCTTGTTTGTCTATGAAGTAGCACGAATTCTCTTCCTTGATATTCAAGATGTTTCAGGTGTCGGTGGGATTCGCCTTGCAGATAGCAGACTGCTCCGAGCAGAACCCGTACAGCAAGCTAGTGTTCTCAATTTTTGCTTCACCGGTTTTGCAGGCCAATCCATGTTGTTGTTAGCCCTTGCCATGATCACATTTTGGGATTCTAGTTTTCTTCCACAAGGTGCTGCATGTGGTACTTGGGAGTCCAGCGTTTGCTCAGTATTAGAAAAGGACATGCTGGAAGAATTGACGTGGATGCTCGCTTCAGGCGGGCAGGTTGCGTTCCTGGCGGTATGGAGTATCTCTCTGCGCAGATCAGGGGAACTCTACGATATCTCATTCGACGCTTCAATGGATGAAGACCGCACCCGTCTACGAGGGATGAGCGATATGATCTATGTCAAACAACGCTCTGTTAACGAACTCATTGCAGCGGAAGACTGGGACACTGCTCTAAAGAGGTATGAATCACTATCCGAAACTAAGGAAGCCACACTCGTTGGGTTAGACATGGTTCGCAAAACCAAAGCAACCATGATTTTGTTTGCTGCCTTGGGTCGGTGGGACGAGGCTGAAGAAATAGCAATTGATCTTCTCGCACTCAAGGGTGGGAGAGATGCTCAACTCTCAAGGATGGTTCTCTGTGCAGCGAGCCTCGCTCAGCGTGACATGAGGGAAGCCCGTCCTCGCCTTGACCTTCTACCCAATGATGACATTGAAGCAGTCCGCTTAAAGTGGGTTTCAACCGTTCTAAACGGTAAAGGAACTTTGGACAGCCAGACCAAGTCTATGCTTGGTATCGACCCTTTGACAAAGAAAAACATCGAAATGTTGCGCCAGTACGGGGCTGCCGAAGTCTCAACGCCACGTCCAAAGAAGGTCATGACCGCAATTGACCGCAGAGTGTTCCTCTCTGAAATTGCTCGCATGCGATTGGTAGGCAAGAGTGAATATGCCCTTAATCTGCTTGAGGAGGCCATAGAAGTCGCGCATGACATTGATTGGGTACACGGTAGAATAACTCAAAGCCTTCTAAATTACGATGTTGGTCGAGTGATGACTGCTGTGGATCTCGCAGAACGAATCGCAAAAGAGCATCCGCGTAATCCCCACGTGCGTTCAATTATTATTCAGTATGCAGCGTTAGGTCATACCACCATGCCATCATCTGAGCAGACCAAGATTGAATGGCTCTTTGAATTAGGGAGCGATTGGAGAATTACCTGGCCAAAGCACACCGTTGCACCTGCTCCAGTCTTAGAATCTGAGCTATTACGCCAACACGCTTGGTCGGCTAATGGTTGGGTTGGGCTGGCAAGTGAGAAAGGATTAGAACAATTACAAAAGAGCAGGAAATCTCCTCATAATGATTTGCCAGAGGAACTTCCGCTAGCCCTTTACACTCACCTGTCAGGTATTCTCGTGACAATCGGTGGAATGCCTGTAGATTTAGGACTGCCTGGTAACTTTGATTTGGATTCTGCAGACAGTAAGGGACTCCTCTCTCTCTCCTGAAGTCAGTTGAGATGACAATGTCTACCGTTCAAATAGGGCATGAAGAGTGCCCAAGCAATTTGTAGAAGGGGCAAAATCCCATTGCCGAAGTAAGGATACCCCAGGTACCCAATGCGAGGAGTATGATGTCCCAATCAATACCTGATAGGTGCTCAACGGTGACCATCCCGAAACCAGCAAAGAGACGAATAAGACGATCATTTATTCCGAGATTCATGTTTTTTCCTCAAACTACCATTTGCGGATATTACATATAAAGGACTGTTTTTTATTGATTCAGAGACGATTTCGGATCATCTTGAGATAATTCATGTCGTATTGAGTATCGTTGGGCCAACAATTTTCGCACCTTCAGGACCACTTATCGTGAAGGTTATGATGCAACTTTGCGAACATATGTCCACACCGTTTTCGTTCACATTCAAGGTCTCTCCAATTTCCCATGATGAATTATCTTTACCGAATGACTGGATTACCCGGCAGTCTCCGTCCGTAGTGGTTGTGGAGCAGACATGGGAGATGCTATCACGTGTGATAGTAATCTTAAGTTCGGAAAAGTCCATGTCAGAACCCCCTTTCTCATCAAGTGTGATCCTAAATAGAATATCAGATGATGATTCAGAATTTTCTAAGTCACTGGAATCCTCAAAGGAATAGTAGAATTTTTGCTGTTCGCTGATACACCCAGAGGACATCAATGAGAAAGATAGCATGAGCATCAATACGAACCAATCTCTGCCCATAAACCGCCGTGGAAGTGAACTCATTTAGGTTCATGTGTTGTAATGATTTAGTTCTTAGAGTGGTTTTTCAATGGGTGCCCAGCGAGAAAATCTTCGTTTTAGAGCAGTATAAATTAGAAATAACAGTTTTGATACAAAGCATATTTGTAAGAAAAGCAAATACAACAAAATATGCGCAGTTGGTTCGTAGTTGCAGCATTGTTGATTGTTTTTATTTCACCAGCAACGATGCAAACTCCTATACTCGAAGATTCCGGGGATAATTTACAGTTTTCAAGCCCAATACAATCAACAATTTCACCCAACTCAAGCTGGACCTCCGGCGGTGAAGAGATCACGATTAGTGGAAGCGGTTTTTCTGACCTGGCATTTTCCAACATAACAGACGATGGAATCAACCATCAATGGGTGAAGACGACCATGGACTACAGCGATGAAGCCGGTCGATGGAATGCCGTCGCCATGGATTCAAGCGGTCACATCCATGTCGTCCATATCGGTGATGAAAATTACAAAATCCGGCACAGCGTTCATGACGGAACATCTTGGAGCACCTTGAAAATCAAAGATTGTGGACAAACGTATTGCTGGGATGTTCACATGGTGATTGATGGTAACGACCACCTTCACGCGGCCTATACTACATACACTCAATGGGCTGAAAGGCTTGTGTACATGCACTATGATGGAACAAACTGGACCAGCGAAGAAGTCTCTTCAAACGCTCTGTTTGGCCCGATTGGCATCGCTGTTGATTCAAACAATAACCCACACATTTCCTACGCTGCCGAAGGAAGTCACCAGTGCGGTGGCGGTCTCCGCATTGCCTCACATGATGGAACAGGTTGGTCGACCCAAGGTATTGATGTTGGGAGCAACCGTGGATGTGAGTCTGCGATTGTCATCGACGAGAACGATGACATCTACATCGCCTACCAAGACCGCGATAGCTCGAAATTAAAAATCGCCACCGACAAAAGTGGCCAGTGGGACGACTACACCGTAAATACCGGAAGTACCCCAAGTGAATTGTATCCAGGTTACATGACATCGATGGCCATGGATGGGCAAGGTCAGATTCATATCGCCCACCAGGATAGTAAAGATGAGGATTTACGGTACTCGACGGGGGTTCCAAACGGACAATGGACAACCACTGTTGTTGATTCATCGGGGAACACTGGGCGAGATCCCTCAATCGCGATTGACCTAGCCGATCAGCCTCATATTGTCTATCACACCTGGTCTGGTCAGAATCTAAAATACGCAACAATCGATCCGGTCACTACCAATTGGGCCGTAACCACAATGGCGAGTGGGGCCGATGTTGGCGGGGGGAATTCAATTATCATCGATGAAAGCGGAGTTATGCACGTTCCTTTTAATGACGCAACAAGTAAAACCTTGAAGTACGCTACAAAATCGACAGGCTTGAGTAAGACCAATGAAATCACCGTTCAATTTGGCCAATACGGTTCAGTGACGGGGACGGTCGTTAATGATTCAACAATTCAAGTGACAACGCCTTCTGCTTCTTCCGCCGGCACTGTTATCCTAACTCTTTGGGACAAAGAGGATAATCAACAACAATTATCTTCTACATTCCGCTTCATAGACCAGAATGACCTCGACTCCGATGGTGTTCTCAACGCCAATGACGACTGTCTAGAGGTGGCTGGTACATCCACCCAAGATCTAAACGGATGTCCAGATGCAGATGGCGATGGTTACAGCGATTCAGGGGACACATTCCCGAATGATGTTTTGGAATGGAGGGATGCTGACGGAGACGGTGTTGGCAACAATGGTGATGCCTTCCCGAACGATGCCAATGAGACCCAAGACAGTGATGGTGATGGCGTAGGTGATAACACAGATTTGTATCCTTTAAATGCAAACGAGTGGGAGGATTTGGACGGTAATCAAATTCCTGACAACTCCGAGGCCAGTAAGGTAGAGGTCACTACATCATCGGAGGGCGGAAAGATTCACCCGCACCATATTTTTGCAAACAATCTCTCACTCTCCGTGAACGCCATCGCCTCCGAGGGACTCACCATGGTTTCTTTGGAGTCGTCACCGGACGTCTTACCTTCTACTGGAGGATTGGCATACTCATTCTACGGCGGAGAATCACAAACCATCAGCATCGCTGGAGAGCAGATTATGGACGTCATCCCCGAGGAGTTTTTCACCGGAGGGTACATCGACGAAGTTAGCCCGCTCGTCAACTTTACAGTACATGTTACTGGAGTGCCTCACGGTTGTGAAGGGGCAGAAGAGTTGTGGAGTCCTGAACAGCAGACGACATGCCCCAGTAAGATTGCAAGCCATCGCACTGATTATTATCTCAATTTTTCAATGATTCTTTGGAACGGGGACGACGATAACGACGGCGTTCCAAACAGTTGGGACCTCTTTCCTTTGGATGCCAATGAGAATCAAGATTCGGACGGGGACGGAGTCGGAGACAACCGTGACGCATTTCCTCTTGAAAGCACACAATGGTCTGATACAGATGGGGATGGCTATGGGGATAATTGGGCCAATACTTCCTGGAATTCAACCCGGGCGTCTTCTTCGCCAGGCTCATTCGTTGAGGAGGCAAACACCCCAGATTATTGTCCTGAAATAATGGGGAATTCTACTGCTGATGGATTCTATGGTTGTTTAGATGACGATGGGGACGGTTTCGCAGATGTGTTTGAACCAGTTGAGACAAACGAAACTGGGCAAACAAATAGTACTGATGAAGCAAATCAAACTGATATTTCCGTTGATACCGATCAAGATGGAGTTCTTGACATGAATGATAATTGTCCAGGAACTGCACCCAATAGCCAAGTGGACGCTTTTGGATGTGAAGTAATTGAAGAAGAGAATGATGAAGTTTCGGCTTCAATTTTCGAAGAATTCTTTTCAGGAGATACTAGCCCTGTGACAACTTCAGTGGGAATAGGGGCTATTCTACTCGCTGTATTTACTCTGCTACAATCGAATGCTGCTGCCGCAGTTCTTCCCGATGCGTTCCGCTGGGTTCAAGTTCTTCGCAATAATTCTAAACTCAGTAAAGAAGAAGAAAACGAATTGACCTACCTCCAATCTTTGGTTCAAGCATATTATGATGATTCAAAGGAGCTGGTGGAGGAACTCAACCTGTTGAAGGCAGACCTCACCGGGCGTTACACAAATAACGAAATCAAGAAAGATACGCGGGAAAAGTTGTTCACGCTCATTGACGACTTGCTCATCGCCTCACCACAGGAATTGTATCGTATTGCACACAACGATAGTTACTTTGGATTAGCGGGTGCTGTAGATTCAGAAGACCGAGGCAAACTACTCGAAGAAAAAATCGCTATGAGCGAATTCTCTGAACCCTCTGTAGCGAGTGAACCTACTCTCCAATCGCATCAACCAGTATCTGTTTCAAAACCCTCAATCAATGCCGCAGGAATCATGAAAGATGACGGTTTTGAGTGGTATGAATCTCCCGAAGGGAGTGGCGTCTGGTGGTATCGAACTGCTTACATAAATCAAGACTGGCAAAAGTGGCAGTCGTAGATAAAATGCAAACTGGCTTTGTGTGAACAGATAAAAGGCTCAAATTCTTCTTCGCAGGCGTTCCATTGCTGCATCTGCTTCTGATAAATGGTTCAAACAGTCCTCGATACGACTGACTCCTAACATTTCCTCAGCGAGGGCAATGGCTCGTTCACATTCCCTTCGGTCTTCGTCTTCAATGGTGATTTGAGATGCATCACATTGATTCCGCAAGGTTCGCCATTCATCAATGACAAAGTCATACAGTTCCAATGCATCATCACTGTCCTTTCCTTCCTTATCCAATCCAGCAGTCATGCGTTCAAGCAGCATGCCAGCATGCGACCATGATTTGGCTTGTGCTGCCTGATCAATTTCTTCCAGGGCCTTTGCCCATGATTTTTCATCATCTCGACCTTCGAATCGCTGAACGAGCTTTTTGCGTTGTTTGAGAGCCCGAAGGACATCATCCATTGCCGCTCGTTCTTTCTCTATGGTGCGAACAACTCCGTCTGCTAACCCAATCGCTTGACTGGCATGGCCTAGGTCTACGGCTTCATCGGCTTGTTTGAGCCGCTCTTCCAGTTCAGAAGTATCCAGGCCGTCAGCCTGCTTGAGTTGACGATTGGCTTCTTTGAGGGATACGAGGGCGCGTTCTTGAGCGTCTCCATCTGCAAGTAATTGCGTGGGGATTACTGAGGCATATTCGAACGCTTCATGCGGTTTTTCAGAAGCAAGGAATTCTTTGGCTTCACTCAACATCTCGTGCAATCGCTTGATTCCGTCACCCTTTTTCCCGTCAAGAAGGCGAGAAGCTTCGATGATCGCTTGTTCGGCTTGCCCCCACCATTCAATAATCTCAGAAGCCCTCTTTTTGGCTTCACGGAAAAGAAGTTCACCCTCTCGTAGAGAACCAAGTTGGACTTCCCGCTCTCCCATGTCAAACGCTTTTTGTGGACGTTTTGCAGTTGGGGCGATGTCCGATGCCTGGTTCACGGCGTCTAATGCATCATTACGAATGATTTCCACATCATCTGCAAGAGATAGCGACCGTTCCATATCTTCTTCACCCTCATCCAAAAGTCTCATGCCGTATTTCGGGTCCAAATGTCCTTCTTCTCGGGCAGTGGTAAGAAGACTTGCAGCCTGGTCAACAGCAGCTCCTTGGGATTTGAGTTCTAAGAGGCGTAGTTCTAATTCATCTAGGCGCTTCTTGAACGCTTTACGTAGTACTTTCTGGTCGTCTCCGACCATCCAAGCATAAACTGTATCAACAACTGATAGAAGAACGATGAGTGGGGCTATGAAAGAGATAACCTCTGTGTAATCTGTAGATTGTGAAAAGAGCAGAGTTGTGGCGGAGGCGCATCCGATGCCGGTGAGGATCGAACGGAAGCGAAGGACATCAAAACCACCTCTTAGGAGCGTTCTGGATTGACCCCGGCAGAACCATCCAACGGACATGACAAGGATACTCCCAACAAGGCGTCCGTTCAAATCAGTTTCCAAGCCGAGCGCTCCAATCACCATGAGGACTGGCCAGGCTATCGTTGTTGATGCACCAATCCGGCTTCGTGCGGCAGGGTCATCCAACGCCAAGTCTTGCAGTATTATTCCCCAAAACAACAGAAGCATTGGTGCCCCAAATCCAGCAAGTACAACTCCTTTATTGCTAAACAAGCTAGATAATGTCGGCCAAGCAAGCCAGATTGCACAAAGAAGAATTAGAAGTGCGGCAACCATAGTTACCGTATCAACGCGTTTGGCCCTTCGCTGACGCTCGGACTCAATAGCAGAATCTACATCAGCCCAAGTGACCATGAGGTTCCGACAGCAGTTTTACCCATAACCACTCCGCTCTGTTGGCCGGAAATTACCCTCGAGCTCTCATCGTTGATGTCGGCAATGTTCATGGGTGTCTTGCACCCGTTGCAGAAAAGCGAGGGAGTAATATGGCCGGTCTAATAACGATGGATGATTTATCCAATGACGAAATTCAGAGCATTCTAGAAGACGCAGAACGCCTACTCCCAGTTGCAGAAGGTAAGATTTATCTGCCGTTGCTTCAAGGGAAAATACTTGGAAATCTGTTCTTTGAACCAAGTACACGAACGCGAATGTCCTTTGAAACAGCAATGAAGCGTTTGGGCGGAGATGTGGTCAACCTTGGTGATGTCAAAACATCATCAGTCGTGAAGGGAGAGACTCTTTTTGACACAATTCAGATGGTGGACGGCTATACCGATATCATCGCCATGCGCCATCCTCGTCAAGGGGCGGCTCAGTATGCTCAAGATGCAGCTAGAGTCCCCATTCTGAACGGTGGAGATGGAGCAGGCCACCACCCAACTCAAACCATGCTTGATTTGTTTACCATCAAACAAGCTCATGGGCGCCTCGACGGTTTGAAAGTGATTCTTGCAGGAGACTTACGATATGGCAGAACCGTACACTCATTGAGTCATGCCCTGACTCGCTTTGGATGTGAATTGATTTTTGCAAGTCCAAAACTACTCAGAATGCCTGCTGAAATCGTTGAGGATTTGACAGCTCACGGGGCTAATGTAGTTGAGACCGAGGACCTTCTTTCATCGTTAGCAGAGGCAGATGTGGTTTACATGACACGAATTCAAAAAGAGCGTTTCGCTGATGAAGATGAGTACAACAGAGTCGCTGGAGCGTACAAATTACACGCTTCCAATTTGGAAGGTACCAAAGAAGGCATGATCATCATGCATCCACTTCCAAGGGTTGATGAAATTCATCCATCTGTGGATAAAACTCGGCATGCCCGGTATTTCCAACAAGCATTCAACGGAGTTGTAGCAAGGATGGCTCTTTTGTGCCGCTTACTCGGCGTTAAGGTTCCTGAAGACATTTCTCCAGCTGGAGGTGAGTTGTGATGTCCCAGGAACACAACATGCGACGTGTAACTGCAATCCGAAATGGGACCGTTATTGACCACATCCCATCCGGGCAGGCAATGCGTGTGCTTGAGATGCTTAACATGAATAAGACAACATCAGTGCCGGTATCTATGGTCATGAATGTACCCTCTAAGAAGATGGGGACAAAGGACATCATCAAGGTTGAAGACCGTGAATTGACTCAAGATGAACTCAATCGTCTTGCTCTTGTTGCTCCAGAGGCCCATGTGGCCATCATTCGTGCTTATAGCGTCGCTGAAAAGATGACCATTCAAATTGGGGAAGAAGTTACGAATGTTGTCCGTTGTACATTCTCAAACTGCATTACCACCAATCAACGTGAACCGTTAGCTCACCGCTTGCGTGTCATGGGGAGAGAGCCTCTTGTTTTGCGATGTCACTATTGTGGACGACCTCAAGACTTAGAGAAGTTGATCAGCAATTTGCTGTGATCACTCGTCATCAATCGATAATAAGTCTCGCATGTCGCAGGCTTTGCATTGCAAGCCTGACGTCATGCTTCCACACCGTTCACAAGGGTGAGGGGGAGCAGGTCGAGTTGATCCACCGCCCAGTTCAACAACCTGGTCTCGTAGTGCTTTGACTTGGTCGGCCATCCGAACGAGACCGTGTCGAGTGCCGGGCACATCGGCCTCCATCGTTGCAACCAATTCCCGATGCCGCCACCGGAGTGCACCTTTTGCGTTCGGGCATTCTTCATGATGAATGGGGAGGTTTTTGTGGGTTGCATAGAGGTGAATTTCCTGTTCAGGGACCCAACGTAAGGGGACAATTCGTGGTGCCAAGCCATCCACTCGGTTCGTAGTGTGTGGTGCAAGCCTGAGTGTGCGCTCCATGTCGCCGTTTGATACATTCATTAGCACAGTTTGCGCCATATCGTCCAAATTATGCCCCAAAGCGATGTAATCTGCACCGATTCGTTCTGCTAGGTGGTTGATTCCTTGCCTTCGGAATACCCCGCAGTACGCACATGGCATTCTTGGTGCATTGTTGTCTTTCTTCATAGCCATTGGCAGCCTGCGGACTACTTCATCCATTTCAATAAACGAAAGTTCTGGGTATGATACGGTTTCATGCCGGATTTCTAACTGGTCACAGAGGTCTTTCGCACACACAATAGATGGGGGTCGGTATCCTTCTATTCCCTCATCAACGGTGCCAGCAACGATGGTTACATCTCTGCGTTCTCCTAGTAAATCAACCAGAGAGTGAAGCAAAACAGCGGAATCCTTTCCGCCAGAGACTGCCACCAGAATGGTTGTATGTTCGCCCCGCTTCAATGGAAGTTGCATTCGGAGCTCCTTTCCAATTTTCTTCCGAACTGATTTTGCGAGGTGTTTTCCGCACAGAATACGCCCTGAGTACGCTTGTTCAACAACAGCAGGATTGTTGCATGAATCACACGTAGGGATTTGAAATGGTCCCTCAGGTGCAGCCTCGGCCATAACCGGTGGGGCGTGGCTGGAGTGTTTCAAATCAACTGCTTCGTTATTGAGAATGCCTAAGGAGAGATTTGCTTTAATTTTCTAATTGGAAATTTGATTTTTATATTCAAAAATTTATCGGTGATGAGGTGCCGTAGAGCCGAGTGTGGTGAGGCTGTTTAGATTGCTTTGGGCCTCAATATT
>TARA_B110000444_G_scaffold234065_1_pt1 | contig 34087 bp, 32 predicted proteins | sample TARA_B110000444 | Tara Oceans TARA_B110000444 (sample SAMEA4398370) | marine metagenome | biome: Polar Biome; feature: [SRF] surface water layer (ENVO:00010504); material: water (ENVO:00002006), including particulate matter (ENVO:01000060) such as... | depth 5 m | reverse complement strand
AGAGGATTGCTGGAAGTATCATCTGGCAACCATTGCTCTACCTTTGTTCCACCCCAACCTACAGATATCATTCCAATTGGTACATCATAGCGTTGTGCCAAATTGTCACCTAGTGCAGGCCATGGGCTACCTCCACTACCTGTTGCGATTGGTAATGGGTCTGTGGCAAACCGCCAGCCTTCACTACCCCATGTGCTAACTCTTGCATCACTGGGTGTTAGAGTAACATTGCCGTGATTAGCTGAATTGGATTGGCCGGCGATAATGAATACTTCACCAACTCCAAAGGAATCGACAGTGATGGATTCAATCAAAACTCCCTGATTCGAAATTTCTAATTCCATATTGTACCAACCGGCATTGGCATCAACATTCTTGAAAAAAGACCCTCCTGGTTTGAAGGTAGAATGAATTGTATGCCATTCACTTGGCGTGTTAATGTTGGTACCGTTAGAATCAATCTCAATCATCCTGGCTTTAACTAAATCATAGTCATAATCAATATGACCTGAAATCGGTACTTGAGCCATGTTGTTGTCCTGCCTTTGGATTATTTGGTGGGTCTGTGGTGAATTTACAGTAACTAGGAGGTCTGAAGGAAATGGCCCTTCTCTAACCATTACACGCATAGATTTCAAATCGTATTGTTCTGAATTGCTAGTAAATGTCCAATCAGGATTACCACTTGTATCTGGGTTATTTCCAATTCCTAAATCGTTAGCATCAATTCCAGAACCCCACGCATTGTATGCAAACAATGTCTGTCCTGAATTGTAATCGTGAATTTGCATACTACCATAACCGGCACCAGAATCTTTGCCATCTCCAAAGTCGAATGTTTCTGAATCAGCATCAGGTACTCCAATCTGATTATTGGTGACATAATTGCTTGGCCAAAACTCAATCGCACCTGAATCCGTTGAAGAGATTGAAGATAGATCTGGGTGATTTGAATAAATGTGTAAATCTTCTATCAATTGTTGATAGATAATACCTGTACCGTAATTTGGGACACCTATTTCAGTTACAGAAGTTGTAAGAGTTGGGAATGACACGTAAACATAGAATCTATCTTCACCATTCTTTTGTAGTTCTAAATGGTAGGCTACTCTGTCGAAACTGAAATTTATTTGTGAACTATTATCGATAGCATAATTCACTCCGTCACTGTTATGATTTACAATATCGGGAATATCTAACTGGTAGACCAGAGTATAATTTTCCGCCTCATCAACGTCATTAGTTACCACTGAGATTGAATTATCATACCGGTTATTTTCGAGAATTGAACTATCTTCAAGAGGGTAGTGTAGGCTACACATGACCATCAACGAAGTGATGAAAAATACCGAAATAACCGCCCTCATCAGGATAGTGAACAGGACACTTATTGTCAATGTATTGCTTGTTTAGTTATCTTACCATTCGATAGGTGAACCATCAAATTCAACATAGCGGCCACTCATAGACATGTTTTGCTCGGCTATTCTTTGCATAATCCCATTCACACTTTCTTTTGTTGAAAGCGGAGCATTTGGGCCACCCATGTCGGTCTCAACCCATCCCGGATGCATAATCATCAGAGATATCTCAGAATCAGCAAGTTCGTTTTTCATTGCCATGGAAAACATGTTGAGTGCTGTTTTGGACGCTCTGTATGCGTAAGACCTGCCACTATGGCAATCGCTAATTGAACCCATTAAACTACTCATCATTACAACTTTTGAACCACTGGTCAATTTAGGAAGTGCCTGTTGTGTCACTAATACTGGAGAGACTGCGTTGATATTGAGAACCTCTAATGCGTGCTCCATATCAATTTCTGAAATCGATTGCCAGCGGCCATCTGCAACACCTGCATTGTTTATGAGTAGGTCAAGAGATTCAATAGATTGAATCACATTGGAAATTTCATTTTCATTTCGAACATCCATCTTGTGTGTACTAAGTTCTGAACTTTTTATTTCATCTAATCCGCCTTTATTAGAGCGATATGTAGCATGGACATTATACCCGGATTCAAGCAATTGAGCGGTTAATTCTAGGCCTATTCCCCGGTTAGCGCCGGTAACTAAAGCTGTCTTCATAACTCTGGCTGAATTCTGAATCAAATAATTATTGAGGATATTAAAAGATGAATTTAATTTTCAAAATGTTCAATACGGCACCAAAAGCATCCCATCTTGAGTAACTGATTGGAAACCGCCAAGTAGTAAAGCGTTAATCAAAGAGGTATATGATTGAGAATTACAGTCATTAGAGCCCATATTGAAGTAAGAATATAATACGGTAAAAACAAGATGACAAAAATGATTAGCCAAAATAGTACTAATGCTTCTCCAGGGGCTAGTGAGAGGAATTCGTTAATACTCTCTCCTAATATCACAAATGCTCTAGAATTATTGCTAAGATGTCGGGGAGCATAATTCTTCACTAAGTCAGGGAATAATCCTTGAACTTATAATACTCATTCCGGAATTACACGATTTTAGAGCGTTGAAGGTCCACCAGGCATAATCTCTGGCAGCATTCTCAAGTCTCCATACAATGCGGGTCCGGTGATGTATGTGCCTACAATTCCAATCTCGCCGTTAGTATTGTGCGCTAAAGCGATCCATGGTCTACCTTCATCGTCAAGTTCTACGTCGATGAAATCTCCGAAACCTCCACAACGTACATTCCCGCAATCATCGGTAATGTCTAGCGGGTCATCAGGTGAATTCACAGCAACTGTTGTGATTAGCGGGTTTTCAGCAAAAGCATCGGTCATGATCGACATGTAGCCTGACCATCCACCATTGTCATCTCCTTCTCCAATGTATCCGACAACGACACGGCCTTCATCTCCTGCGAAAATAGTAGGGAATCCAGTTTCGTTAACGCCTGGTGGGGCAACCATCATTGGTTCTGACCAAGTATCACCTTGGTCACGAGAGTATGCCATCCATGGCATATCGTCAATGCTTATCCATGATGCAAATAGGTTCCCTGCCTCATCAGCTGCTACCGCAACTTCGTGACTGTGCCAGCCTTGTTGCATAGGAACGGTGGTAGTTATCGTGTGCTCACTCCATGTGTAACCTCCATCGATGCTGCGGTATACTGCAGGCCCATCACAGGATGGGTTACCGCGATAAATAGCACCATCATTGGACCCAGCCAAGTGCCCGTGAAGTCCGGAGCATTGCGCTGTACCTACTGGGTATCCAGGTCGCTGAATATCCCATGTTAATCCTCCATTCAAAGAACGAGAACATTGAGGCCCTAATGCAGAACTGCCTGTGTTAATACAGAATACAAAGATTGTATCGTAAGTGGCAACTCCATCAATGTCGGGCATAGATGCAATCGATTGGTGATCTTGAGGTGTGTAATATCCTTCAGCAGTAAACGGAATCGACCATGATTGGCCATCGTCGTCTGAATATTCTACAAACATTGCTGTCAATGCGTGCATATCGAATTTAACTATACGGTCAGTCCACTTATCGACATAGATGTAAGGGTCGTTAGAAGAGGGAACTTGTCCAACATCAGGTAATACCGGATTGAATGGGCCCATATTAGTCCAAGTCTGTCCTTGGTCCATTGAAGTATAGACCATGCTTCCTGTGCCAGCACCGCCGAAAGATGCGTAATGGATTCCACCCGTGGAAGTAACTCCGATAGTTGGCTCGAATGTCGTATCTCCAATTCCATAGTACGTGCCCACTACAGGGTAAGGTGTTGAGTTGCCAGTTAGATTGTCGTAACCAATCGAATCATTAGATGCATTAACTGCGCCGGGGTAGTGGTACCAACTCGTAGTTGAAAATAAACCATCTAAGGGAGTTTCAATAACTACCTCTGGCTTAACCTCATCATCACCAAAGCAACCGGCTAATGCTTGGGTTGAGAGAATTAGAAGTGTGAATAATACACCAGTGCGCATATCTGGTGTTCAACAATCCTATTGATGAAACCTCGCACAACTTGTTATGCAATAATTGAAGTGGCTGTTACTATTGGGCAGCATATGAGCGCAGGTATCGTAATTGGAGTAATAGCAGGAATTGTAGCAATAATTCTGCTAATATGGTTCATCAGCACATGGAACAGATTAGTCCGTCTTGAAGAAAATGTCAACAAATCTTGGTCTGATATCGATGTACTATTGAAGCAGAGATACGATATGTTGCCCAATTTGATTAGAACAGTCCAAGGATACGCTACCCATGAGCGTGAGATATTCGAGCAATTTGCTCTTGCACGTCAAACCGCTGCAGGTGCTCTTGCATCAGGAGATGTCAGAGGAATTGGTGCAGCAGAAGGTGCACTTGCAGGACTAATGCCAAGAATCAATATGGTTGCAGAACAGTATCCAGAATTGAAGGCAGATTCATCATTCGTCACTCTACAGAATCAAATTGTTTCGGTGGAAAACCAAGTAGCAGATCGTCGTGAATTCTACAATGCTAGTGCAACAAACTGGAATGCAGCAATCCAAATGATTCCTACAAGCATCGTTGCTGGAATGAAGAAAGCAATGCGCCGTGACTTATTCGAAGTCAATGACCCTGCACAGAGAGAAGCTCCAGTAGTTCAGTTCTGATAATCAAAGACCAGCGGCAATCAATGCCATGGATATCCATGCGCCAGCCATCGAGCCTAAGTTTGTCATTGCAGTAACCAACAATATTCTGCCGGCTCTGTTAGTCCAGAATAACTTGGCAGAATCGAGTTTAAGGAATTCAGTCAAGTCTTCCCCGGTAGGCTCCTTAACCTTCATTTGCGCATAGCCTGCAAACCATCCTGCTGCCAAAGCGGGATTGAGAGACGTAATCGGTGATGCTAATGCTGCGACTAAGATTGCAATGGGGTGACCTCCTGCTAGCATACAGAATAATGCTGCTCCAATAAAATTGCCAGCGAACCAATAGATTCCATTTTCCTTGATCGATGCCAAGTCTCCATTGTAAGCAAACCAGCCAAGTAGTCCCATCAGAACTACTGGAATTGCTAGTGAAATCGTTTTTAGAACTCGTCCACCCTTTGGAACGATTGAGAGTTCAGATATCCTTTCATCATCCTTTGCAATTTCATTTGAAAGAAACTTCGAGACACCATCAAGATGTCCCGCACCTAGAACTGCCAAAACTTTCCCTTTACCCCTTACATCGGATATTTTCCTAGCGATATATTCGTCTCTTTCATCAATTAAAACTTCACCAGCGCCCGGAGATACTTCCCTCAATTCTTCCATTAGAGAAGTCAGTAGATCTTTGTCTGCCAATACCTGTTCGAGTTCCAGTTCATCTTCGTCTTCATCTTCTGCCAGTAGAGCCCAAACGAGCCCAAACTTTTCACGGAATCCCATTTTATTCCATGCACGTCTTAGCGTAGTTTGGATATCTCTATCTACCAAAGCAACTTCCAAACCGGCTTCTTCTGCAGCAGTTACTGCTGCAAGTAATTCTGCGCCTGGTTGTTGGCCTTCATCGATTCCTAACTTTCGTTGTTCTGCGGCTAGTAGTGACTGCAATAGGACCATAGGAGCTTTTCCTTCCTTGATTACCTTCAGTAGGCCTTCTTTGTCTAGTCGGCGGTCTTGAGTTAATGCTGAATGTCGACTCTTGCAAAGTTCTACAGCCACAACATCTGGACCCCAATTTGCAATATTTTCACGTACAGCTTCCACCGAAGCTGTTGCGACGTGAGCAGTTCCTAGCAATCTCAAGTTTTCATCAATATCAATTATAGGAGCATTCATTCCATTTCACCGCCAAATGCATTTTTTAGAATGGATGCCATCTTTTCCATAGCATCATGACCATTTTCACAGTCGATTTCTTCGAAAGGAATCTGCCCTCCTCCGAGAGACTTATGTCCTCCTGCTCGTCCTTTCTCAAAGGTGTTGGATAGTATTCTTCCAATATGAATCGAATCATTGGTAGAGCGGGCCGATAGAATTACTTTTGAAATCCTGACACCGTATGTTATCACAATATCAACATCTTCTGTCGGTAATAAGAAGTCTGCAACTTGCGATAATGCATCTCTATCTGCCATTTGTGCAACAGGGGCCAGCATCAGTCCATTTTCTAGAGTCGCATCTGTCAGTGCTTGTTTGAAAATGGATAGTACTTTCTGTGAACGTGGAGGACTTTCAAAGGACCTCATTAAATCCCAATCAATCCATGCTCCAAGCCACGACAAAGCTCGTAAATCAACCGCATTAAATGACCGTGTAAAGCCAAGAGTGTCGGTTCTTATTCCAAATGCTAAAGCGGTTGCCACATTTCTGTTTATTTCAATACTTGAATTCATTAGTATTGATGCAACTAAGGATGAAGTTGCTGCGAACTCAGGCCTGACCAAAATCACATCTCCTGCCGGTCTAGTATCGCTGGTATGGTGGTCGATAACAATGTGTGGAACACATGTATTCGGCAAGATATTGTTAGCCCCTGGGTGGCTGAAGTCTAAACAGATTACCAAGTCAGAATCTGTTAGCATGTCCTCAATCTCCCAGTCCAAGATTATTCTTCGAACATCCATCTCTAGCAATTTTACCATCGCTCTATTCTGTTGGTGTTCGATCATACCTCCATGAACGATTGTGGGTTCATGGCCAATCGATTCACACAGATGTTTGATGGCTAGAGCACTGGCTAGGGCATCAGGGTCAGGATTATCATGACAGACAATCAGTACTTTGGCATTCTTTTCTTCATTCAATCGACGCAGTACTTCACTAGCACCTTGCTTCCTATCGATTGACCTCAATCTGTCTTGGATTGCAGATATAGTCAAATCTTCTACCGATATTCTTTCGGCACCATCTATGTCGATTGTGGATAATATCGGGGTGTTAGGCCAATGATTACGAAGTTCTTGTACAGGGTCATCATCGCAGATTATCTCTTCAAGAAGCAAAATTGCAGTTGGTGTGACATCCGGTAATGGCATTTCGTGTAATTCCATTTCAGTAGGTAATGCTACAATTTCAGCATCCTCAATTCCGACTATCTGGTCTGCAATTCCGATAATCCGTACTCTAGACCTTGCTCCAATCCATTCTGCAAGTCGTATTGCCAGAGGGTCATAACCAAAAATCAGAAACATATCTAGCTCTCCAATGCTTCTAATGCTGAAAATAAGTCTACATGTTCTCGAACATCATGAACTCGAATGATGTCGATTCGGTCATAGAATGCCTTTGCTGCAACGCCTAAACTTCCAGACAAACGATCCTCGGTATCTGGCTGGTCACAAATCTCTCCAATCATTGATTTTCGAGATACACCCCACAATACCGAATAAGGCCGCAAATCCGAACTTGACTGAAGTAATTCGATATTGTGTTGCAGTGATTTACCGAATCCGATTCCCGGGTCGAGGAATATTTTGTCCATTGAGTGGCCTGCTTCTACCAATTCTCTCGCCTTAGAAATAAGTATTGAATTCACTTCACTCGATACGTCTTCGTATTGGGGGTTATCTTGCATATTTCCCGGTTCACCCAACATATGCATGATGCAAATATTGCATTCAGATTCTAAAACAAGTTCTGCCATCGATTGTTCTCTCAGTCCACTAACATCATTTATCATGGTTGCACCTGCTTCAATAGCAAGTTTTGCAACTTCTGAATGTCGAGTGTCAATTGAGACCTTTCCAAATTTAGAGATTTCGTTAACAAGGGGTATGACTCGTCTAATCTCCTCTTCTATAGATATTTTGTCAGCACCCGGCCGGGTAGATTCGCCTCCAATATCTATCCAATCAGCACCATCTTGAATCATTTTGAGGGCTGTTTCAACATTCCCGCCTCGAGATGCTTCGTGAAATGAATCGGGAGTGGCATTGATGATTCCCATCACTTGGGGTCGGCGCCAATCCGCACCCTCGAAGACTGCCATGTTGAGCCCCCTGTCTGCGGCAGGTTTTATCACATGTGGAGTCACAGGTGTTGTTATGTCTGAAGAGGGGGGAGTAATCGATGATACATCAGATAGCCATGATTCAGATGATATTCCTATGCCAAATGAGGAACAATTAGAGTTGGCTGAACGTATTATTGTAAGGCTCAATCCGCCTTCCCGTACAGCGATTTCTAAGATGATTCATGCCAAGGCGAAGGTTGTAGGTGCTATATTCACTGGATATGCTGTATTTTGGTGGTTGGCAGTTCTCCAAGTTGAAGATAACACCAATTTCGAATCTATTTTCTTTGGACCTGATTTCGTAACTATCACAATCGTCGCCCCATGTCTTATTTTCTTAGGTTCACTACTATCGGATTTCAGTAGAGAATTAGGACAACTTTTCCCTGGGCTAGTTAGCGGGATAATGTTTGTTTTGGCAGTTCTATACACCTTTGAGCCTGCAATTATGGGTATGGTTGATGAGATTTCAATGAATTCCGGATTGTGGATGAGTTTCCGGTTAACTGTACTTTGTGCAACCGTGCTTTTCGCTGCGAAGTTATTGATTGATGCATGGTTACTCGGATGGGTAAAAACATTGATGGAAGCCTATCCTGACCTAGATTTCTCCGATAATGGTGTGGAAACTCTTGCTCTAGATGAGTTGGATTCTGAAACCGAGGCTTGAAACGCAAAACCACTTCGCCTAATCATGAGCGAGAGAGTTGATGTTCTTCGTCTAGGCTACCGAAGAGGCCGAGACCCAAGGATAACTACACATCTTGCTTTAGTTGCTAGAGCATTAGGCGCAGATGGCTTTCTGTTAGCCGGCGATGATGATCAGGAAATGTTTGATAATCTAAATTCAGTAAGTACGAGATTCGGCGGAGAACTTGACACAGAGCATGTAAGTGGCTTAGGACACTTGAAGAAGCATGTTGAAAATGGCGGCGTAGCAGTACACTTGACAATGTATGGTGAACCCTTCAGGCAAGCGATTCCTAAGATACGAAGAGACCGTCCTTTAATCATCGTTGTAGGTGGCGCAAAAGTTCCAGGTGATGTTTACAAGATTTGTCAACACAATGTAGCTGTTGGTAATCAACCTCATTCTGAAGTTGCAGCCCTTGCTCTGTTCATGGATGCTTGGTTTGGTGAATCAGGCAGCGAGCGTAGTTTCAAAGATGCTCGGCTAGTTATCGAGGGAGTTAACGGTGGAAAGTTAGTTCACGATAATGAGGATGAATAACTGTAAGTAATCATGTGCTCACATTAGAGCAATGCCTCGGTAATATTTCTCCCCTCGTGTGCGTGTGTGCTCACGCGAGTATAATCCGGCCGTTGCCAATGATTATGACCCCTATACAATCAGCATTTTCGATGTCGGGTGAGTGGTCTCAGAAAGGAGATACTTCTCTTGGCGAGCGTTTGCTCTTGGTTGATGCCACAGATAGTATTGCATCAGGCGCCACAATCCCCCCTTCCTCATCGGGTGACGGAGTGCTACTTCTCGCCGATGGCAGTCGCTTCACGGGTCAATTATTTGGTGCTAAAACTTGGGGAGAAGGCGAGTTAGTATTTACTACTGGAATGACAGGATATCAGGAGTCTCTAACAGACCCATCATTCGCAGGCCAAGTTCTAACTTTCACTTATCCATTGATTGGAAATTATGGAGTACATGCTGGAACTAGCGAATCAGCAGGCGTTTGGCCACGTGGGGTCGTAGTTAGGCATGCGATGAAGAATCCCGATCACAGAGATTCTATCGCAAGTATCAGCGACTTCCTAGCATTTCATAACGTCCCAGGAATCGAAGAGATTGATACCCGTGCTATCACAAGGCTTGTTCGTGAACATGGTTGTGTTCTTTGTGTGTTCGGGCCACTTGAGGATGAAGATGCATTGAGAGCACATTTAGGAGAATTAACTTCCCCTGAATTGGAAGATTTAGTAGATCAAGTATCAATAGATGAGCCAGTAATTGTCAATGAGGGAGCAACGGATGCTCTTGGCAATCCCCTACCACGTATTGCAGCAATAGATTGTGGAATAAAGTACAATATTTTACGAAGCCTTTGCTGTCAATTCGAAGTGGTCTGGTGCCCTCCAAGCACAACGTTTGCTCAAGCCCAATCCTATGGCATAGTAGCCTTATTCTGTTCTAATGGTCCCGGTGACCCCGCCCATCCAGGTAAAGCAACTTCAGCTAGGAACACTCTCGCTGAAGCGGTTAAGGCAAATATTCCAGTAATGGGAATCTGCTTAGGCCATCAACTTCTAGGCCTTGCGAGTGGGTTACAAACCTACAAGATGCGATATGGGCATCGTGGAGCCAATCAACCATGTGTCGATTTGGAAAGCGGAAGAGTTTGGATTACTAGTCAAAATCACGGTTTCGCAGTTGCAGACCCAGATGCTGGAATGCTAGCAGCCCACCCTTCCGGAGCCTGTTCTCCAGCGGGTGAGAATTTACATGGAGCACAAGCCAAGGTTAGGTTCGTAAATGCAAATGACCGTACAGTAGAAGGTTTGGATTTGGTTGACCGGCCAGTATTTACGGTACAATTTCATCCCGAAGCAGCACCTGGTCCACATGATGCTTACCCATTATTTGCAAGGTTCAGAAAAATGGTTGATGACCATTACGGGGGTGTGAATTAATGCCTCGCCGTGAAGATTTAGAAACAATTCTTGTTCTTGGCTCAGGGCCAATCAAAATAGGTCAAGCAGCAGAGTTTGACTTTTCAGGTTCTCAAGCAGTTCAAGCATTAAGGGAAGATGGTTACAAAGTAATTTTAGTTAATTCCAACCCTGCTACAATCCAAAATGACCCTGAGATGGCAGATAAAGTGTACATTGAGCCCCTTCTGCCTGATACAATCAAACGAATTCTCGAAATCGAGAGGCCCGATGCGATTCTAGCAGGAATGGGTGGTCAAACCGCTTTGAACATAGCAAGTGAATTGGCCCATGCTGGTGTACTTGATGATTTAGGAGTCGAACTAATAGGTTCAGATCTAGATGCCATCGATAAAGCAGAAGATAGAGATTTATTCAACAAGGTGTGTCAAGAAATCGACTTACCAATCTCTGATGCAATCGCTTGTAACACGATGGAAGAAGTTCTTTCAGCGGCTGATGAAATCGGTAGTTGGCCAATTTTAATACGCCCAGCGTTTACTCTTGGAGGACTTGGAGGAGGTACAGCTTGGGATACTGGGCAATTGGTTGAAATCGCAACTCTTGGTCTAAGAAATAGCCGCATTGGACAGGTTTTAATCGAAGAAAGCATCCTCGGTTGGCAAGAATATGAGTATGAGGTGATGCGTGATACTGCAGACAATGCAACCATTGTTTGTACGATGGAAAATATCGACCCGATGGGTGTGCATACTGGGGAATCTACTGTTGTAGCTCCTGTGCAGTCGCTTTCGGACCGAGACCACATGGAATTACGAGACATGTCTCTCTCACTTATTCGTAAACTGAATATCAAAGGCGGTTGTAATGTTCAATTTGCCGTGAATCAGTCTACTGGCGAGGTCAGAGTGATTGAAGTAAATCCTAGAGTGTCTAGGTCATCTGCTTTAGCATCAAAAGCAACAGGATATCCTATCGCAAGGATGGCTGCTAAAATCGCAGTAGGATATACTTTGGATGAATTACCAAACCCAATTACAGGAGAAGGTACAACCGCTGCATTTGAGCCAACCTTAGATTATTGTGTAGTGAAGATTCCAAGATGGCCATTCGATAAATTCCGTACTGCAGACAGGACTCTAGGGACTTCGATGAAATCAACTGGGGAAGTTATGGCGATTGGTCGCTGCTTTGAGGAGGCCTTCCTGAAAGCCTGGGCATCTTTAGAACAAGGAGCTCACTATCCTAGACCACTAACCCGTGCAGATGAGTCAGAGGGTGAAGGCATGACAGAAAGAGCGCATGAATCTCTTCCAAACAATGTACTGATCGATTGGCTTAATATCGCTACTGATCGTAGGATGGGCGCTGTTATTGAGGCGTTTAGAAGAGGTTGGTCTATTGAGAGGGTGCATGAGATTACAAGAATCACAAGATGGTTCCTTTACGGTTTCCAAAATATAGCAAACATTGAGGCTGAAATTACCGCACAGGCCTGTTCACCCGCTGATTTGACCACAGAAAAACTACGAAGATGGAAGAGTTTCGGATTTAGTGATGCACATATTGCAGATGCCCTTTCTGGTTTCCCAGCATTGGGATTGAAGAGTGTATCATCAAACAAGAATGAAACCGCTGTAATGAACATAAGGCACTCCAAATCGGTTCACCCTATCTTCAGAATGGTAGACTCCTGCGCAGCAGAATTCGCTGCAAAAACGCCTTACTACTATTCGACCTATGAACCGAATGGGGAATCTGGAATCGACCTTCTTCCTAATCTTTCAGAGCGGGTTAAGACAAGACAAGTTGTTATTGGTTCTGGGCCAATCAGAATAGGCCAAGGTATCGAGTTTGATTATGGCTGTGTGCATGCAGTAAAGGCGATTAGAGAAGCCGGAATGGATGCAGTATTGATGAATAATAATCCCGAAACAGTATCGACCGATTTCGATACCTCTGACAGGCTTTACTTTGAACCACTAACTCTTGAATGTGTCACTGAAGTGCTACTGAGGGAAGAGGCACATGGAATTTTGTTACAGTTTGGAGGCCAAACTGCGATTAACTTAGCATTACCACTTGAATCACGCCTGCCTGAATTAAATCTTGGGTTGAAGATACTAGGAACCTCTTGTGACGCCATCGACGAGGCTAGTGACAGAGAAAGGTTCGAGGCATTTGCAGAACGAACTGGGATTAGAATGCCACGTGGTTCCACTGGTACCAGTGCAGACGATGTCAGAAATGCGGTGAAGGAGATCGGATTCCCTGTATTGATTAGACCATCATATGTTCTTGGTGGAAGGGGTATGGAGATACTAGCCAATGACAAACAACTCGATGCCTATCTAAATGAAGCATATCTCGCTCCCGATAAACCATTATTGGTGGATGAGTATCTTGGACATGCAATAGAATTGGATGTTGATGCAGCAGCAGATGGCAAAGATGTACTAATTGGTGCAGTCATGGAGCATCTTGAAGAGGCGGGTATTCATTCAGGAGACTCAACTTGTTTTATCCCTACTCAAAACATTAGTGAAGAGATGTTAGCAAGAGTGAGAGAGCAAACCAAAAAGATTGGTCTTGGTCTGAACATATATGGTTGCTACAATATTCAATTCGCAATACAAGGTGACAATTTGTATTGCCTAGAAGTGAACCCCCGTAGTAGCCGTACAGTGCCGTTCGTAGCAAAAGCTACTGGCGTCCCTATGGCTCGTATTGCTGCTCGAGTCACACTGGGGATTCCTCTCGAAAAGCAAGACATACCAGTTCCAACATCTGGTCATGTCGCAGTAAAGGCTCCAGTATTCCCATTCATCAAATTACAAGGATTAGATCCTGCTCCTGGCCCTGAAATGAAGTCGACTGGTGAAGTATATGGTTCGGATGTTAGAGCAGATGTTGCTTATTTGAAGGCGAGATTAGCAACTGAAATACCAGTTGCATCTGAAGGAGGAGTATACCTTACAGTAAGAGACGAAGATAAGCAAAATCTAGTTCCAGTGGCTGAAGGCTTACGAGAACTAGGTTTCACCCTCTATGCAACTCCTGGTACTGCAGACGCGATTCGGTCTGCGGGGATAGAGGTTAAAACGGTCTATAGAATTGCAGATAGGAAGCACCCGGATGCTTTAGATTTGATGCGAACCGACCAGGTTTCCTTTATCGTAAACGTACCAACAATTTCAGGTGGAGCTGTCAGAGATGGCAACATGATGAGACGTTTAGCAGTTGAAATGAATATTCCATTCGTAACAACAATGTCTGGCGCTGTGATGGAAGTATCTGCGATAAAGGCAATGAAAGAAGTAGAACTTCAGCCTATGAGGCTGAAAGTAAACTACTGATCAGCATGCATCGTATGCTTCAATGATGTATTCGGTAAATGGACTAGTCCATGCCAAATCACTGATTCCATCTCTTCCTTCAGAATCATAAACTCTTACTACGTCTTGTACTCGTACATTTCCTTCACTGGACCTTGCAACAATAGTCTTCGGTTTGAGGACTTTACCGGTTCCATGTGGGTCGAATATTGTATCTAATGCTTCAGCCAAGAACCAATCCGCTTTGTCAGCAGCCTTTCCTTCAAAGGTTCTTTTCGGCTTCTTAGCGCCGAACAATCCACCTGACTTCTTCTTTGGAGATGTGGCATTTGTATTCTTCTTCGGAGCACTTGTTTTCTTTGAGGACTTGGTTTCCTTCTTTTCTTCCTTTGGAGATTCCTTTGAAGATTCCTTTGAAGCCACTGAGCGTCCTTCAAGTTCACTTTCCATCTCTTTGCGGACTTTCTTCTCGAGTTTCTTTAGAAGTGCCTTTTCATCAACAGTTGATGCTTCCTTTTTCATGGTTTCAATAACAGTAAGGTAGTGAGATGCAACTTGGATAAGTGCAGTTTCCATACTCGCTTCAAGTTGCATTGAAACAACATCTCCTGATGAGTCTCTCCATTTCCTCCATTGTAGCATGGTATTGGCATGAATATCAGAACCACACTTTGGACAAAATGACCTCTTTGGTGGTTTTAGTACGGGGATTGAACGCATAGCCTCGGGGTCTATTCCTTCGTGTTCACCACTTGAAACGTCATGAATGTGAGTACTTGCTTCCATTCCTAGATTCATAGCATCTCGGAATAGTCCTTCTGAAAGATCAAGAGTTCCCTTTTGGACTAAAACCCATCCATCTGTGCCTCTAACTGTTGCTCTAACTGCAGCGGCAGCGGCGGCAGATTCACCAAATTGATAATTTATAAATGCGTTTTCTGCTTCGCTTTCATTCCCTTCACCTGAAGCAAAGGCCTCAGCGATATCTACTTCATCACCATCTGCTGGTGCAGCAATACCTAAGAGAATTGGATTAGCGCCATCTTCGACCTTAGCAATCATATCGAACTTTTCAGCCATTGATAGATCTTCACGTGTTCTAATGACGTCTTTTAACTGGTTCAAATCATGGCCTGTTGCAGTTATCGGACCCCTTACGGTGAGGTCATTACCACATGACAAACAAAACTTCGAAGCAGGTTCGACTCCAGCCTCACAACCGGGACAATATACTCCGCCCATGTGACGGCAACAACCCTTGACCCCTTTCAATCGAACGGTATAGAAACTCCGTAAGTAGTCTATTTCGGTAATTTTTGGCCTAGCCGAGCAATTCTAGAACATGAGTTCTTTCTAATTCTGCTAAAATCGGTGCAAGTCTTGGTCCTTTTTCTGAACCCAGTATTGCAAGATACAGCGTCCTATAGCCGTCTTTTGGATTAATTTCGTTAGACTTGAATGCTAGTGATATCATTTCAGAAATCGCTTTCGAATTCCATTCACAATTAGTTAATGAATCTTTTAATGCAGTTGTTATTGCAGTATCCAAACCAGTCATTACTTCCTTTCGTACACTAATTCGTAGTTCGCCCGGGAAATGTGGGCCATTTATCCAATTACGCATTCTTGATAATCGGTCAAACGAATTGTCTCCAATCAATTGCAAGATTTCATCATCATCTTTTACCTGAGCTAACATTGCTAGGTGTCTAAAATTGATTGGAGATCTTTCTTCGCTTCCAATACGGCTCATTCTCAAAGTGCCTTCTGCATCCTCAACAGCAACTCGCTGCCTTCTTGTTAATTCTTCATCGAGAAGTTCGCTTTCGATGTCTCTGGCTGCATTTCTCTCATATTCATCTGCTAAACCGACTAATGACATGCCGGCATCGAAAGTAATGGCTTTCTTGGGTTTGGTGGAAGCGATTAGGTAACGGAGAATTTCAGGAGGAACTAGTTCTAAAGCTTCTAAAGGCCCGATTGTGTTACCTGCTGATGACGACATAGCGCCTTGGCCCTTCAGTGATATCCACTCATAAACTAGTGGATGAGGTGGTGTGTCGCCAAATAATTTCGATATTTCAATACCGGTGGAATAAGACCCTCCTGCTGCACCATGGTCCTTGCCAAATGGCTCACAGGTCACCCCAACCCAGCCCCATTTAGCGGGCCAGTCAACTCTCCAAGGTAACTTTCCTTCTGCTTTATTCAAATCGGACTGTCCTGGCTTTCCATCTTGGACCCAGTGTACATATGGCCATTCAAAACCGGTCACGGTTACGCCATCTAGGCTACCGTTGTGGCCATATGGGTTGAATGGAAACCAGTCTTCCGGTAGTTCTCTGCTACTAACTCTCTCGATAATCTCCCGAATTTCATCCGCTTTCTCACAAGCGATTCTAGATTTCTCAGCAAATTCCCCATTGGAATATGATTCATAATTATCAATAATTCGAGGCTTTACATCAATTTGTTCTAAGGCTGCTAAGAATGGCTCTAGGAAATGCTGAGAATAACTTCTACCATCGTTAGATGGGTTTCCATTTTCATCAGGAGCAGGAATTGTAGCAAGCGGGCAGCCGATGTATTTCTCATATTCATCAGAGAGGAATGGGTAAACTTTGCGAAGAGGATCTGCCGAATCTACTATGAACACAGATTCAGCATCCATGCCGGCATCTCTGCAAGCACGAGTCACCATGTCACCAGTTAGAATCTCCCGCAAATGCCCGATGTGGAACTCTCCACTCGGAGTTATTCCTGAAGCAATGATGTGCTTATTCCCTCGCTTAGAGAGGGTTAGCGCTGCAAAATCAGCCCAATGCATCTGTGCTCACCTCAAACTACTGCAGCTCGAATAATTCCACGAAGTGGTACTTCATCGATTTCATTTCTTGGAGTCTTGTTTACTAGGACCATACATAGTGCAACTTCAGAACCAGCTTCACGCATGGCCTCGATAGTACGGCTCATTGTAACTCCAGTTGAAAGAACATCGTCGACAATGACAATTCTCTTGCCTGAAACTTGACCGTATTTGTTAGAAAGAGAGCCCTTTCCAGGAGATCCATCCACATTGCGGTGAATTGCAACTTCGCAACCGAGTTGACTAGCAACTTCGTGTGCAAATATTACTCCATTAATTGAAATTCCAACAACGGTGTCGATTCCATCGCCACATTCCTCCGCTACAACGTCGGCCATTATTGCACCAATAGCAGAGATTCTTTGTGGTCGAACTCCTATTGTCCTCCAGCCAATGTGCACATCTCGTGGCTTTTCATCACCACTAGTGCCTGCTAAAAGCCATGCTATGGTGTCTTGGGATAACGATAATTCATCTGCAATCTGCTGAGAATTCAAACCTTCTTTGCGAAGATTTGCTGCCATAATACGCAGTTCTTCTATGCTCAAACCTGTCTCCATGACACTACTGCGGTCGCCTCTAAGACATCAAACCATCGTTATGACTAGACCGAATAAGGCGGAAACCCTCAAATGGAGCGGACTCGGCGAAGGGTTTGATGTCCGACTTCGAATACGAGTCTTTGCTTGACCGCGCAAGGTCAAATATCCCTGAAGAGATCTCTAATCGAGCAAGATGGACTCTTCCAGACCCACAGATTCTGATTGAGGGTTCCAATACTATTTTCCGTAACTTTACAGAAGTTGTAAACCACATGGAAAGAGACGAGACGCATGTCTATCAATTCATGCTAAATGAACTTGGAACCGCTGGCTCAAGAGACGGGCCTCGTATACGCTTCAAAGGTAGAATCCCTCCTAAGAGGATTAAGAAAACTATAGTGAATTACGTCAACCTTTACATCAAGTGTGTGCAATGTAATGCTCCAGATACGAATTTCATTAGACAGGATAGAACTACCTTGTTGAAATGTCAAGCATGTGGCGCAACTAGGCCGGTCAAACTTTGATCAGTTCAAATATACTGTCTGCTCTTCAAACGATGGTTTCTTGACGTTGGGTACCGATTCAGGATAACCAGCTTTCAAAAAGCCAATAATCTCTTCATCTTGCTGATTTATAGAGAGTACTCGATATGTCTCGGAATCGCTGGTAATCGAGCCTGATGACCATTGCGAACCAATGTCATTGTCCCAAAATGAAAGTACCATATTGTGTAATGCGCATACGCTAGCAGCATAATCTTCTTTTTCTCGGAATTTATCTTCGGGGCTTTTCTTCGAAGTTATAGCGATCAAGATTGGGGGTTGAGTAATCTTTTTTATTGCCCTTTCAACATCCTTGTCAACATCCCTAGAAACTAGTTTCATAGATTTTAATTTAGCTAATTTACTAATTAGAGGAATCAAACCTTTCCTGCTTTCTTGGCCAAGGATATAGAATCTCCAAGGGTGAGTGTGTTTGTGGCATGGTGCCTTAGATGCAGCCATTAGAGCCTGATTAACAATAGATTCCGGTACTTCTTTTTCGGTAAACTTGTAAATTGTCCTACGCGTCAAAATATTCTCTTGGACAACTGACATCATTTCACCCATCGATGTCATCTATTTTGGCTGCAAGAATAAAATCAGACTCGGTCAATCCATCAATTTTGTGAGTCCAGATTTTGATTTTGACAAGTCCCCAGGATAATTCAAAGTCAGCATGGTGACCCTCATCTTCACAAATCGCCCCTGCCTGATTCACAAATTCAAGAGCTTGTACAAAATTATCAAATTTCACACTTCGTTCAATGTGGTGCTCAGATACAGAGGACCAATCATCGTGAACCTGGTTGATTAGAGGTCCAATTTGACTTTTTGTCAAAGGAGGAACTCCTCCTCTGCACGGAATACATGTTTTTTGATTCAATGAAATGAAATCATCCCCAAAGATGTGAGTCATCATTGCCTTTTGTTTTCTTTTCGACCTTCTCATGAAGATTGGAACGCCTTTTTTGGTCGGCCCTTTCGAACTCAAGTAATTCTTTGTCATCGATGTATGCAGGACGAGTGTGAGCGATAAGAACAACTCGGACAATCACTTCTCTAGAAATATAAATATGTTCACCTTCTGAAGTTAGTAACTCGATAGATGATTTCCCTGATGACAAAAGTCTACCTTTCACCCATGTGTCTTCATCATCCCTTAATGATCTTGCATCCATCTGTATTTCCACTAAGTCGTCCTTTCTTAGTCCGTGCCTTCGGTCCATCAGATTACCAGTATGTACGCTTTCCATCTCTTCGATTTTAGGAGAGCCTAGGCTTTCCCACATGCTCTGCGCCCATTTAGGTAGGTCCGACATGTTCTGGTGTCGGGGCTCCTCCTTCTAAGCCCTGACGCTCCCAAAATGAACCTACGATTTGAAGAATAGGAGGCGACCCCGATTAAATGGGAGGCATTCGGATGAAGGTAGTATGGCGCGACCTAACAACAGTACTTACTGAAGAGGAAGTGCTCGACAAAGGCTTCAGCCGTGCAAAAAAAGCGGCTGACAGAGTCGATGACCCAGTGAAGGTTTTCCGCGTTCGCAAACAACTTACCCGAATGGTCCAAACATCAGCAGATGTTATGTCACAATATCTAGAGGACACTGAGAAATCTTGGCCAAGTCTTGACCGAATGCCACTATTCGACAAAGCGATGGTGGACGCTTGTGTTGGCTGTGATGATTACCGTCATCATCTCTCAATGCTTGGCTGGGGTGCTAAACAGATGCGTAAGATTGCAAAACACAATGCGATTAAGATCGTCCGAAGTGCTAGATTCGAAGTAATGCATGATGCTAGAAAGGAAGCTTATGGCCGTCTATCAAGTATTATGAGGAGATTAAGCCCCTCTCTGGATTGGCTCCACGAAAGTAGATTGGTTCTGCGTAGATTACCGGTGATAGACCAACTTTGTCCCACTATTGTCGTATGTGGTGCTCCAAACGTAGGCAAGAGTGCATTCATCTCTTCACTATCTAGTGGTAATATGGAGGTTAATCACTATCCATTTACAACCAAACAACTTCACGTTGGTCATTTCAAACACCGGAGAGTACCTCACCAAATGGTTGACACTCCCGGATTATTAGATAGGCCAATGGATGACCGTAATGCAATTGAATTACAGGCGATAGTTGCTATTCAGCACGTCGGAAGTTTGTGTATATTTTTGATGGACATCTCAGAAAAGTGCGGTACTAGTTTAGAAGACCAGCACAATCTCTTGGATGAAGTAAAAACTCTTCTTCCTGAAATCGATATGATAGTAGTTGTTTCCAAAGGCGACCTTATGGAGCCTTTACCTGTAAATTGGGATGAAGTAAAGCAGTCCGAATCTGAATGGGATGGGGAAGGAGAGCCCAATCTTCCAGTTTTAATGGATGAAGAAGGATGTGTAACTATTTCTGCAATGGAAGATGTTGGAGTTACTGCACTGAGACTAGAAATGGTAAGGAGATGCAAGGCTAATATGCAAACTGACCCAATGTCACTTCCAGAGGGATGGCACAGGCAAAGTTAACCTACCAAAATCCTATAGCTCTCAGAAGTATTGGTGCAAAGAAGATTAACACAAATACGAAGAACATAATTCTCATCATCCGATCATTTTTTCCTCTCTTGTCATATGCAGTAGAGCATTCAGCAGATTTACAAACTCGGTCCTCGGAAGTTACCTTAATATCGATTCCACAAATTCTACAATGCTTATGAGCAGGCAACTGTGAGCTGATTCTAGATCTGGCGTTATTGATCTTCTTACTCACGGAATCTTTAATTGATTTTGCATCTACCATTTTCATCACTCCAATCTAACTAAGGTTCCAACAAAAGGTCTACCTTCAATCGCATCTTCTAGTAAAGTAAGATCTCTACCATCTAATACTGCTAATCTCATTCCAGCATCCATTGCCCATTTGACTGCTACAGGGTCAACTGCCGCAGATTCACCAGGACCCAATGATTCCAAACCTGTGATTTCTGCTAACTCTGCTAATGTCATCTCTTCTATCGGCTTTGCACCTTCATTTGTTCGTGGGTCGCTATCGTGGACATGGGATACATTGGTTGCAATCACACAGTGCGGAGCACCAGAATCCCTTGCAAGAGCGACAGCAACAGCATCTGTTGTGTGGCCGGGAGAAGTACCCCCCATGATGACGAAATTATGTTCCAGGAGTAATTCAGCTGCTTCATCGGTTGAATGCGGTATTATGGGGCAAACATTACAGCCAATGTCTAGCAAGGATTGCTGTAGAATTGTTGCATTCAATCTAGTTGCGGCAATGCCTACGGTGTCTAGTCTATAGGAGTCTGTGAATGAACTGCGTGCCAAAGTAATTCCTTCTCTTGCAGGCAGCCCTCCGCCAACAACTATTCCCAATCTTCTTCCGTTTCCTTCTAAATGAACGGCTAGTTGGCGTAGTTGACCGAACCACTGCGACCTTTTTTCAGCCTCTTCAGGGCGCAAAAGTGAACCTCCGAGTGCAACGATGTGGGTCGTCATCAACAGTCCGTGCAAGTCGACCATTGATGATGCTTCCTTCTCAGAAGGCTTCAAAGTCCTCGCCTCAGCCCTTAGGGCTGGGGGAGACGTGTATGAGTGATGATGCAGAAATGGCTACACGGCGCCTCAAATTGAAATTAGCCCTTGAAGACTTGAGAGAAATGAAAGGCTCAGGTACTGAATTAGTCACTGTAATCATCCCACCAGATAGGCAAGTTTCCGATGCACGTCAGATGCTGCAAAACGAACACGGGCAGGCAGCTAATATCAAATCTAAGTCTACCAAAAAGAATGTCCAGGGGGCTATTGAGTCTGCGATTTCTTTGCTGTCTAAGTATGGTAATGCCGGAGAAAGAGGACTTGCATTGTTCACTGGTGCAATAATTGTTGGAAACAATAAAACTCGCCATACAACGATAATCGTTGATGACCCACCTAAACCGCTTCTATCTTTCAGATATCGTTGTGATTCTAAATTTGAATTAACACAATTAGAAGATATGCTAATCGATAAGAAATCATATGGGCTATTCGTGATAGACCGGGCAGAAGCAGCGTATGGAATCGCTAGCGGGAAGCGTATTCATGTTCAAGAATTCCTTGTTTCCAACATAATGGGGAAACACAGGCAAGGAGGTCAATCCGCACAACGTTTCGAGAGATTGATCGAAGAGGCAGCACATAATTTCTTCAAACGGGCTGCTGAGCACGCATGTTCTTATTGGCTGCCTGAACTTGAAAATATTCAGGCTATCATTATCGGTGGCCCTGGTGCTACCAAAGATTTCGTAGTCAAAAACGATTACTTCCATCATGAAATCACGAAGAAGATTGCCAAGCCTACCTTCGATGTAGGATATTCCAATGAAAGCGGCGTTAGGGAACTTGTCGATAACGCTGGAGGTTTGATGGGTGAAATCGAACTCGATGCGGAAAGAAAAGTAGTCACTGAGTTCTTAGAAGAATTAGTGAAACAACATCCAAAGGCCACATATGGTGAAAGAATGATTCGTCAAGCACTCGAACAAGGTGCGGTTGCTAAACTTCTGATAAGTGAAGGCATGAGGAAAAATGTAGTTACCATCGAATGCAAATCATGCTCAAATGAGTGGACAGTAAGTATTGGTCGCATGGATGCTCTACCTGCTTGTCCCAAATGTAAAGCAGATGGTGATGACCTAAAGGAGATAAGCTCGGTTTCACTGATAGATGAATTTACATTACTAGCAACTAAAGGACGTGCTGAAGTAAAGTTTGTTTCTACTGATACCGAAGAAGGGGCACAATTGGATTCTGGTTTTGGCGGCCTTGCTGCAGTTCTACGTTACCCCATTATGTGAGGTCTGTAAATGAATATCTTACGAGAGATAATCGAACCTCCTCTGGAGGTCGCACTTGCCAACATTGGTGTGTCTGGAGATATCTGGAAACGGGCATTGGGCACTAGTCGTGAAAGAGCGCAGGGAGATTTATCTCTGCCATGTTTTCCTTTTGCCAAACAATTAGGTCGCAATCCAGCAGATATCGCTGAAGAATTAGCATCTGCCCTTTCGGGTAATTTCGAAGTCAAAGCCGCAGGTGGCTATCTTAACTTCAAGGCGGAATCGAATTGGTTAGCTGGGAAAGTCATGTCTGGAATTGAAATGCCGGGGAGTAAGGATGTTCTAATCGAACATACTAGTGCCAATCCAAACGGCCCTTTCCATGTAGGAAGGGCTCGAAATGCAATCCTAGGCGATACATTGGTACGTTTGAATAGGCTTTATGGAAATAAAGTACGTGCTGAATACTATGTTGATGACATGGGTAAACAAGTTGGTGTCCTCGCTTGGGCATTGGCTAATCTTTCCAAGGATGATGTAGATTCTATACTTGATGATAAAGATGACATCAACCCGAAATGGAATGGTAAAGCAGACCACGAAACGGTCCGCTGGTACCAGGCTGCTCAGGCTAAACGCTCAGAAGGTAGCCAAGAGATAGAAGATGAAATTAGCAAATTAGTTCATGCTTCTGAGCATGGTGATGATTCTGTATTGAAGCAATTTGAAGACGCTTACCAACCGGTACTTGATGGAATGTTGGAAACACTCTCAAGGCTAGGAATTGAGTTTGACACATTCACCAAGGAATCTAAGTTTGTAGTAGATGGTACAGTTTCAGCACTTATGGATAGACTGTCAGGTCTAGAGATTCATGATTCTGCTGACAATGGTGCGCACTTCTTAGATCTCGGCCAAAGAGGTCTGAAAGGGAAAACAGATTTCTTCTATAGAAGGGGCGACGGCTCATCGCTATACGCGACGAGGGACATCGCATACCATATGTGGAAATGGCAACAATGTGGGGAATTAATCAACGTACTTGGCGAGGATCACAAATTGCAAGCAAAACAGGTGGGGCTTACTTTGCAAGAATTGGGTGAAAGAGTTCCTGAAGTCATGTTTTATGCCTTCATCAAACTTCCAGAGGGTAAGATGAGTACTAGGAGAGGAAATGTTGTCTTCATGGACGATTTACTCGAAGAGGCTCAAGCACAAGCGGCATCTGTCGTTAGAGAATTAAGACCTGGTCTTGAAGAAGATGAAGTGACCAAGATAGCAGAAGCAGTTGGCGTTTCTGCAGTGCGATTTAACATTACCAAAGTCAGTCCAGATAAAGGATTCACTTTCCGCTGGGAAGAAGCCCTTTCATTCGAAGGCGAAAGTGCACCCTTTGTGATGTACTCTCACACTCGTGCTTGCTCCATTGCTAGTAGGATAGGCCGAGATTCTATTCCAAGTAGTACAGGTGACATTCCTCCCGCCATGCACGAATTAATGAGAGTCATGGCATGCTTTGTCGACAAGCTTGCTCAATCAGCTAACGAAAACAAACCTCATGCATTTGCAATTTACATGCTTGAACTTGCTACAGCATACAATTCATTTTACCGTGATTGCCACGTGATAAACGATGGTGTTGTTGACGAATTTAACTTCGCAGTAAGCGAAAAAGCCAGAGAATTACTCCGTAGTGGAATGATTGGTGTAGGAATCATTCCTCTGGAATCGATGTGATCGGGTTTTCAGGGGTTCTTCCAGCCGCTTCAAGTTGTGCGCCAATTTTATTCAATTCAGAAATAGCATCTTCAAGACTTTCAGTTTGCTTCAGAAATCGCATAGGTGGCCAGCCGAGGTCGATAATTCCTGGTTCATGAGTCGATTCTTCAATCCAAGCCTCACAAGCTTGGCCGGTACACATTGCTGAATATGTATCTAGGTCTATCCAAAATGTCCTTCTTTTGCAAACAGGACAGTCACGACAATGCATGCTTGAAAGTACAGTCATACCCTCTTCGCCGATTTGGTCTACGTCCCAGATTACTATGTCTGAACGCTTCAGGGCCATTAAGTGGGATTTTCTTAGGAAGCGCCGTAGGACCTTCCATGCAGTCTCCTCGCTCGAGAATACACCTAGCCCAATTGCTCCTCCACTTTCCTCGGTAACCGAGGGTACGAAGACTCTAGAGGGGGCCGTCATGAAGAGTGCTGTGAACAGGAAGCCCTTCAATCCCTCGTCCATTCATGTTCGACAACAGCCAATCCTCCTGGGTGGGGGAATGGTGCGTCGGGCTTTTCCATTCGAATGGAGATAGATTGCACAATCGTATTGATGCTTATTTTGTCAACCAGCATCTTGCAAAGCGTTTCCATGAGTTTAACCGGTTTTGAATTGACTACTTCAGAGTCTACTGCAGATTGTAAATCTGCATAATTTAGAGTCAGGTCCAGAATGTCTTCTTCGACATCATGGGATAAGGTGGCCCAAATCGAAACGATGAAGGGTTGATCTTTTTCTCTTTCGAAGTCATAAGCGCCGTGGCATGCCATTACTTCGTATGACTCGAGACCAATTCGTGTGACCAATTCAATCACTCCTCACGTTCATGAACCCAAATTAGATGGTATCCAAATTGTGTTTTTACTGGTTCTGAAACTGTTTTCAAAGGTGTATTCCATACTGCCTGTTCGAATTCATGCACCATCTGTCCCTTGCGGAACCAACCCAAATCTCCTCCTTTCTGGCTAGATGGGCAGTCAGATTTCTTTCTTGCAGTCTTTTGAAAGTCCTTGAATTTCTTGATATTAATTGCTAATTGAGTTGCTTCGCCTTTACTTTTCACAAGTATATGGCTTGCATGTGCGCTTGGATTTACCATTTCATTCACCTCATGCTTCAGAGTTCCATGCCAGGAACTTCATGTAATTACTGTAAATTGTAACTGATATGCCAAGGCTCTCTTCGTTGAATCTGGTCATATCGTCAAGATATGTGTGGTACTCCCAAGAACCACTGCCATAGCAAACAGCAGCTCTTCCTATTGTGTCTCCGCCATCTAAGTCGTATACGAAGGGGCAATGGTCTGAATTACATGGCATTCCATCACTTTCGCCTTTTTCGCCATCATATAGCCCTAAAATAATACTATACTTTTCAGCCATGTCCGGATTGTCTTCCAAGTACTCATCACTAAGGCTCTTTATGTGCTCATAGTCAACTGGATGATTTGTGAATAAGGTTACAGAGTTCCCTCTGGTTTGGTCGATATCGACATGGTTCATGTCGAGGTTGATGTATAGGCGAAGATTATCTGCTAATTCCTGATTCATTTCTTGAACATATGCGGTTGAGCCCCACAGTCCTTCTTCTTCTCCACCCCATGTGCAGAATCTGATAGAGCGTTCAGGCTGGCCATTTTCAGCGATATACTCTGAAAATATAGTAGCCATTTCTAAGACTGAAGCAGTACCGGATGAATCGTCGACTGCACCCGCTCCGTGGTAGACTGTGTCATGGTGACCACCGGCTATTACTAATTCATCTGAAACTCCGTAATATGTTCCACATGGAACTCTGATAGTCAACTCTTGGTCATTGGTTACATCGATTATCATCTCGAGTCTTCCGCTACCATTGATCACAACAGATTCCAATATCTCTCCTGCATCTTTACTCATTGCAATGAATGCTAATTGTGAAGGCGCTCCGCCTCCGTTAGCCTCTGCAATTGCATCATAGTTTGTTCCTTTGAAAATAGGTACACAATCATTGCCCTCAATCTTGCCACAATTGTAGTCCTTGTTGACACGAATAACAGCCGTAAGGTCGTTTTCTATAGCACTTGTCATTATGAATGTGTTCCCGGTCTTAGACCCGCCGCCCTCAACATAACCAATCTTGCCAGCAGCTGTTGCCCATAGTGCATCATCGGAGCCATTTCCTAAGTGTACGACTTCGATATCTTGATCAAACATTATTGATGATTCTCCGGAGAAACCTTGTATCACATAATCCATTCTATGATTGAATGTGGTAATCTGTTGACCCACGTCTGCAGGTGAACAAGGTGCGCCGAATCCACCAATTGTACCTGGAGCGCAAACTCTCAAACTTGGCTCGCTGTTTATACTGTGCATTGGAACCTCATAAGTGTGCAAAGTAGACTGATACCCTAACTCTTCAAACAAATCCGCGATATATTCGGCTGTTGCTTGTTCCTCAGCAGACCCACTCATACGACCTTGCCAGTCGGGGTGTCCTAAATTTACCAAGTCTTGTGCGTATGACCTAGTTCGATCTTGGTCGAATGTCATCGATGCACCATAGTCTACTTGCTCTTCATCTAACATGAAGTAAAGAATTGTCGATGATAGGAAGAGAACTGTAAGTATCGATGCCATTACGGTTGTGCTGCGTAAGAATTCTATAGCCGACCTTCTATTATTTGCTTCAACCCAATCGTCGACTATTTCTGCTGAAATGATACCGGAATCTTCTGGGTTTTCTGCATCAGAACTCATCGCAACTCATCTCCAGTCCACCGCTTGGTTAATTCGTTGTCTCTATCGAGGTGGTCTAGAATTCTTGCAACTACAAAGTCGATTAAGTCGTCCATTGTTTTTGGAAGGTTGTAGAATCCAGGAGATGCGGGGATTACAATAGTCCCCCAATTAGATAATTTCGCCATATTTTCTAGGTGAACTGTCGCATAAGGGGCTTCACGTGGCACGATGATCAACTTTCGTCTCTCCTTCATTGCAACTATTGCAGAGCGGGTAGCCAAGTTATCGCCTATACCTGAAGCTAACTTTCCAAGAGTAGAACCACTACATGGGCAAATTACTACTGCATCGATAGATGCAGAACCTGATGCTGATTTTGCAGCAATGTCATCATTATCTTCGAGAATTGAACCGGTTCTTTTGGCCAAGTCTTCAGGAGTGAGACCTTCACATTCGTGGGCCATGGTAAGTCTGCCAGAGTCTGTTACGACTAGCCTAGCCTCTTCACCCAGTATCTCAGCTAAACGAACTCCATATGCGGCGCCAGAAGCGCCAGAGATTACCAATACAATCTCGCCCATCGGTCTTTTGTCGTATGGAGTCATGTATCAAGTTATGTCCATGGCTGTGAAAATTGCATTCTCTAAGACTTATGCTACATATGAAGGGCAAATACTCTATAGAACTGGTTATTAAGCGTTATTAAAGCATAAGAAAATCAAACATAAAATCCACTGCACATAGAGATTTATGTTCTCTATGCCTGTTATCTTCCATTTTGGACTGCTAATCTGCCAAGTATTGACATGAGTTGCTGGTCAACATAATTAATTTCAGTTAGATAGTTTCCTTGATAGTGATTCAATATTAGAGGTCAATGAATCTAAGACCATCTGCTTTGAAACATGATGTCCCAGTGCTTTCAAACTAGTAGTCGTGTCTTCATCAAGTCCGCACCCGCTAACCATCTCTACCCTTCCTGCCGGTGTACTGTAGTTGATTGTTAAGCCGTGTCGGCTAGTCCATCTCAGGAATGATAGGCCAATCGAACAAATTTTGTTATTCTCTACCCAGACTCCCTGCATTCTCTCGTCTCTTCTTCCTTCAATTCCTAATTTCTTAAGAGATGTAATAACCCATTCCTCTAGAATGGAGATCACGGCTTTTACGTTTGATTCACCTTCTAAGTCCCACTTGATTATCGGATAAACTACCAGTTGGCCAGGCCCATGCCATGTCAACCCCCCTCCTCTGTCAACAGGTGATGTTTCATAACCTTCGGGAGGTATTATTCCATCATTACGTGCTCTTGGACCTACGGTGACTACTTCTTCGTGTTCGCATACTAGTATAGTATCCTCGATTTCATCGTTAATTCTCTTGGATTGCATATCTCGCATTAACTCATCAGCATCGGAATGACTGATCAAGCCAATTGTTTTGAGGTATACATTACGCATTACTATTCCTCAGAATCTACCGCTGCTGCCAAAACCACCCTCTCCTCTATCGGTGGTTGAAAGTTCATCGAAACTCACTTCCTTGTATGTTGTTAGAGGGACTGGTGCGATTAACATCTGAGCTATTCTTTCGCCTTTTGCTAATTTGATTGAATCACCTTCTCCAATCCATGTTGCTAATACTAGTAATTCACCACGGTAATCTGAATCGATCGTTCCGACTCCGTTGGGCATGATCATCCCCTTGGCGCCTAATGACGAGCGTGATCGAATCTGACCTTCCCAGCCTTCAGGTATAGCTACTGCTAATCCAGTACTAATTTTGGTTGAAATTCCCTTCATTACTACTGTGTCTTCGAGGGCACGCAAATCCCATCCTGCGGCCGACTTCGTTCCCTGAGTCGGCTGTGAGGCCTCACTGTCTAATCTGGCGAACAGAACTTCCACATTCGGCCTTGTCATGTTTGTCCGATGTGAAGGGGGCTCTCAAGGCCTTTGGTGACTACTGCTAGTAGATTTGTATGGTGGAATGATTGTCGATTAGTGTTGATGAGGGGTAGAGATGATAAACCCCCGACTCTCATGTAACTAAGCCTGACTAGCCCTAATCTTGCGGTGAAAACCCCTGCGGAGATGAGACTTGGTTAAGCAACCTTATAGGCCGGTTAGAACGGCAAAGAAACTCCACAACGACCGAAACATGGGAGGGACACATGATGCAACCAGAATCACAAAATCAAGACGGCTTCGATGTGGACCTCACATCTGAATTTATTGAACCAATGCTAAAGGAGTCTCTAGACCGATTTGTTCTATTCCCTATAGAGCATTCAGAGATATGGGAGATGTACAAAATGCATGCTGCCTCTTTCTGGACCGCAGAAGAAATCGACTTAGCGGAAGATGCCAAAGATTGGGAGTCTTTATCTGCAGATGAACAGCACTTCTTGAAACACGTTCTGGCATTCTTCGCTGCATCTGATGGTATTGTTAATGAGAACCTTGTAATCAATTTCGCTAATGAGGTTCAATGGGCAGAAGCTAGAACCTTCTATGGTTTCCAAATTATGATGGAGAACATCCATGCTGAAACTTATTCTCTTTTAATTGATACTTACATCAAGGACCCTAATGAGAAAGACCACTTGTTCAAAGCCTTCGAGACAGTTCCTTCTGTCGCTAAAAAAGGAAAGTGGGCGCTTCGATGGCTTGACCAAAAGCGCGCATCCTTTGCTGAGAGACTGGTGGCATTTGCAGCAGTCGAAGGAATCTTTTTCTCCGGTTCGTTCTGTGCAATCTTCTGGCTGAAGAAGCGCGGATTGATGCCAGGTCTAACATTCTCTAATGAATTAATTAGCAGAGATGAAGGCTTGCACTGTGACTTTGCATGCTTACTACATTCGCAACTGGTCCGAGGAGCAGGTGAAATGAAAATAAGTCAGATTATTTCAGAAGCTGTTGAAATCGAGATAGAATTCGTCACCAGTGCACTACCTGTTTCCTTAATCGGTATGAATGCAGATTTAATGAAGCAATACATTCAATTCGTAGCAGATAGACTACTAGTAGCATTTGGCGTGTCCAAATTATACAATGTTGAAAACCCATTCCCGTGGATGGAAATGATCTCTATGCAAGGAAAGACCAACTTCTTCGAGAAGAGGGTCGGAGAATACCAGAAGGCTGGTGTAATGGGCTCATCTAGCCTAGGAGCAGTCCAGCAACGCTTCTCAATGGAGGAAGACTTCTAAACCGCCCGCGAACGAGGATGGTTGCTTCACACTCAAATGGATATGAAAAAGGGGGACGAGAGATATGGGTCTACAAGTTGTTAAAAGGAATGGAGATAAAGAAGATGTTCGTTTTGATGCGATTCAAGAGAAGTTGACTAAACTTGCTTATGGATTGCATGAAAAGTGGGTTGACCCTGGTATGGTTACCAAGTTGGTTATCGAAGGTCTTTATGACGGAGTTACTACTTCTGAATTAGACGAATTGGCTGCTGAAACAGCCGCATCATTAGCATCTCAGCACCCTGATTATTCCAAATTAGCAGCACGTATTTGTGTGGACAACCTTCATCGTTCTACAAAGACAACCTTTAGCGAGGTTGTAACTGATCTTAGAACCTTCATCGACCCAGAGTCCGGCAAACATGCACCTCTGATTTCTGAAGAGGTTTTTGAAATCATTATGGCGAACAAAGATGTTCTCGATGCACATATTGATTACAATCGTGACCACAATTACGATTACTTCGGATTCAAGACTCTAGAACGCTCCTACCTTCTTCGCCTAAATGGCGAAGTAGCAGAAAGACCTCAACACATGATTATGCGTGTAGCTGTGGGAATTCACCACAGTAATATCGAGAAGGCTTTGGAAACTTATGACCTAATGAGTGAGGGATGGTTTACGCATGCAACTCCTACTCTCTTCAATTCGGGAACTCCAACCCCCCAGATGTCATCTTGTTTCCTACTTACAATGCAAGAGGATTCACTAGACGGAATTTATGACACACTGAAACAGTGTGCACGCATTTCCAAATCTGCAGGTGGAATTGGACTCTCGATTCATCAAATCCGTTCTAAAGGGTCTTACATCAAAGGCACGAACGGTCACTCCAACGGGCTGGTTCCGATGCTGCGTGTGTTCAACGATACAGCACGCTATGTCGACCAAGGCGGCGGAAAGAGAAAGGGCAGTATTGCAATTTACCTTGAGCCATGGCACCCAGACATATTCGAATTCCTTGACCTAAGAAAGAACCACGGCAAAGAAGAAATGCGTGCACGTGATCTTTTCTATGCTCTATGGACTCCTGATTTATTCATGGAGAGAGTTGAAGCAGATGTTGAGTGGTCATTGTTTTGTCCTAATGAATGTCCTGGACTTCACGACACCTACGGTGATGAATTCCGTGCTTTGTATACAAAATATGAGTCGGAAGGCCGTGCTCGCCGCACCTTTAGAGCTCGTGAATTATGGGATGCTATAACACAATCTCAAATTGAGACAGGAACTCCTTACATGCTTTACAAAGATGCATGTAACGAGAAATCAAACCAAAAGAATCTAGGAACAATTCGTTCTTCGAATCTTTGTACTGAGATTATTGAATACACCGCTCCTGATGAAGTAGCGGTTTGTAACCTAGCATCGATTGCGCTTCCAAAGTTTGTCGATTTAGAGAATGGAACTTTTGACCACCAAAAGTTGTTTGAAGTAACCCATCACGCTACTGGAAATCTTAACAGAGTGATCGATGTCAATTTCTATCCTGTAATTGAAGCCAGGAATTCTAACATGCGTCACCGCCCAATTGGTTTGGGAGTTCAGGGTCTTGCAGATACCTTTGCTATGCTCAATCTACCATTTGAATCACAGGGCGCACAGAAGTTAAATCGTGAAATATTCGAAACTATTTACTTCGCATCTTGCAGTGCTAGCATGGAGGCTTCCAAGTTAGAAGGACCATATTCAACATTCGAGGGTTCTCCTGCTAGTCAAGGAATCTTACAGCCTGATCTATGGGGCGTTACAGAACACTCCGGACGCTGGGACTGGGATACTCTGAAATCAGATATTGTGAAGCATGGTTTGCGTAACTCATTGATGGTTGCACCTATGCCTACTGCATCCACAAGTCAAATTCTTGGAAACAACGAGTGTTTCGAAGCATTCACTTCTAACCTATATGTCAGAAGAACCTTATCTGGTGAGTTCATTGTATTGAACAAGCATTTGGTAAACGACCTGATCAAGCGTGACCTTTGGTCTCTTGAGATGAAGGATGAAATCCTACGTCACAAAGGCAGTGTCCAACAGATAATGGGAATTCCAGCAGATGTTAAGGAACTTTACAAGACAACTTGGGAAATCAAGCAACGCTATGTTATCGACATGGCAGCAGACAGAGGAGCATACATTGACCAAAGCCAATCTATGAACATCCACATGACTGATGCTAATCCTGCAAAGGTAACCTCCATGCACTTCCATGGATGGAGAAGAGGACTCAAGACTGGAATGTACTATCTACGTACAAAGGCGGCTGCTGATGCAATACAATTCACTGTAGAGCAGAAGGCGGATGAGACAGTCGATGGTCTAGCTGGAAGAGCAGACGAGGCAACTAGCCTAGAGGACATTGCTTGTTCACTAGACACGCCTGATGACTGCCTTTCATGCGGAGCATGATAACTGCATAATAGTAGAGATTAGGAATTTGTTTAGTCAATAGATTCCACTGGAATCCCGGCTAACTATTAATTACAAATGATGACAATATTTAATCATGGGCAGTCGCAAATGTATGGTTGAAGGCTGTAATCGGTCAGAATTCCGAGTGTCTAGCCTTTGCCTTAAACACAAAGACAGGTCTCCTTCTCCAAACAAACCAGATACGATTTTAATCGACAGTTCTGCGTTTGCAGATTTGCAATCAAATAATAAAAGAGAGTTTAAATTACCTATTCTTGATACATCCAGCCATTCTTCGAAGCCTGTACTTTACAAAGACCAGGCTAGAAATGCGAAAAAAAGGGAGAGTGATTTGAAACGAACCAAAACAGATATCTCCGTTACGGAAACGAATCAAACCTCCCGTATTCAGAAGTGCGCAATGGGGTTCTTATTGTTTGTAATAGGGGCGATAATCTCTACATCTGGAAGCTGGAACACTTGCTTTGTTGGTTTAGCAATCATTGTATTTGGCTGGTCTCTAATGCTCCAATCTCTCACTACATCTACTGTTCTAAAGTTCTCAGTGGCAGTCAGCTATGTTCTGACAGTTGTATTAATCATTGCTTTTATTGGATTCTTACTGATTATGAATGCGTTATCATCATACTAAAGTCAGCATTGTCTGCGAACATTGGGAATCAACTATCATTCAAAGGACCCCCTCTGGAGTGACGGTGTTGCGTGGGTATTGGGTGATGCTTGTTCAAGAGTTATTCTCTAAATGTTGGCACGGAGTAAATGGCTACACATTATAGACACCACCAGTTACCGTGTGAAAGATAGCAAAGACCGCAAACAAAAGTGGGAACAACACCAGTAACGGTAAGATATACTGCCACTTTGATTTTGGTTTGTTTTTCGGCAGAATGTTCTCGACAATAAGATACGGGGCAGTAATTGCCGAACCGTAGAGCAAGAGAACATACGGTGCCGCTATCAAGACAAATGGATTCAAGGTTAGGATTAGCATCGGTACCATGAAGAGTTGCTCGGTGAGCATACCGTACACTCCTGCGGTCCAAAATACTGATTTACGACTAAATGAATACCTGGTAAACAAATACGTCCAAAAAAGTGAAAATGGAATCCAGTAACACTGACTAATCAGAATATCCATTTGTGGGTCAGGATGGAACAGTGTTCCTCCATCAAACTCATTCTTAGCGTAGCCGGTCGCAATGGCGCTTAGTTCAAAGAGCATCGAAAAG
>TARA_B110000444_G_scaffold195038_1_pt1 | contig 34438 bp, 36 predicted proteins | sample TARA_B110000444 | Tara Oceans TARA_B110000444 (sample SAMEA4398370) | marine metagenome | biome: Polar Biome; feature: [SRF] surface water layer (ENVO:00010504); material: water (ENVO:00002006), including particulate matter (ENVO:01000060) such as... | depth 5 m | reverse complement strand
TTGAGGTCTTGATTCATCATACCACTAGCAAATCCAACTTTAGTCAAATCCATAATGCCTTTGATTGCAGTTCCAGTAGCACCGATTACCTGTGGCCTAAATTGGATATTCAATTGTGTCAATTCATCATCACAAGAAACTTCACTATCAGGTGAACATTCGAATGACTTCAACACATTGTAGGTGATTTCACCGTTCTGTTTATCATGCTCAATCAAGGTTTTTTCTGATGTTATGTCGTATGTGTAAGGCCCCATTTTGTCATATCTAGGCTCCACTTGAAATTGTAAAACATCATCTAAATTTACTAAATCCCAGGCATAGTAGTCTCTGGATGTAGTTGACAATGCCCAACTTTCCTCTATGGTGTCACAATCACCATCTTCGCCACAGATAGAATCCAATGGATATGTTTCAAAATTATCCTCAACAGCCCCATGAACCGCATTTGTGAATATTAGCGGGAGCAAAGTAAGGTTCAGTAGCAAGCATGCAGAACCGATTCCGATTAGTAACCTGTCACGAATAGTAACCTGCATAAGAGAAATACCTTGCATGAAGCAATTAAAGATTGAGCCGGTACAAATGAAAATACCTTACTAGGAATTGGTTGGTGGACACTGGGGGATTTGAACCCCCGGCCTCTTGAGTGCCACTCAAGCGATCTTCCAACTGATCTAAGCGCCCAACGTATTGCCTAAGGCAGCCCGTCCACCTGTGCTTCCACCATAAGGCTTCTCAATTAGAGCCCTTGCGACTGCCATGGACGTAGAGGAGGTACTTGCTCAGTTAATTCCGCAAGTCCCAACTAACGTATTCTCTAAATGGCTCACTGAGAGGGTTTCCTTGACCTGGCTCGAAATAGATGATGACCGTTTAGGTATGACTCGATTTGAAGATGGAACCGCAGAATTAGTTCGCCGGAGAACATTATCTCTTGATCCGGGTCCAATTACAATCGGACTACACCCACGTTTAATCGAGGAGCCAGATTTATTGAAGCATACATTGGCCCATGAGTTAGTTCACGCATCAGGAGTTTTAAATCACTCGAAACATCTGCATGATGTAGTTGAAAGTATTGCTCCAGGAGTGTCGATTTCAGAATCTCCTCTGTTACAAGATATGCGTGATGAATTCTTAGGCTCGGCGCGTGTTAAGTCTTGGACCTGTTCTAACTGCGGATATGAGTGGAAACGCTCGACTGTTCGCAAACCACTACGATGTCACAAGTGTGCTCGACCACTGTAAGGCTGATAGAGGAGATTCGCGCCCGTGGGGTCGGGCGTATGATGTAGTTTGGATATCATCTCGGCCTTCTAAGCCGAATACCGGGGTTCAAATCCCCGTACGCCCGCCATCCAAATTTGCGTAGTAGTTTCAAACATGAGACTAAATGCACTATACCGTCAGGACGTCTCGATAGAGTATGGAACATGCTAGAAATGTCAAGTCGATTGTGCCTACTCATACTGTCATGGAAGGAGGCGGCTTCCCAGTTAGACGCCCTGCAGCCATGGGCTCACTGATGAGCCCTTTTTTGCTACTTGATGAAATGGGTCCTGTAAATTATGCCCCAGGGAAAGCAATTGGTGCCCCGTGGCATCCTCATCGTGGATTTGAAACGGTCACCTACTTGTTAGAAGGTGAAATGGAACATGAAGATAGTGCCGGGTCTAAAGGAACTTTGACTCCAGGCGATGTTCAATGGATGACTGCCGGTAAAGGAATTATTCATTCAGAAATGCCTACAGCCAAAATGATGCTTGAAGGTGGAATGATGCATGGCTTCCAAATATGGGTCAATTTACCTGCTAAAGATAAAATGATGAATCCAAGATATCAGGATATTTCAGCAGAAGAATCTCCAATCGCCGAAACCGATGGGGTTTGGGCAAGGGTGGTCGCAGGAGAGTGCTTGGGCGTAGAATCATCCTTAGATACTGTAATTCCAATAACATATGTCCACGTGAAAATGGAGAAGGGAAGAGTTCTCGATAAGAAATTAGATCTAGACCTAAACGGAATGATATATGTTTTCAAAGGCGAAATCGAAATCGAAGGCAAAGTAGTTTCTGACGGTTCCTTGGCTCTATTATCTAATGGTGCAACGGTCAAAATTACAGCTAATGAAAACTCACAATATCTAATTCTTGCTGGACCTGAAATTGGAGAGCCTATTGCCCGCTATGGCCCATTCGTGATGAATACAAGAGAAGAGATAATGCAGGCTATAGATGACTATCAGAATGGTATTTTGGCTTGACTAGATACTCTTTCGCTTTGGGAAGTCCTCATATAGCAAAGGTCAGTCGGCGGACTGTTCACCATGAAGCGAGGTTCCAGAGCGTGGAAGAAGACTGGTAATCAGCGATGGAAGTGGCGCAAGAAGAAGCTACGCCGTCGTAAGCGTGCTCGCCGACAGGCTAAGCAATGATGCTGAACAGTAACAACAGGGGAGTATAGTATAACCTGGTAGTATTGCTGGCTCCAATTGCAGGGAATGATGACGGTGACTCTAACGATTGATGCATAATCAATTGTAAGACCACTTTTTATTCCTCTCCAGCCGTACACAAAAAACACTTAGTGGCGGATCAGAAGATACCAGCCGGTCGGGGTTCAAATCCCTGTGCTCCCACCATTATCACTTTCATTTTTCTAATCTGCTAACCAACATGTTGATGTTAGGTGCGCTCTTGAATCAGGAAAGGGAAGTATATGCGTCGCGGGTTCTCACTACTTTGTTTGGTTCTATTCTTGGCACCACTGACCGGATCATTGGGTGATGGTGATGATTCAGATTCTCAATGGAGTACCATAATTCCACAGATGACTCCGGTTTTTCATGAAGAAATAGATTGGTGGGAGAGAACCACCGTGGATTCCAATCGAAATGGAATCTTTGATTCACTTGAAACACTTGAAGGTCCAGTCGGAGTCGGGCTTTCCTATGGTCGAGATGTAGCCGATTCAGATGTGGCACTACTCGAATCTATGGGCTATGAAATTACAGATGTTATCGAATCTGTAGACGCAGTTCTTCTCGGATTTATCGATTCATCTGACGTTTGGGAATTATCTCAAATTGAAGGTGTGGTAATGGTTGAAAGATATGGTCAAGTTATTTTGTGGGGGGATGTTCAAACTCCTAATATTAAGGCTGAGCCTTCAGAAGTGTATCCACATACAGCGTGGAATCACAGTACAATGAAGGGTGCGGGAATTAATATCGCTATGGTTGACACAGGAACCGATAACGAGCATCCAGGCCTGAAAGACAAGTTTGTAGCTGGATATGATGCGGTTTGTTACTTGCACACAGATCCAGACTGTGTTCTATCTGGGGGTTCTAGAGAAACCGATGGGTCATTCGATCCAGATGACGGAAATCAACACGGTACCGCTTGCATGGGTATGGCTGCAGCTACTGGTTTAGATGCTAATGGAGAACAAACTGGGCACGAAGGTTCTGCACCTAATGCTAGTCTAATCGATGTCAGGATTGGTACTGATGCAGGTGCAGGTCCGTTCGAAAACTACCTTCTTCCGCAGGAATTCTATGAATCTGCAATGAATGGTCTTCAGTGGATTATAGACAATAAGGACACTGCTTGGCCAGGTGTTGATGAAAGTCTACATGGTATTGATATCATTTCACTTTCATGGGGGATTACAAGTCACGAAGGCGGAGGAAGTGATGGAGAAGATATGCACTCACGTATTCTTAACGAAGCAACCCTCGCAGGAATTGCTGTAAGTGTAGCCGCTGGAAACGATGGTGCAGGAAATGATGGTCTATCTGGCATGGGTTCTTCTTCTCTATCGATAACTGTTGGAGCCACAGATGACATGAATACAATCCAAAGAGATGACGATACAATCGCAGGTTATTCTAGTCGTGGTCCTCGTAGAGACAATGGCGATTCTAATCCTATCAATGAGATGAAGCCAGATGTAACTGCATCAGGTACAGACATTGTGCAAGCAGAAGCTTGTGTGACTTCAGGTTCTTGTAACAACTTCTTAGGAGGCGATGCTTCTCAAAATGGTTACACTGGTAGAGGTTCGGGAACCTCTTACGCTACTCCTGCAGTTACCGGAGTAATCGCTCTGATGATGGAAGTAAATGATGAAATCAATCCATTGGTGATTAGGGAAATATTACGTTCAACCGCTGAAAGAAGAGAAACTCTATCCGAAGAAGTAGATGGCGAAGGTGTTGAAGATGGCCCATGGGCTACTTATCCAGATATTGACCCTCACTGGAACCGTCATTTTGGTTGGGGGATGGTTGATGCTCATGATGCAGTATGGACCGCTCAATATCTCAACATGTCTGGAATAACCACCTCTGATATGAATTTGGATTTGCAGGTACACATAGAGAATATCTCTTCTGAAGGAACTGTAAATACTTACACTGGGCAAGCGTGGACTCGTGGTGCAGTAATGGAGAAAATAGAATATTCAGTCGATGGCGGAGAGTCTTGGACCGAAGTAATGTATGAGTCAGTAAACGGTTCTATGACTGCTTATGAGTCATTCCAATTCCAATTTGTAATAGATACTGATTTCTTGCCTGCTGGTTACAACATGATTATTGTTAGAGGCGTAGATGATACAGGAGCATCTTCGATGGTATCTTGGGATTCAGTAATTGGAGGCGGAAATATTGAATTGATGGGTAGTGGAGACTCTTTGGGTAGATTACTATTCCTTGGTGTTTTCGGACTTTCAGTTCTAGTATTTGGCGCATGGGTCGCTATCCAGCAACGCACAGAAGAGCCATTTGAATTAGCGTATGCGGCAGATAAAACGACTGAGATTCCGCCTACGGTTGAAGATGAACTCTTCGAAGCAATACTGGTTGAAGATACGGATGGCACCTCATCTTGAAAAGTGAACTCGTAGTCGACTGTATATGCGTGGCTTCTCAAAGAGAGCATTGGACATACAGCCTACGGGTGTAAGAAAGATGTTTGATATGGCCGGTGATGATGTAATCTCGTTCGGTTTGGGTGAACCTGACTTCCAACCTCCTCAAGTTGCAATAGACGCGATGTATCAGGCTATGAATGACGGTCACAACAAGTATACTACCACTGCTGGATTACCGGCATTAAGGAATAAAATTGCACAATCGTGGCACAATCTTTGTCCCGGTTTGGATGAAAGTAATGTCTGTATGACAATGAGTGGAACCAATGCGCTGCTAAACATATTTGCATCACTCGTCGACCCTGGTAAAAATGTATTACTTCCTGAACCATATTTTCCTCTATACGGTCCTGATGTGTCGCTATGGGGCGGAGAAGGGCGATTTTATGAGTGTCTATTCGATAATGAGTTCGTCCCTACAATCGAGCACTTGGAAAGTCTGGTCGATGAAGATACGGTTGCTATTTTGTACAACTTCCCATCAAACCCAACAGGAGCTACAATTACAAAATCTCAGCGTGATGAATTAGTTTCATTTGCTCAGAAGCATGATTTGTGGATAATTACAGATGAAGTCTACGACCGCATAGTTTTCGATGGTGAACACGTATCCTTTGTGGGGAGTGATGATGACAGAGTTATTTTGATCAATTCATTCTCTAAGACATTTGCAATGACTGGTTGGAGAATTGGATATATCATGTCTGCAAATAAAGAAGCCATGGCACAGATGACTAAGTTGCAATATTACATTACAGCATGTTCCAATGACGCAATGCAACACGCTGTTTTGGCAGCATTCGAAAACGCTAATGATTATCCTGATGAAATGTGTGCAGAATTCAAAGCACGTCGTGACTTAATTTGTACAAGACTGAATGCTATGCCAGGCGTACAGTGCCATGTCCCGGAAGGCGCGTTCTATGTGTTCCCGAAAGTAGATGTCCCTGGCTTGTCAAGTGAGGAAGTTGCTATTGAATTACTAAAAGGAGGTGTTCTTTGTTCACCAGGTACTGCCTTTGGCCAATCTGGTGAAGGTCATCTTCGATTCGCTTATACTATCTCTCGAGATGATATTTCTCGCGGGATGGATAAAACAGAGACTGTATTGAAGAGATTACGTGGCGAATGAAATGTGGTCTACAGTTCTAGAATTTTCTTTCGGCGCTATTTTAGCGTATCTTATTGCAAGAGTTCCATTCTTAACTTTCCCTCGGATGAGGAGTTGGAATGAGCAATTCCCACCTCACCCTGAAGCCCTTTACGTCGACAGTCATCTTATCCAAAGAGTCATGCACATGCGAATTTTCTACTGGATTGCACTGGTTTTTGCATTGATTCCTCTAAGTTTCGGATGGTTCAGTTTACAGTATGGCTCCGCCCCTATCGGTTTCGGTATGTGGACAGTTTCAGGATGGTTAATCCTATCACGAGTTACTGGCGTCATTTCAGGTGATGGGCCATCATGGACTAAACAGTTAGCCATGCGTTTACAATTGGTCAAGAATAATTCTGAATCAGAAGAGTCGTGCTGTAATCTATCCAATCCTATGTGGGAAGTTATTGCGGTTAGGTGTACGACATGCGGAAAAAATCTCCTAAACATTCCAAGGCCAGACCTCGGACGTCCACGAAGCGATGGGTGGATAATGGGATTCGTAAGATTACTCTTAACAGATGGTAAGCCGATTATTGCTTCAGAAGAAGAATAATCAGTCAAACATTGAGCCGAACCCTTCGAACTCGGATACTTCTTCTTCATCTCGTGGCAATTCTATATTTTGAGCCACTTCACTTGTCATTTCTGTATTGTCAACGAATGAGAATGTATCTTCGGTAGCCGAAATCGCATCGATGCCACTATTCATGGCAGGGGGTGCAGCATTAGCGGCCGCTACAGCAGATGTTCCTGCAGTTTGCGCTTTAGCAGCAAGTCCCGATGCCGTAGTCGCAGCAATTCCGATTCCAACACCTACAGCTGCGCCTGCAACCGTTCCAATAGTGCGGCCAACAGATACAATCGCTCCGCCGTCGCCTTCTTGGTCTGGAGATTTGATCTCGATTTCATCTCCAACTCGCATCCATTCAGGAGGGGTTCCTGAGCCACCACCTAGGCAGGCGAGAGTAGTGAATGCGGCCAATGGCATAACAGCCAAAGCGGTAAGCAAATCAAGGAATGAAGTATCTGGTACAATTCCAATTCTTAGGATGTCTTCCATGAATGATTGTTCAAGTTGCAGGTTGCTCGAAACATCCGCTCCAATCCATGATAGGACAATCACGCTTGCGATTCTCCCCATCAACCACAATACGAGAACTGGTGCCAAAAATGAAAGTTTAGTCATCGAAACTAACCATCTTCGTGTAAATGCTGCTGTAGTGATGTGCTTGCGTGCAAATTTAGGAAAAACTCTCATTACCATAATTAGCACAACAAGATAGCAAGCCATAGCAACTTCCAACCTTCTATTTGCCCTAATCCACTCATCTGGAATGAAAATAACAAAAGCAAGTGGAATTATTACCAGTAATAATTGGAATGGTATAGCAAGGAGTACCAATCCACCGTGTGTGGAAAGTAGAGAGTGTCTTTTCTGAATCCTGTCGCTTACCATTACCGTTAATTTGGCATGCGGAGATTTGGCATGATTTCTTCTGGAATTACGGAGGCTAGCCGCATCTCTCTTCGCCCTAGTGAGGCCTAATGCTGCCTTCCATCCTCCTTTCTCGACAACTGAGATGGGGGTGAATCCTCCGAACATCAATGCCAAAAGCAGTGCTAACATTCCATACGCCAAAGACGCAGTGATAATCCATGGAATCATTTCAGATTGAAATGACATTGTGAAATTTTCTGATGCAAACTTGAAATCGATGAGGTAAGTAATGGAGAATGCGGCCATAGGTGTTAGGAAGATTTGACAGAAAACTAGCCCTGTTAACCAGAGCCTAGCCGCCAATGGGCCCTTGTCCGCGTACTCACTCACGGGCTCATCGCAACTCTATGCTTTCTCAAAGGTTGCCCTTGCCAAGAGGGGGTTAAAGGCGATTAAATCAGTGGTCTGATAATGCCGCACCCCCTTGTCCCCTACGGGGACATGTGAAGGGGACATTCATATGCCAAACGAGTCTCGCATGGTTGTTGATGAATATGCGAAAGTCGATACCATTCCTATTGGTGACCATTCTCCTAATGCAGTCCATGCTTTTGATGACTGTAGAAAACGTGGAGGCGACTTCGGGACGCGGAGGTTCGTCAGATGACTTTTCAGTATCTGATATCATAGTCAATTCCACTGAAGCCAATCATTGGGTTCAGCCTGATGGAAGTGTTGTAGTTTATGTCGCAAAGGGCGACGTTGTAGATATTTCAGTCGAAGCAAAGCGTGGAGGAGGCGCTCTACAAGGTTCAAGTGCTTTGGTCACCGTTGAAATGGTTCACCCTATTGGTTTCGTAATGAACACGACTACATGGGAAACAGTTCCTATGCTTGGAGGCCAGTCATACACTGACACCTACACATGGGAAGCTTCAGTTGCACATTCTTTCCTAGATGTTTCAAACAATGAATTATCTGGTGGAGTCATAATCCGTGCAACCGTTTTCAATTCAGCCGACGATAGAAATGATAACGACGTGATGGAAATGGAACTACCAGTGGCTATTTCTCAAGATGATATGGACGCTGAAGGCGACCCTAGAGATCAAGCCTTACCTACTGCCTCAATGCCTACATTCTATGGTGGCGAGTATCCAATTGATGGAAGCGATGCATCCGGTATTGGAATTTGGCAAGAGGACAACTCGGCTTCAGCAGTAGGCACAGCAAACTGGCGACATTCAAATTCAGGTTCCGACTATCCTTCAGCTTCTAGGAGCAGACTAGTGTTCGCTTTCAGAGGTTCAGATAGTAACTGCGGATACGGTGCATCTCTTGACGGTGGCTTATCCCAGCAGTACATCCAGTGGATGTGCAAGATGCAACTTAATTCTGCAGGGTTAGTTTCTGCCCAGATGCACGTTCAAACCTGGGGACAAATGGGCGCTGGAGATTTCGTCGCTCTGGAGTTATGGAGAGGTAATGGAGCTCCTGCTACTACAATCTCACACAACTTCGTTGAAGATACTCCGAGTATAACCGAAGGGTCTTGGAGTAACATTTCATGGGATCCTACTGAAGAACTTGGAGGCCACTCATGGTCTTACGGTATCTTGTTCCAGTCTGATGGTTCTGGTGCATCTAGTGGAATGCATGTCGATGATTTCGTAATGTTTGGAATCGAAAAGGTGAGTGAGTTTACTCTGAACATAACTTGTGATAACCCAGTTGGAGGATATACTACTCCTCCAAACACAATTGTTCCACTACATTGTATGGTCACAAATAATGGATACATGTCTGCACAAGTACGCATCCAATCCAATGTTTCCAATTCATCATGGATGAATCCAGGGCTTCCTATGATTCGAATCGACAGTGAAAACCCTAACCAACACGGTACAAATGTAATCCTTCCTGCAATCCCTGCGGGGAATACTTCTGAGATGTGGATCAATCTATCCATTCCGGCCGGAGCTGATGTCCAACAACAAGTATGGCAAATCTGGTGGGAAGACGCTGGAGGCACTCAACTAGGAGAGATGGGTCGTATCACTTCAGATATCGCAATAACAGAACAATACGGTGTTGACCTTTCCTCAACAGTACCTTTACTTGCTGACACCTTACTTCCTGGAGGGAATACCAACATTCCTTTCAAATTACAAAACGCTGGAAACCGAGAGGCTGGATTTACTGTTACATCTAACTTCCAAAGCGAAGGATGGGTGGCATTCGTCACTGACTTGAATCATAGTATTGTTCAGATGCCAATGCCGCTGATTAAGGGCGAAGAAGTTGAACTTCTTTTGAACGTCACAGCACCTTCTGATTCTCTTCCGGGAGAGGTGCCATTCTCACTCCGTGCAGTTTGCCCATCATGTGGCCAGTCACTGTTTGGTAATGATGTAATTTCCAAGAGAATCGATGTTCCTGTTCTTAGGGAATTATCGATGAATGCTGAAGAATTAGAAATAGTTGCACCAGCAAACGGCAATTCGAAAATAGTATACATTGACCTACTAAATCTTGGCAATGATGACGAAGCCTATTCATTGGACTTAGTTCAATCTAATTGGAGACTCGAAGCATACCTTTCTTCGGATGAAACTCCGATACTAGATGCATGGGACGGTGAAACAAGCATTGCTCTGAATTTACCAATGCCGGTTGGTTTAGCACCTGGTTTGTATACGGCAAGAATTACAGCAACAAGTCTAGATGACCCTATGGTCAAAGAACAACTTACAATCAATGTTGATGTTACTGATACCGCTGCAGTTTGGGTCTCTGATGAAGATGCAGACCAATCATACATCCCAGGTGATGTAGCTCAATCAATGCGTTTCGAAGTTCGTAATGATGGAAACGAAGCGGACAGGTTCACTATGTCGATGGAACTTCCCGATGGAATGAATGCAAACTTCGCACAATTGGTTGAAGGTGATATGACTCCTATTCTAGAACCTGGTACTTCTTTCAACGTTACAGTCACATTTACTTTTGATGAAGGCACTAATGGCCAATTAATACTCAAGGTAATAGCAACCAGCGTTAATGATGCTGATGTATCTGGAAACGGTAAGTGCACATACAGAGTAGGTTCACAGAATTGGTTGCGAATAATTTCAACTGAATCAACTATAATCGATGAGGCAAGAGAATACGAGGTTGTAGTTAGGGTTAGAAATCAGTACACTGAAGGCCAATCTGTCTCGATGTCAGTGGATCAGCAAGGTACCAACCGTTGGTACAGTGCTTCCATCAAGAGTACAGATAGGGACTTTTGGTTGGATGTTGAAGGTGAAAGAGAAATTACAGTAGTTTTCAAAGTCCAAAGTTCTACTTTGAAGAATCTAGATGAGGACTTCATTGAGACACAGGTTACAATCTGGGCAATCTCAAACTCTGTTGAAGATGCTGCGTCTCTTGAATTGCCAGTCACTCTGAAAAGGACATCTGGAAGCGGTGACGGTGCGGCATCTGGTAACTCAGACTCCTTAGATTGGGTTGGAATCGGAATCTGGATTGTCGGCGCTGCTTTGATTATCTCTCTACTTGGAGTACTGTTCATGGTTGTAACCGGGACAGAAGAAGAAGAAGAACAGAATTGGGCAGAAGATGGTTATGAAGATAATTTGTCAGCCACTTATGGAGCGGTCGCGGCTGCTCCGACAATAGGAGGCATGGATATGCAAAACCCTCCTCAAGAGGTAGTTCCTACCCCTCAATTTTCACCACCTGCTGAAGTGTCAACTGGGCCGACTGTGCCCGCAGCAGGCCTTCCAGAGGGCTGGACTATGGAGCAATGGGGCCACTACGGTCAGCAATGGTTGGACAACCAGCAGTGATTTTTCTCCGACGATGGGTTGAAGTCATACCCCTCGTGCCGGTGAATTGTAGAGGTTTTGTATATGTATGGAAATGGACAAGCACCAATCTTCATCCTTAAGGAAGGAGTTCAAAGAACCCGTGGCCGTAGCGCACAGTCTAACAACATCGCAGCTGCCAAAGCAGTAGCAGATGCAGTAAGAAGCACACTGGGTCCAAAAGGTATGGACAAGATGTTAGTTGACAGTATGGGTGATGTAGTAATCACGAATGACGGGGCTACAATCCTCAAGGAAATGGATATAGAACATCCTGCTGCTAAAATGATTATTGAAGTTGCAAAGACTCAAGAGCAACACTGCTATGATGGTACAACTACCGCAGTTGTTCTTTCCGGTGAATTGCTAAAGAGGTCTGAAGACTTAATCGAACAAAATGTACACCCTACTGTCATTTGTGAAGGGTTCCGCCTGGCTGCAGAAAAAGCAGTCGGTTGTCTTGAATCTCATGGCATTTCTACTGAAAATGATAACGATGTATTGATGGAAGTTGCTAAAACTTCCCTTACCGGGAAATCTGCAGGAGCGGTTAAGTCGTTCCTAGCGGATATTTGCGTACGAGCTGTAAATTCAGTCGGTACTATTGAAGACGGAGAGAGAATAGTCGATTTATCTGATATCAAGGTCGAAAAAAGACAGGGTGGCTCAATCAAAGATAGCACCTTAGTAGATGGAATAATCCTGGACAAAGAGCGTGTACATGCAGGCATGCCTCGTTCGATTACAGGAGCAAAAGTAGCTCTAATCAATAGCGCAATAGAAGTTAAGAAAACTGAAGTTGATGCTAAGATTCAGATTACTGACCCATCCATGCTTGCCTCTTTCTTAGCAGAAGAGGAGAATTACATCAGAGGATTAGTTGACAAAATACACGCAAGTGGTGCAAATGTAGTAGTCTGTCAGAAAGGAATTGATGACCTTGCTCAGCATTACATGTCCAAGGTTGGTATTTTCGCAATTCGCCGTGCTAAAAAGAGCGACATGGAAGCGCTTTCAAAAGCAACAGGTGGTCGTGTAGTCACAAATATTGATGACTTAACTCATGAAGATCTAGGGGCGGCTGCAAAGGTCGAAGAGCGAAAGATCGGAGAGTCCGATATGACCTTCTTGACTGGCTGTCCTGAAGCAAAGTCCGTTTCAGTTCTTCTTCGTGGCGGAACCGAGCACGTTGTAGATGAAATCCGTCGCGCTTTTGATGATGCGGTTGGAGTAGTTTCTGTAGCCTGGGAGGACGGAGCAGTTCTTACTGGTGGAGGAAGCGTTCTAGCAGCTCTATCTCGTGACCTTAGAGCCTATGCCGAATCTATTGGTGGCCGTGAACAAATGGCAATTGAAGCATTTGCAAGTGCTTTGGAAATCATTCCAAGAACCCTGGCTGAAAATGCAGGTCTAGACCCGGTTACAACAATAATCGAATTGAGAAAGTCCCATGCTGATGGTAACGCCTTTTCCGGAATAAATGTTGAAGATGGCGGCGTAATGGATATGCGTGCGGCCAATGTATTGGAGCCACAGCGTGTTGTGGAACAGGCTATTCAGTCGGCTACAGAAACGGCAATCATGATTCTTCGTATAGATGATGTAATTTCATCCAAGAGTGTCTCCGGTGGAGACATGATGGGTGGAATGGACGATTTCCAGATGTGAGATTGCCTGAACATATAATGTCCTGTATTTTCCTCTCCCTAAAGGGAGAGGCAAGTAACCTTCAAAGACTACACCCTAGTCGTCAGTATTGCCCAGTCGGGCGAGGGTGTACTAATGTCTCAAGTCGCTGGTAACCCTGACCTCGCCATTTTCTTTGGCTCGCAAACCGGAAATGCTGAGGAACTTGCAGGAAAAACTGCAAAAATGGCTAAGAAGGCAGGCCTTAATCCAAAAATATTCGACATGGATGGCTTTGACCCTGCTACTTTCTCTTCCCACAAAAGAATACTAATCATCACCTCAACTTGGGGTGAAGGTGACATGCCAGACAACGCAGAAGACCTTTGGCTTGCCACCGAGGGATTAAATCCAAGTCTTGCAGGAGTTAGTTTCTCAGTTTGTGCAATCGGAGATACTGCATACGATGAATTCTGTCAAGCCGGTATTGATTGGGATCAGAAATTTGTTTCATTGGGTGCAACCCGAGTTCATGAAATTCAGTTGTGCGACGTTGAGTATGAACCTGAATGGGATAAATGGGCCAAGGCAGTAATCCCGTTGATGGCAGGAGTCGATGGCGGAGCATCCGCCGCACCTTCAGGAGCAGTTGAAGTCGAAGCCGCCGCTTCTGAAGCACCAATCGCAGTTCCTGCTGGAGCATCTGGCGATTTGTCTGGACTTTTATCAGGGGACCGTAGTATTGCAATATTCTTTGGTTCGCAAACAGGTAACGCAGAAGGCTTAGCTGCCAAAACAGCAAAGATGGCTGCAGCATATGGGCTTGAGCCAACTGTAATCGACATGGAGGGATACGACCCTGCTAAGTTTGCAACACACAAGCGTATTTTGATAATAACCTCGACATGGGGCGAAGGTGAAATGCCAGACAATGCGGAGGCTGTTTGGACTGCAATATGCAACTCTACCCCTGCTCTATCTACAGTTCACTATTCTGTTTGTGCGATTGGCGATACTGCCTACGATGAGTTCTGTCAAGCTGGATTAGACTGGGATGGTAAATTTTCATCTCTAGGGGCTACTTCAATTGAAGAGATTAAATTGTGTGATGTTGATTTTGAACCTCCTTGGTTGGATTGGGTCAAAGAGGCTCTTCCAAAAATAGCATGTGTTGATTCCACAGGTGTATTCCAAGAAGACTTGCTTGAGCAGATGCGCTCATACGGAGTTGGAGATGCTGAGGATGAAGGAGACGCTGGAGACTTCACACCACCTTCAATCGTGGTACCAGAACTCTCAGTTACAATGAGGTTGTTCCGCTATGACCCATTATTGGCTCAATCTGGATATGATACATTAGCCGTAGCATTACCAGGTCACGCAACAATCGAAGATGCCTTAGTTGCGGTAAAAAGAGAATTTGATGGTTCTCTTACTTTCAGAAGTGGAGGTATTGCCGGACAGAACCCACTTACTGGGATAAAGGTAAACGGTAGAATTGTTCCTGCAGATACAACGAGGATTTGTGATTTAGTTGGAGATGGTGACACCTTAACTTTAGAACCACTGCCCGGATATGAAGTTTTGAAAGACCTAATGGTTTCATACGACCGTTTCGACGAATCACGTTCCGACTCTAAACCTTGGATGATTGCCGATCCTCGTCAAGGCGAAAGACTCGCTAGTGGCGCCCCAATGGGTGTTATGTCATCGGCAGAAGCAACTCATTTACACACATTAGCAGATGTAGGTTCTCTACAATTAGTGAATGCAATGTCGGATACCTATGATGTCGACGAGGCATATTCAGGACCAGGTATTGCTCTTCAGCGATGGGTCAGAAGTCAGGACCCTCGTTCAGGAAGTTCTCATGTCAAACAAATGTTTGAATTAATGCAAGGCAAAGGTGGAGTTTGGAATGAGGCAGATATTTCCTCAATCCATCGACATGGTATCGATGGGGCGCAAGCAGCAGATTCGCTTTACTCAGCAAGAGCTCGTCTGTTAGCAGAGTATAAATTCACAGGAAAGCCTGGCCGTTTGGTAAAGACTTACTCTCGTTCGGTTAAGATGTCAGGTAACGTCAATGAAACAACTCTGTATCGTTCTGTTTTAGGTCCACTTGGATTAGGGTCTAACATCATGAATGGAGTCTCGCTTCGAATGATGCTAGGTTTCACCAGAAATGGTGGTCCTCTGATGCGTGGTTTCCAAGGTATGCTCATCCCACCTGCTGGAATTGGTAAAATCCCAAACATGTTCAACAGCAAGGTTGCTAACCATCACGAAGTAGTTGCGATTTTTAATGAGTTAGACAGGAGATTCTGAGGTGGTGCAATGGTCAAGTATTCTTACTACCCCGGCAATGTAGCACGTCAATCTTCTCGTGAGATTGAAGATACAATTCACCCTCTATGCCGCAGTCTAGGAATTGAGTTGGTTGAAATCACTGGCTACAATAGCGATGGTGGAAACATCATCAAACAAGGTAATCGAGAATTACAACTAGCACTTAATGCTAGGAATCTAGCACTGGCTGAGATAAACGGACATGATATACTCACAGTTTGCGCATCATCCCAAGGGATAATGCATGAGTCATTAGACACTTTTCAGAAAGACCCAATCGCATTAGCAAATGCGAACCGTGTTTTAGAGAAGACTACTGGTATGACTCTAAAGGCCGATGAAATAACAACAAGTCATCTTCTTCACATCTTGATTGATGAAATTGGAATTGACAAAATTAAGGCCGCTGTTGTCAATCCTTTGGATCTCGATATTGCCTGCTATTATGGGCCACACATGCAACGCAAGGGCGCTTGTGGTGAAGACGACCCTTGGAATCCAACCTATATGGAACAATTAATCACCGCACTTGGGGGCCAACCAATTGAATACAAGTCGAAAACATCTAGTGTTGGTAATCCCTCATTACTGTCTCTTGGTGATTCAGTAATGAAAATGACAGCTAGAGTTCTAAATGATGCTAAGAAAGCAGGAGCCAAAGTATTGGTAACCGCATGCAGTCAATCACATTCAAATCTTGATTCATATCAAGGTAAAGCAGGTAGAGTTGCTAACAAGCAAACAAACATCCCAGTGGTTAATCTAACTGAGATTATTGCTTTTGCTTTGGGCCATTTCACAGACCGATATGCTCAGTTAAGGACTCGAGCAATAATTATCGGTTCATGAATTGCCATGAAGGAATTTGTATAATTCCTTGGCTTGAATCGATGATACTCCTTCAATATTAGTTAGTTGTTCCTCACTCAGCAAGCAAAGTCCCATTATATCTCCTGCAACTGACATAATTCTTTTAGCGCTCTTGACTCCAATTCCGGGTAAATCGGCTAGTATTTTGGCTCTCTTAGTTAGAACTTCATTTGTCCATTTCTTCGACAAAACCCCCTCTTCCAATTCTCCATTGATAATTGACATAATTTCTGAGGATGCAGCGCTAATAGCAGATTTTTCAGCATCAGTCGGTTTTTTCCTAACATGGTTCATCAATAAATCCAGTACTCTAGCCTCTCTCTTAGCTGCTATTGAAACAAATCTTGCAGTTTGTTCTGCAGAACCAGTCATAATTACAGGCAACCCCAAATCCAATGTTATCCAGGCCATTGCTCCATGGACTGCATTGGGGTGGACTCTCTGTGTTTCATTGGATTCGACTATAATGAGGGGTCTAGGGGCTGCGCTGTGCAATCTTCTCGCTTGGTGAATCAATCTACCATCAATGAGTGAATCAACTAGGTCTCTTGCACTTTTACGTTCTATCAGTATTCTATCTGATATTCGTATGTCTCCTACTGTCAAATTTTCTAAACTGATACTATGTCCGTATAACTTGAGCATTGCGGGTAAGGTTGAGTTTCCTTCTCGGTGATCTATCGTGATGAGGTTGTTTGAATCAGGCTCTTCACTCATCGATATAGTTTCAGTTTTCGCAGCATCTGCACTGGATGCTTCCTCATCTCTAGAATGAGTAATAGTTCCATCGAGAACTGGTTTCCACCACTCATCTTGTTTTTCTTTGGCCGGAGTTGCTGCAAAATCAGCAAGTGATTTTTGGGCCTTAGGCCGGTTTGAAGGCGTAACTGAATTCTGTTTCACCTCGTGCTTTACAGGAGTTGGTTTTGACTCTACTTCTTTTTCCCTGAACAATCTCTTCTCTTCAGAATTGATGAACTCTTCCGCTCTTTCATCATCTATCGTAAATTTAGCAAGTACGTCATCTTTAGGAGGGGCTCTTCTTGGAAGCCGGGATTGGTTTTTCAAAGCATCTAGAGTTCTATACATCATTGCCTCGCGACGCAATGATGCCTGTTGGACATACTCGTCTCGAGTGCCTTTTGCGATTAAGATATGAACGTCTCCATCTTTCTGCCTGGCTGTTCTTCCTCTTCTTTGAATAGCCCTGATTGCACTCGGTACAGGTTCGTAAAGAATAACGCTGTCAGCAGCAGGTACATCGAGACCTTCTTCGCCGACACTTGTGGCTACCAATACGTTAATTTCTCCTTCTCTAAAACGGTCCAATTGAGCGATTTGCTCTTTTTGCTTCATTCCAATTTGGCTACCTTTACTAGCCTGGCCCACGAATCTACCTGGTTTTATTCCTGATTCATTTTCTAGTATTAGCAACAAATTATCAACAGTGTCTCTATATTCTGTGAAAATTATGACTTTACCGTCTCCGCTCAATCCTTTTTTTACTAATTCTACAACCAGTGCTGGTTTAGGATGGTGCTCGTCTTTGCCACGACATTCACTAAAGAAGTTAGAAACTGCAGATAAAGATAGGAAACGTTTGGTTTTACGGTCAGTATCACTTCTAGCCCGCTCAAGATACATAATTGCACATTTCAAACCCTGAGTGTCCAGCAAATCCAACAATCGATGAAGCCTTCTAAGGTCGCCAATTCTTTTGGCAGCATCATATCCTCTGGCATCTCCTCTTCCGATCGCTGCACTCGCTCTTCTTTGCGCCTCCTCAATGGCGGCAGTCGTTATTCTTCCTGAACCGGTCAGGAATCCTCCACGGCGTAGGAATTCGGCTTCTTCAGCCTCTAGAATTCTCATGGGTCGAATAATTTCTAACATTTCTTCAGGTAAGTTGAGTTCATGCTTCTCAATGTCCATTGATGTGATGTAAGGCTGTACTAAGTCATCCTCTCTTTTTGTAACGTGAAGTCTTTCAATTCCCAAACGTTGAATCACTTCGAGTACTTTGCTTGATTTGACACCAGGTGAGGCAGTTGCCGCTAAAACCAATGCTTTAGATGATGATTCAAGATACATGTCGCCTAATTGCGCCATCGAGTCTGAACCTGTGGCGTGATGAGCTTCGTCTACAATGAGTAAATCTATTTCCGAGAGTAAAATTCTGCCGTTACGGGCATCATTTCGAATAACGTGAGGCGTAGCCATTACGATTTTCGCATCTTTCCAAATATCTTCACGTTTCTGCGGACGGTCTTGACCGGTAAGGGTGACAATTCGTTCAGGATCTATTTTTATGAATTGTTTTGCCATCTTTGCTTGTTGTGCTACCAAGCCCGTAGTTGGGGCAACCAATACGATTCTCCCAGGCCCGTCTAAGGCTTCTGCCATCGCCATCCATTGTACTGCTGTTTTTCCAAGACCAGTGGGCATAACGAGCAACGTAGAGCCGGAAATCGCTTGCTTTGCAGCCAGCAATTGATATGCTCTAGCCTCGACCCCGTCGTTGAGGCGAGGATGCGTTAGCACAGGGGTCATGCAAACTATTATGCGGCGGTGGCTCAAGAGGATTTGCATAACACAGTTTTCAGATTTAGTCCTGAACCACAACCTTGAAGACTATCAATTACCATCAACGTCTAGCGGTCCTATACATCGTTCATTACCGAACCACTCATATAGGGATGGTAAGTCGGCAGACTGCTCAGAAGGTGAGCGGCCAGACACAATGGGCAATGCAATGCATCCCATCACTCACGGTCCCAATCGTGGACTGAGAGCCGGTGTCACGGCCTCTCCCCAACCGGAAGAGCCTCTGTACGCCCCTTATCGGGGGGCCAATGCGGAGTAAAAAAACATAGGAGGCCGAACAAATGGCAAAAAGAAGTCACCCACGACGAGGAAGTATGGCGTTTAGCCCGCGTAAGCGGTCAGCTCGCCATTTTGGTCACGTCAAGTCGTGGCCTGAAACCGATGCGACCGAGGTCCGTGTACAGGGATTCGCCGGCTGGAAAGCTGGCATGACCCATATCATGGCTCGTGATCTAAACCCTACTTCGAACAGCGCAGGGCAGGAGATTAGAATTCCTGTAACAGTTGTTGAAGTACCTAAGATGAGAGTACTTGGCGTACGTGGATACAAGATGACACCGTACGGCAAACAATCTGCTGGCGAAGCATGGATTGATGCAGAGCAGATTTCCGAAGCATTCCCTCAACTATTCCGTCGTTTACACAACAATGCACTGAAGGTGCATGACTCAGACAAGCACTTAGAGGCGCTAGATGCTGGAGATTTAATCGAAGTAAGAATCATTGCGGCTACACAGCCACATTCAGTTACCGGAACTCCTTCCAAGACCCCTGAGGTCATGGAACTCGGACTAGTTGGTGGCGATTCTGCTGCTAAATTAGAATGGGCAAAAGAGCACATGGGCCAAGAACTATCTATTGGTGACGTATTTGACGAGGGTGTCTTTGTAGATGCCATTGGAGTTACCAAAGGATATGGATGGCAAGGTGTAATCAAGAGATTTGGTGGAAAACTACAATCTCACAAGAACTCCAAGAAACGCCGTCAACATGGAAACATGGGTGACTTCGGTACAGGATACGTCCGTAAGACTATCCGTCAAGGTGGTCAAACAGGTTATCACCAGCGTACTGAATACAATAAGAGAATTTTGTCTATTGCATCTGCAGAAGATAAAGCAATCACTCCGGCAGGAGGATTCCTCCACTATGGTGAAGTCAACTCAGAATATGTGCTGGTAAAGGGAAGCCTTCCAGGTCCTGCTAAGCGTCTGGTTAGATTCCGTGATGCTACACGTGGTTCAGACAAGGCAGCTCACCCATTCGAAATTACGTACGTAAGTACAGCCAGTAAACAGGGGGTCTGAAGATGAAGGTCGCAGTACACAACATCGTCAACAACATCGAGCAAGATGAACTTGATGCTGGACGCCTACAGGAAGTTTACGAAATAGATGTCGAAATGGGCAAGAAGGTCGCACTTCCTGACTCTTTCACTTCAGAGATACGCTCTGATCTAGTCAAACTTGCAGTTGCAAGTGCTCGTGCAAACCGACGCCAAGCATACGGTTCCAACGCACATCTTGGAAAGCGTAAGCCAATGAGCGGTATGAAGCACTCCGTCGAATGGTGGGGTAAGGGACGTGGTGTCTCTCGTATCATGCGCCGTACCGGTCAACGCCGTGGTGCACAAAGCCCTCACACATTGGGTGGTCGCCGTGCTCACGGACCTAAGGTCGAGAAAGATTGGTCTCGTAAGTTGAATCGTAATGAGAGGAGACTTGCACGCAACTCTGCTCTAAGCGCAACTACTGATATTACAATGGTATCCAACCGTGGACACCGTTTCGCTGAAGAGATATCTTCTCTACCTATTATCTTAGGAGATTATTCTGAGAATGGTAAGAAGATGGATATTGAAGAATTCAACCTATCTGGTGGAACACGCAAGGTGAGTGCAATTTTCGAAGCACTTGGTCTTGGTGATGACCTTCGCCGTGCTCGCAAGGGACGCAAGATTCGTGCTGGTAAAGCTACCATGCGTGGTCGTGTTCACAAGACGCCTAAGAGTGTCTTACTTGTTGTAGCAAACAAGGACGGCCTTGCAAAGGCTGCACGTAACCTTCCTGGCGTTGACGTAGTCGCTGCTAGGGACCTGTCTGCTGAAGACCTCGCCCCTGGTGGCGACCTTGGCAGACTAACTGTCTTCACTAAGGCAGCAGTGGAGGCACTGAACTGAGGAGGTGTGATGAATGGTAAATCCGTATGATATAATTCTGATGCCGTGGATCACTGAGAAGGCTATGGAAGCAAGAACTTCTGTAAACCGCCTAGAGTTTGTTGTCCGCCGTAGTGCTACAAAGGCACAAATCGCAGCTGCTGTTGAGAATCTATTCGATGCAGAAGTTGCAAAGGTCAATGTTAGAAATTCCAAGAATGGAAAGATAGCAAGCGTAAAACTCGCTGAAGGCTATCATGCAGATGAGGCTGCTATGCGTTTGGGCGCATTCTGATGAGGTGATATTATGGGTAAGCGAACACGTTCACAACGAAAAGGTAGTTCACCACGTTACCGCGTGGCGAGCCACAGATTCCCTGGTTCAAACACTATGCCTCGTGTAAGCGATGTAGTAGGAGAGGTTACTGAATTGATTCACAGTCCAGTACACACTGCGCCACTTGCAAGAGTAAAACTACCGGATGGTCAAACCAACCTAGTAGTTGCAACAGAAGGACTTTCAGTAGGTTCTAGTGTTGCTATCGGAGACAATGTCGCTCTAAGACCGGGCAACATTACTTCAATCTCCAAAATCCCTGAAGGAACAGCGATTAACAATCTAGAACTTCGTCCTGGTGACGGAGGAAAGATTGCCCGCACAGCAGGTAACTCCGCTACAATCGAAGCACATCTCGATGATGGTAAGGTTCGTGTTAGACTTCCTTCTGGCGTATCAAAAGACATGCCAAGTACCTGTAGAGCGACAATCGGTGTTCTAGCAGGGCATGGTCGTGGAGAAATGCCACTACGAACTGCTGGTGCAGCGCACTACAAGGCAAAAGCCCGTGGTAAGCTGTTCCCTCACGTAAGTGGTGTCGCAATGAACCCAGTAGATCACCCGCACGGTGGAGGAAACCACCAAGCGGTTCACGGTCCGAATTCAGTCGCTCGTGGTACCCCTCCGGGTGCTAAGGTCGGTAACATAGCTCCAAGCCGCACAGGAAGAGGTCGCGGCAAGAAGGTCTGAGGTGAAATAATATGGCAAAGAAGAAGAAATCATTCATGACGCCCAAGGCTAGCCGAAGAAAGGCTCGTAAGAAGCGTACAACTGTTACAGGTCGTAAGAAGAAGGAATTCACATACCGTGGATATCAAGTTGAGGAACTCAAGGAAATGCCACTTTGGCCATCCGAAGAAGACCCAAGCTCTCCTTCTGTAATTACACTGTTAACCAGTCGTGCACGCAGATCTATCGCTCGTGGTCTATCCACGGAGAATGAGCATTTCATCGATCGTATGCGCCGTTCAACTGGTCGCACAGTTCGCACGCACCGTCGTGACGTCCCAATCCTGCCTGAATTCGTTGGAAAGAGAATAGCTGTCCACAATGGACAGAATTTCGTTGAAATCGATGTCAAGCCTGAGATGATAGGTCACTATCTTGGAGAGTTCGCTCTAACCCGAAAGAATGTAACGCATTCTGGACCGGGTGTTGGTGCGACCCGCTCTTCTACACACGTAGCATTGAAGTGAGGTGAATATAATGGGTTGGAAGAAATCAGAAATGGACCGCAGGTCCAAGCGTAAGGAACTCCCTCAAAAGGGGTACACACAGCTTCTTCAAGGAAGCCGTCTGGCAACCGCTCGTACTGTTAACTCAGATGTTCACGTAAAACATCTCTTTGAGATTAGCCGTGCAATCAAGCACAGAACTGCAGGAGATGCAGTAACATTCCTAAACAATGTATTGAAGATTGACAGTGACAGGCCAGACATTCGAAGAAAGGCAGTTGCTGTACCATATCGTATGGGTTCAGGAAACAAGAAGCGCAAGCGCTCAGGACCTTCAATGGTTGGACACCGAAAAGGTGGAGTTGGTCCAGGACGTTACCCTGTTAAGGCTAGCAGAATTATGATCAAGTTGTTAGAAAGTTGCATGGAGAATGCTCGCCATCAGTATGAGGACATAGATCCTGAAGAGATGGTAATCACTCACTGTGCTGCACACCGTGGCCAGATTAAGCGTGGATGGATTCCACGTGCACGTGGTCGTGCATCTCCATCGAACCACTATCGAGTCAATCTCGAATTATTCCTAGAGGACTTCAGCGGTGCTGAAGATGAGTTGGAGGACGACTTCTGAGGTGATTAATATGGCTGCAAATAAAAGTACACTAAGACGCATTATCGACCGTAACGTCGAGCGCCAACTGGTCAAAGAGTTCTTGATGAACAACACCAAGAAAGCTGGATTTGGTGGATTAGATATTCGCCGAACACCTACTGGTACTGAAGTAACAATCAAGGCAGAGCGCCCAGGTATGGTTATTGGACGCAAGGGTAAGATTATCAACGATTTACAAAAGAGATTGAGTGAAGAATTCAGTCTTGAAAACCCTCGTCTAAAAGTAGACGAAGTAGAAGACCCAGCACTAAACGCTCAAGTTATGGCAGAAAAGATTGCTAGCGCTATGGAACGTGGATGGTATTACCGTCGTGCTGGACATTCCGCTGCACTCAACATCATGGAAGCAGGCGCACGTGGCGTAATTATCGTCCTTGCAGGAAAGCTTACAGGTAGCCGAAACCGAACACAGAAGTTTATCCGTGGTCACGTAAAGTATTGTGGAGAAACTGCAATTCAGCACATGGACAGAGGATATGCGGTCTGTATCAAGAAGTTGGGAACAATTGGTGTAACCGTCGCTATCATGCGTAAGGGAACCAAGTTACCACACGAAATCACAATTTATTCAGAAGCAGACTTGCTTAAGCAAGCTGAAGAATCTGGAAGCAAAGAAACTGCTGCGGAGGGATCTGAGTGACACACGTATCAAGCCGTGAAATCGCATCTATGAGTGCTGACGCTCTCAAAGACCGATTGACAGAATTGCAAGAGGAACTTTTGCAATTACGTGCTGAGCAGTCACTTGGTGGCACACCATCTAACATGGGTGCATTCAAGGCTTGCCGCCGCTCAATTGCGCGCATCAAGACCCAAATGGCGGCAGAGTGATTATCAAAATATTAACAGAGAAGGGAGGTGAAAGAGAATGGCTGAAATTTGCAATGTTTGCGGACTACCTGATGAATTATGTATTTGTCAAGAAATCGCTAAGGAGCAACAGAAGGCTACTATCACCACCGACCGTCGCCGCTATGGAAAGATTGTAACCAAGGTAGAAGGTATCCTCGATACAGCTATCGACATCAATCAACTTGCTAAACTTCTGAAGAACAGATGTGCAGCAGGCGGTACCGTAAAGGGCAGAGTGATTGAACTTCAAGGAGATCACAAGAAAAGAGCTGCAGCGGTTCTCTCAAACAACGGATTCAATGTGGAGGTGCGATAATATGGTAAACGCTCCCCTCACCCAATCTTGGATTGGTCGCGACATGACTGTCACTTCCTCTCCAGATACTGCTCTAGTGGGCCGTAATGGCCTTGTCGTAGACGAGAGCAGAGAAACAATTACAATTCTCGAGAATGATCGTGAGGTCGTTCTTGGAAAGAATTCAATCGAATTCATGATAGGTAGCAGTAATGCTACAATCGTCGGTATGCTGGTGCGGCAGCGTTCTGAGGATAGAATTTACCGCAACAAAAGGAGTGAGTGATTACGATGCGTGACATCGGAGTTGATGTAAAGCCGCCAACAGGCGATTGGGATGATGATGAAAACTGCCCGTTCTATGGGTCTCTGCGCCTTCGCGGCCAGGTGCTTGAAGGACGAGTTGCTAGCTTGGGAATGGGACGTACAATTGTTGTTGAACGTGATAATGTTCGATACATGCAGAAGTATGAGCGATATGAAAAGCGCACAAGTGCTCTTTCAGCCCACCTTCCAAGTTGCATTGGCGGTGTTGAAGTCGGTGACAGAGTGAAACTTATGGAATGCCGTCCGCTTTCCAAGACTGTTTCATTTTGTGTCATTGAAAACAATGGTGGTGAGGCCTGATGCGTGGTATTGCAGGTAAGCAAACACGTGGTCTGCCAACAATGGCTAGACTTCAGGTTGCCGACAACACAGGTGCAAAGATTGCACAACTAATCAACGTCCGCAAACTTGGCGGTACAATGCGTCGCTATCCAGCGGCAGGTGTTGGAGACCTCATCAAGGTCTCTGTCAAGCGTGGTACGCCTGACACCCGTCGACAGATGTTCGATGCTGTAGTTATCCGCCAACGCCGTCCATTCCGTAGAGTGGATGGAACATGGGTTCAATTCGAAGACAACGCTTGTGTCATTACAAATGAGAAAGGCGATGTCCAGGGTTCCGATATTAAGGGACCTGTATCACGCGAGGCAGCAGAACGCTGGCCTCGTATCGCAGCAACAGCGAAACAGATCGTATGAGGTGATTCGAATGGTCAAGAGCAGCAAACCAGGAAAACAACGCAAAGCGCAGTATAATGCGCCAATGCACATCAAGCGTAAGCGTATTCGTGCCCGTCTACAACTCGACAAACCAGACGAGCGTCTAGCTGGTCTACGTTCCGTCACAATCCGTGTCGGAGACACAGTTCGTGTCGTACGTGGAGACTATGCGCACGGCGGCAAGAGAGTTGGCGGTAAGAGAAACGCAGACCCTCTTAATGGCAAAGTACTGAATGTAGAATCCAATACCGGTCGTATCTTCGTAGAAGGTGCAACCGCAACCAAGTCTGATAACAGAGAAGAGGCAGTGCCGGTCCACTCCTCCAACGTCGTCGTCACCAAGTTAGACGAGACGGACAAGTTGCGTATGCAACACTTGACCGCTGATAGGAGTTGAATGAAATGGGAAGCAGTAGTCATTTGAAACGTTTGGCCATCCCTCGTAGCTGGCCTCTTCCTCGTAAGACCACAGTATGGGTGACACGTCCTCGCGCAGGTGCTCATAGTCTTGAGAGATGTATGCCTTTGAATATCATAATTAGAGACGTAATTGGTCTAGCACGTTCAACTCGTGAAGTCAGAACAATTCTACACAATGGCCTTGCAAAGGTCGATGGCCGTATTGTAAAAGATACACGCCGTGGTGTAGGTGTAATGGATGTTCTAACTCTTGGTGAAGATAACTACCGCTGTGTCCTAGACACAAACGGTCGCCTTCGCTACCGCCCAATCTCTGCAGAAGAAGCAGCATGGAAGGTTTGCCGAATTGAAGGTAAATCTACTATCAAAGGTGGTAACACACAAGTTCATCTGCATGATGGAAGAAACATCATAGTCAATGATTCCTCAGAACACAAGACTGGAGATTCATTGAAGATATCACTACCTGAACAGAAGGTCCTAGAACACATCAAATTTGGTGAAGGAACTCGCTGTATGCTGGTTGGTGGGGTTCACGTAGGCAAGCTTGCAGACGTGTCCAACTACATCGTTAAGCGCTCAAGTATGCCTAATGAAGTCGAATTCGACGGATTTGGTACAATTGCTGACAACGTATTCACTGTCGGTGGATGCGCATTACCTGGAGTAGAGGTGAGTCAATGAGTGAAACAGTGAATCCTATGTTTATGCCTCGCATTGCTAAGGTTGTAGTTAACATCGGTGTTGGAGAAGGTGGAGATCGCCTAACCAATGCAGAGAAGGTACTACAAATTGTAACGGGGGTAACTCCAGTTCGAACTCTTGGAAAGCAGCAAAACCGTGACCTGAAGGTTCGTGTTGGCTTCCCGATTGGATGCAAGGCTACCATGCGTGACCCTGAAACCATCGAGAAGTTCCTAAAAGCAGCCTTTTGGGTTCGTGAAAATAATATTCCAACTTGGAACTTTGATAGAACTGGAAACCTTTCCTTTGGAATCCCTGACTATACAGACTTCCCCGATCAAAAATACGATCCAGATATCGGTATCTTTGGTATGGACATAAATGTCGTACTAGAGAGGCCTGGCCACCGTGTCAGTCGCCGCCGACGTCGAAGTGCAAAAGTTGCACAAAGCCACCGAACCAATGCTGATGATGCCAGAGCATGGTTTGTTGAGAATTTTGGCATTTCAATCCTGGAGGAGTGAAAATGGCTCGAGACCACGGTGAACAAATTGGAAGAACAAACGGCTGTCGCAGATGCGGACGCCGCCGAGGAATGATCCGCCGTCACGGTCTACGTCTATGTAGGCAATGTTTCCGTGACGTAGCTCCATCAATAGGATTTAAGAAAATGAATTGAGGTGATATGATGCAGTTTGACCCCCTTAATGACGCACTAGCAAAAATCTACAACGCAGAGCAAGCTGGTAAGTACAACGTGGATTTATCCCCAGCATCCAAGTTACTTGGATCTGTGTTAGATATTATGCAGTCTTCCGGCTATGTCGGAGAGATTGAGAAGAACGACGACGGACGTGGAGGAAGTTTCATTGTACAGCTTCGCGGTGCAATAAACGAATGTGGTGTAGTAAAGCCACGCCACTCAGTCCGCCGCCAGGAGTTCGATAAGTGGGAAGGTCGTTATCTTCCTGCACAAGATTTCGGATTACTGATTTTGACTACTAACAGTGGTATTATGCACCACAAAGACGCAAAGGAGAGCCGAATTGGTGGAAAACTCCTTGCCTATGTTTTCTGAGGTGATTAGATGGTAAAATTAGACCGTATTGAACACAGTGTAATGATTCCGGAAGGAGTTACCGCATCGATTGATAGTGACATTGTCACAATCACAGGACCTAAGGGCAGCCTATCTAGAGAATTCGCAAGTCCAAGACACGATATTTTCCACGAAGGCGGCTCTTTACTAGTTCGTATTGATCTTCCTCGCCGTAAAGAGAGAGCTCTTGCGGGAACATGGAATGCACACCTAAACAACATGGTGAAAGGAGTAACTGATGGTTTCACATATACCTTGAAAGCACTTTATTCTCACTTCCCTATGACATTGGCTGTGAAAGGTAACGAATTTGTGGTAAACAATTACTTCGGAGAACGTGTACCAAGATCAGCAGTAATTATCAACGGCGTCAACGTAAAGGTCCAGAATAAGACCGAAGTTGTCGTCAGCGGCATCGATAAGGAAGCAGTCGGTCAGACTGCTGCCAACATCGAACGCTCCACAACCGTAAAGAAGCGCGACCGACGTGTATTCCAAGACGGAATTTACCTGATTGGGAAGGCATGAAGGAGGAATTGAGATGAGTGATTACGATAAAATGAAAGTTGCTGAACTCAAGGAGCTACTGAAAGAAGCAGGTTTACCTGTTTCTGGAAAGAAGGCAGACTTGATTGCTCGCCTGCAGGAAGGAGCAGAAACACCTGCACCTGCTGAAGAAGAATCTGTTGAAGAATCAACAGAAGAAGAATTAGAAGAAGAGTACGATGATGAAGATTGGGATGACGAAGAGGTTGACGAAGTACACGTTGCTCGCCAGAAACCAGTTCTCTCTGATGATCTTAAAGCCGCTCTAGCACTACGTGCTGCGCAGAAGAAGGCAACACCTTCCTTCCGCAGAACAGAGTGGTTCCGTTACAAGCGTCTATCCCGTTCAGGCTGGAGAAAGCCTCACGGTATGGACAACAAACAACGCCGCAATTACAAGTACCGTGGTTCACTGGTTAGAGTTGGACACGGAAAAGTTAGCGCCGCTAGTGGCCTACACCCTTCAGGATTCGAAGAAGTAATGGTCCACAATGCTGCTGACTTAGACCCAATCGATGCTGAAACTCAAGCTGCACGTGTTGGCGCTACCGTTGGTGGTCGCAAGCGTGAGAATATCTATTCTCGAGCAGATGAATTGGGAATCAGAGTCCTAAACCGCAGGAGGGGTCGTTGATGCAGATTACTAATCAGAAGAAGATGGCTGCACAGATTCTAAAGTGCGGTGTACACCGTGTTTGGATTAATCCGTCTTACCTAGACCAGGTTGCACAATCTGTTCAGAAAGAAGATATCCGTGAGGCTATCGACAATGGATGGATCAAGGCTAAAGCAATCAAGGGAACTTCCCGTGTACGTGCTTTGAAGATTCAAGAACAGAAGCAAAAAGGACGTCGTAAAGGTCAAGGAAAGAGGTCTGGTACTGCTAATGCTCGTAATCCACGCAAGCAAAGGTGGATGGCAACTATTCGTGCGCAACGCCGAATTCTAAAGGGAATGCGTGAAGACGGAACTCTAGAGAAATCTCAATACCGCCACTATTACCTAAAGGCAAAAGGTGGCTCTTACCGTTCAATCGCTCATATGAAAACTCAGATGGGCGTTGAAGGAATCACAATTGGAGGTGAACAATGATGGCAAAGGGACCAAAACAGCGTAACCAATACCGTCGCCGACGAACTGGTGAAACAGATTATCGTCGTCGCCTGAAACTTCTCAAAAGCCGAAGTTCTCGTGCAGTGGTTAGAATTTCCAACACTCGTATCGTTTGCCAAGTTGTTTCTTGGGAGAAAGATGGAGATAAGGTCGAATTATCAGTTACTGGCGATGATCTAGTATCTCGCTACGGCTGGCCAGAGGCTAACTCTCGCAAGAATATTCCAGCATCCTATCTTGTAGGCTATGCTCTTGGAAAGTCCGCACTAGCTGCTGGACATGACGAGGCTGTGCTAGATATCGGATTAGCTGCTAGTTCTAACGGCAATCGTGTGTTTGCTGCTCTAAAAGGTATGGTCGATGCAGGACTTGAGATTCCTCACGGAGAATCAGTTCTTCCAAGCGAAGACCGTCTTAATGGCGCACACATCGATGATTCCTATGCTTCATTAGTTGAAGCAACAAAGACAAAGATTGAGGAGGCGTTCTGAAATGAGTGATGAAATATCCCAGATGGCACCAGGTCTAATCAAGGCCTTCGCACCACAAGAAGAAGAAACTAACGAAGGCGGCCGTCGCCGTCGCCGTACCGCTGCAGATGAAGCAATCGCAGCACTTCGTTCTTGGACTCCAAAAACTCGACTGGGTCGAGAAGTTATGGCTAACAGAGTCGTTACTTACGAGCAGGCTCTTGCTTCTGGACTTCCAATTCGTGAAGTTGAGATAGTAGATGCTCTGATTCCAAATCTTGAAGATGAAGTAATCAAAGTTAACATGGTTCAAAGAATGACTGACTCCGGTCGTCGTGTTCGATTCAACGTAATGGCTTGTGTCGGAAACAAGGATGGATATGTCGGACTTGCAATGGCAAAGGGTAAGGAAGTTTCAAACACAATTCGTAAAGCATTGACCGCTGCTAAACTCAACATCATTCAAGTTCAGCGTGGAAATGGTTCATGGGAATCAAGCGTAGGACCTGGTACATCTGTTCCTTTCAAGGTTCAGGGACAAGCAGGTTCAACTCGCGTAACACTCATGTCAGCACCTTCAGGTAAGGGCTTAGTTATCGGAGAAACAGGAAAGCGTGTTCTAGAACTCGCTGGAATTTCCGATGTATTGTCTCGTACAAAGGGTCAGACACGTACTACAATCAACTATGCAGCAGCAACTTTCAACGCTCTTGCTGAAATTAACCGTACTCGTGTAAATGATTCTCAGCGTGCTGAGTTGTATATTCACAAAGGGAGGCTACTAGAATGACTTGGATTGTTGTACGTGCTCGCTCTAACGTCAAAGTTGAGCACTCGATTAGAGAAACTATGGACTATCTGAATCTAACTCGTGTTAACCACGCAGTTGTCATTCCTGAAAACGCACAGTACAAAGGAATGCTTCAGAAGGCTAAGGATTACATTACCTGGGGTAATGCAGATGCTGAACTTGTTGAGAAGATGATCACAGAGCGTGGTCGTCTAGTTGGTGACAAGCCAATTACTGATGCTGATGTTAAAGAAGCAACTGAATTTGGTTCCATCAAGGAATTCGCTGCAGCAATCGTTGCTGGCGATGCTACTGTAAAGGACATGCCTGACATGAAGCGTGTTTTCCGATTACATCCACCTGTAGGTCCTAAGGGCTGGGGCGGACTAAAGCGCACCTACGTTATTGGTGGAGCATTAGGTTACCGTGGAGACGACATTTCCGACTTAGTCGAAAGAATGATTTGAGGTGATTTGAAATGAGTAAAGCAAACAAACATCGTGGACGCTGTCGAACACACGGAAGAGGCCACAAGGCTGGCCGTGGAGCTGGTAAGCGTGGAGGCCGTGGTCTCGCTGGAATTAACAAGCACAGAGTCATGACTCGAATCAAGTACATGCCTAACCATTGGGGAATGCATGGATTCAACCGTGACCCTAGTCTAAGGACTGTTTACACTACTTGCAATGTTAGCGACCTTGAAGGAATTGCTAATGGGGCAGATTCAGTTAACCTAACTGAAATGGGAATCGATAAGTTACTCGGTTCTGGAAGAATCAATACTGCAATTACAGTAACCGTTGAAAATTGGTCCGCTAAAGCAGCAGAGAAACTCTCTGCAGCAGGTGGGGCAGTTGAAGGCGGAGACGACGATGGGGAGTGGGAGTGAGCACCTCACACGAGGTTTACTCCGTTATCTTCATGAATAGTTAAGCAACGCAAAAAATAGGAGGAATGTGACATGGGCAAGCAATCAATCCCTTGGGCAGTGGCTCTAACCGGTCTGCTGTACTTTGGTATGCTAGGTTATTGGCAATACGACGCATTCGAAATAGCACTTGGATTTAGTGAATGCAGACCGGAAAATCTGGGCTGTCAAGATGCTGTTGAAGGGGCTATCTTTGGATTTACAATGGGTGTAGCATATGTTGCATACGTCATGCTTTGTTTCACCAAAGATCTACCTGAGTCTCTGAAAGAAGTACCTATCATTGGCCGATATGGAAAGATGTTAGGATGGTTAGCATTCCTTGGTGTAGCAGTTTGGTACTGCCGTCCAAATGCTTGGTATGATGGAACTCACCAAGAAATGGTTGGCTACCTACTAGTCGGAGTTATTCTACTTGGATTTGGAGCAGCAGCAGCATTGACCAGTTTCATGTACAGTGGCGAAAAGAGCAGCCGTCTGTATGCTCTACGCCGTTTCGTAGACACTTACCCTACAATCACCAAGCCTGACCGCCACGTTAGATTCAACGAGAAGTTGTGGACTACAACTCTTGTTCTTATCATCTACTTCGCAATGACAAACGTCATGCTATGGGGTCTTTCAGGACAAGCACTTGACTTGTTCAGTGGATTCCGTTCAATCATGGCTGGTGCATCTGGTACCATCATGCATTTGGGTATTGGACCAATTGTTACCGGTTCCATTATCATGCAATTATTCGCTGGTGCTAAGATTATTCGCTTAGACCTTCAAGACTCTGAAGACAAAGCAATGTACCAGGGAGTACAGAAATTGCTTGTTCTTCTAATGATTCCAATTGAATCTATTCCTCAGACATACGGTTTCCTTGACCCTACTCAGGCTCTTATCTCAGATTATGGAATGGGCTGGGCTAACTTTGTAATCGTAGCTCAATTGTTCGCAGGTTCTTACCTTGTATTCCTACTGGACGAACTTGTAAGCAAGTGGGGTATTGGATCTGGTATCTCTCTATTCATTGCAGCAGGTGTTGCACAATCGACTTTCGTTGGAACTCTGTCTCCAATGCCAGCAACATCTTCGATGGGTTACAGTATCCAAAATCCACCATCGGGAACCTTGCCTATGATTTTCTATATGTTCAGGGAGGCTACGAATGGTGAAATGATATCACAGAATGGTTTCGAAACGATTCTGTTGACTCACGTGAATCCTGTTGTAGCATTGTTCTCCTCGGTGGTAGTATTCCTTGTGGTTGCTTACGCTGAATCTAGTAAACTGGAACTGCCATTGACTCACGGAAAGGTACGTGGTCACCGTGGTAAGTATCCAATTAGACTAGTATACGCATCTAACATTCCAGTTATTTTGATGGCTGCTTTACTTGCTAACATCAACATGTTTACTCTCTTATTCTGGAACCATCCAACGTTACAGAAAACACCTATTCTTGGAAAGAATGGTTGGGGAAGTATGTCGGAATATATTGGGACATATGATGTAGGTTCATCCACTGCAAGTGGTGGTTTTGCTTGGTATTCATCGATGGTTAACGGTGTTAATGATTGGCTGATTCCGATATTGGACCAGAGCCCAGGTGGTGGTGACATCTATGGGCATAATTTGTGGCAGATTGGCGGTCACGTAGCGTTCTACGTCACGTTGATGACTGTAGGTTCGATGGTGTTCGCGAAGTTCTGGATCGATACTACGAATATGGGCTCTAAGGACGTTGCAAAACAAATCGAGAGGACAGGAATGCAGATTCCTGGATTCCGTAAGAACCCGCTTGTTCTAGAGCGTATTCTAGAGCGTTATATTCCACCTGTAACATACTTCTCTGGAGCTTTCGTTGGATTGCTTGCTGCTGGAGCAGATTTACTGGGAACGGTAGGTAATGCGTCAGGAACGGGATTGCTGCTTGCTGTAGGTATCATATTACGTACTTATGAGCAAATTCAGAAGGAACAAGCGATGGAAATGCATCCGATGTTGCGGCAGTTCTTCGGCGCAGATTGAAGTCAACAATTTCAATCTAGGCGAATTACATAGTACTGATTAGTAATATGAATAACAATATTGAGATTCCAGTGACTACTCCACCAAAGATCATCGCATTTTGACCTCTCTGGTCGCCGTTATTTTTTGCTACTAGGCCTAGAATAAATCCTATCGGCCCTAGAATGACTCCCCCGATCAATAATCCGATTGCAGAGCATATGTATGATGTTGTAATAAGGCCATTTTGTGGTGGATTACCCATTATAACGACCTGTTGTCCAGCTGGAGTGTAAACTACTTGTTGACCAAATTTATTCTGGGTAACGTATTGGTTCTGGGTGTTGATTTCAATAATTTGTGGGGGTTGCTGGGAACCTGGTTGCATAATTACCAATGAGTGGTATACTATTTGGTAATATTTACTGGCCTGCAACTTGGTCTTAAAATGGTCAAAAACCCCTTGGAAATGTAATTGTCAGCCGAACTTACAATTTCTGGCTCCGAATAATAGATAATCTAGGACTTCTGATGGATGGTGTATTGCGTCGCAGTGCTTCGATTTCTGCACTGGTCTAAACAGTCACCTTGATATATGGGTGGGCGGTCGGCGGGATGCTTGTGTCGTCTGGGACGGCGTTGGCGGCTGAGTCCAAGTGGACAATGACTGCCGCCATCTACCCTGATGCGAGCCGAAGCACATTGCGGTCTCGAGAAACCACGCCCTCCCCAGGGAAAGTGTCCGCTTGAGGCCAGGTAGGTGATTAGTGTTCACGACACAATTTATTTTGTGTGCAAGTATAAGAGCAAATTAGTGCGAGTGAACCTGTCAATTATTTTTTAGGTCAGCAAAAACAACAACAGCGACAAGTAACCTAAGGATCATAACAAGATAGATGCTTTTCTAGCATCATGAAATCTGGTTGATCCTGCCAGAGGCGACCGCTATTGGAGTTCGATTAAGCCATGCGAGTAGAAAGAAATTAGATTCTTTG
>TARA_B110000444_G_scaffold82301_1_pt1 | contig 34705 bp, 35 predicted proteins | sample TARA_B110000444 | Tara Oceans TARA_B110000444 (sample SAMEA4398370) | marine metagenome | biome: Polar Biome; feature: [SRF] surface water layer (ENVO:00010504); material: water (ENVO:00002006), including particulate matter (ENVO:01000060) such as... | depth 5 m | reverse complement strand
AGAAAAAGATTATCTAATATTTTTTCTGTTTCCTTGCTTATGTCTTGACCGTATTTATAAGTTAGATGTGCATACTGTCTTCCTTTTTGAGTTAAAAAATATGTTGGGTATGCAAGGATTAATAACCCAATTAAGAAGACTCCTACAGTATTTAAATCTGAATAAATTAAATAACCTGTATAGGCAAGAATCTGTAAAGCGGTACTTAGAAAAACAGTTAAGGTTCCATAAAAGCTTGCTACCTGCATGGAAATTGTTGTTATAAAATAGTAGGCGTCTGAAACAGAGTAATTTCCTTTGTCGAAGATCTCTTTAACAAAATGAGTTCTTAAGTTTTCTTCAATATTAAGTTTTAATTTTATTACATTAAGCTTTTCATAGTAAATTGAAGTAAATCTCATAAGGATAATTACTGGAAAAATGTATAGATTCTCCATCACAAACTCAACCAATATATTCTGGAAATTGTTATTTGAGGTAAATATATTGGTAAAAACTAAAATTATTAATATATCAAAAAATACAATTAAATTTGAAAGAAATACAGATAATAATATTCTCCGTTTCTTTTTTGAAGTTTTAGTAATCTTTGAAACCTTTAAGATATCTCGAATTAAAGTTTTAAATTTGTTCACTTTTTTAACTATATTACTAAAGCAGATTAATCGAGTTAATAATTCTTAAATACGAAGTTATTTGCCGCTAGCATTATATTTTGAACTTCTTCTTCAGCTACTGACTGTAAATTGCCATTTTTCAGCCTATAAACACTAAACCCTGTATGTATTAAATATTTAAATACCTCTATATATTTTTTGTTATGTCTTTTTTCAATTTCAACTAAAAGCAAGGATTTCTTGTTGGATATTATTTTTGCTGCTCCTTGAAGTACTTCTAATTCGTGACCCTCAACATCAATTTTTATAAATATTATTTCATGTTTTTTTGAATCAATTTCATCAAAATACTTATCCATAATAAATGTCTTACAAATAATATTTTCATAATTATTGAAATTGTTGACCACAGATGATTTTCCATATATGGGAAGTCCATTTTCTATTGGGGTTTTTAAGACTGTTTCTCCATTCTTGTTTGAAGCAATTTTATTTATAAATTCAATATTTTTTTTATTGAGAAATCCTTTTTTAATATATTCTAAGCATGTACTAATTGGCTCTATTGCATATGTGTAGGCTGAATTTTTATAAAAGAGAAAAGTATAGATTCCATAATTTGCACCTATATCGACAAATATATAATTTCCTTTATAGTTCTTAAAATATTTGAATAAAAATTTAATTTCTTCTTCACCATAGAAATAGTTATAATATGATCTCAGTGGACCTGTTATTTTGGAATACTTTTTTTTTAAATTCATCATTTTATTTTATTTAATATTTATATATACAATTTACCTAATTTTTATATAAAATGTCGTATTATCGTTTGTGTATAAAATGATAAACAATATTTTTCGAAAATTTTTGAATAGTTACTTCAGGGGTGCATACAAAAATATTTATAGCCTCGTAACAAAAAGACCGGTTTATATAAATCAGGGTAGTGTCGGGGAAGTGCAAAAAAAGGATATATGGTACTTTAATAGCTCGTCTCATTTAGATTTTTCAAGTATTTTTAGTGAAATAGGAAAACTACTTATAAATAAGCTTCAAATCGAAGGTTTCACAACATCGACATTACTTTGCAGTGGAGGCCCAAGTTATTGTCAGACTGGTTCATCTATCAATAATCCAAGTCATTTTATGCCCTGCTACTCGTGTGTTAAATTTAATAAAAGTTTTCTGTACGATAATGAAGTCCATGAGTTTTCTAAAAAAATAGAAATTAATAATAAAAAAAAATCTTTGAATGATGAAGAAATTTATGAGATGATACAGCCATCTTTGAATTGGCTACTTAGAGGTAATCTCAATGATGGAAATAAAAGAAAAACTTTAATACAAAATCTAACAGCAGCAGCTAAAAAATGGGACTCTTATCTCTCTAATATTCCAGATGGTGTATTGCCAAATATTTGCATAATATTTAATGGATACACTTTCCCAGAAGTTGTAGTAAAAGAAATACTTGATAGAAGAGGTGTGAGAACAATTACCTTCGAACAGGGAATGCTTGAAGATTCTATATTTTTTAGTACTGGCTATGCGCCGGATTATCAATTTAAACCGAGGGAGGATAACCTTACAGAAAATGAAATAAGTATTTTAGAAGATTACTTAAAAAGAAGATCGAAGGGAAAGTTTAACCGAGCTGGTATTGAATTTTGGGATGAGATAAATTCAATAAATGCACCTCTAAAAGAGAGAATAAAAAAGTATGATAAAACTATCTCCATTTTCTTAAATGTACCATTTGATTCATCTCAAGTTAACGCAAATACTCTTTTTAAAGATATTTACGATTGGTTAATTGAAACAAAAAAATTAGTTAGAGACAATCCCCATATATTATTTATCTATCGTTCGCATCCAGATGAATCAAGAGATGATAAAAAACTTCACCAATCAACTAAAAAATGGTTAATAAGAAATAATTTTTCTGATTTTAATAATGTAGAGATTGTTGGTTCAGAAAATAATCTAAACTCTTACGAGTTAATTGAGTCTTCTGATTTGGTACTTGTTTACAATTCAACACTTGCGCTTGAGTCTGTTCTAATGGGTAAAAATGTTATAGCTGCTGGAAATGTTCATTACTCAAAAATAAAATATCTTCAACCTCCAATTAGTAAGATAGATTATCATAAAAGTTTCTATTCGCTAATTAATACCAATCAGAGATTTTCTGAAAATGATTTAAAAGAAGTTCAAAGATATTTCTATAGCTTTACTTATGAATCCTCTATTGTTTTTAGTAGTGAAATTCAAAAGACAGCCGCTAGAAAATACTCATTCTCTCTAAAAGAGGACATTGACTTTAATTCCGATAGCTTAAATAAATTTACAAATTACATTAATCGACTAATTTAATATCAAAAAACTTTTTTTTGAGAAAACTCTGATTTAAGCTTAATTCCGACAATATTTTCAAAGTTTTCTTTGCCATATTTCCTGAGCCGTACGGGTTTTTACAATTCTTGACCTCTTTTAGAAACTCTTTGCCATTAAAAGCTACATCTAAAGATTCGACTATGCTCTGGGTTTCGATACCACTATAAATTATATTTGAAGAACTCAATCTTCCTTTTTGCCTATCTCCAAGAATGACTGAGGGACACTTTAAAGCTGGCGTTTCTTTAATTCCAGCTGAGGAATTCCCAAGATAACAAACTTGAATTTTAGTAGAATTATTCAAGTCCAGAAGCCCATGAAAATCTTCTCTTCCTAGTGATTTATAAAGATTAATAAATTCATATGAATTATCCCAATTCTTTAATGTCTCTATTATCTCTTTACCCCCAATATCACTATTAGGATATGTGCAAATTATCTTGAATTTTTCAGTTGTTAATTTTTTTAAAGCATTCTCAATTTCTATAAACTCTGATTTAATATCACTGTTGTTTATTGGAACTGAATGTTGAGTAAAAACAATAAGTTTATCAATATTGTTTAATTCATATTTACTTATAATCTTTTGAGAGTTGGTAAAATTTTTATTTTTAATTAAATCAACTGAAGGAAGTCCCACTTCAAAAATATGTTTTGGATTTTCACCTAATTGTTGAATTCTTAAAGATGCTTCGCTGTTAGTTGTAAAGTGAAGATGTGAAAGCTTTGACATTGCATGTCTGACTGAATCATCAAAAGTCCCTCCTTCTGTAACGTCTCCACCTTCTATATGTGCAGTAACTATTCCCATTTGAGTTGAAGCAATTACTGCTGCAAATCCTTCATATCTATCAGCATAAACAACAAAAAGGTCTGGATTTATTTCTTTTAGTGCTTCAGTAACTAGATTGATTCCAACTGATATAGTTTTTGGATTTTCTTCTATATTATCTTTGTCATGTTTGAAATCGATTTTGTAATCCACTTCAAATCCACTCTCTTCAATTTCTTTTATTGTTGATCCAAATTCCGGATCAATATGACTGGCAGCAACTAAAAGTGTTAGGTTAAAGTTTTCACTATTTTTTAGTTCGTGGAGTAAAGGTGCCTGTAGCCCGAATTCTGCACGATTACCTGTAAAAACAGCTATATTTTTCAAAACTACATCCTGCTATCTAAACTTATACCTGTATCTATGTGGTTAAACGAAGAGATAATTTCTTGAATATTTTCTACTAATTTCTTCTTACTAATTTTTGTTTTACCTTGGATCATAGTTTCAAAACTTTCAATAAAGTCAATTAATTTACCGCTGTCAAATTTTGTTTTATTAATAATATCAAAATTAATATATTCTGTACTTTTTGTAGTTTCATTATTTCCTATAAATTCTTCAAATTCTTTTTCTCCTGATGTATCAGGTCTTGTAGTTAAGATTGGGTAATTATTTTTAGAATTATTCAATATTTTATAAGCATCATCTTTTGTCTCAACTAAAACTGGTTCAAGTTTTTTTGACTTAATAAAGTTTTTGGCAACATCTAAAATTGGATAAATCTCGAAATTAGAGTTTATTTTTGGTACTAGAATATCACCGGAATCAATATCTATGGAGGCTAAAATGCAAATTTGTGCAGCTTCGGCATGAGAAACAAAATATCTCTTAATATCCATTGGAGCCGGGATAGGTTCTTTCTTTTCATATCTTGTTGAAAAAGATTGAAGTAGGCTTCCATTTGAAAAGGCAACATTTGCAAATCTTGTTGTAGATGTATCTAAATTAACTTCAGAATCTAAATGTTTACACTGAAGAACAAGTTCCATAAGTTTTTTTGATGCTCCCATCAAACTAACTGGATTTGCTGCTTTATCTGTCGACACCGCAAAATAACCGTTTGAAAGATTATTTTTATTTAAAAATTCTAAGAATTTTGCATGCTTTATGACATTTGTGTCAAACATTTGCATTAATGAGTAAATATCTTTTTCTGAGCGTACATGTTTAATTGCTGCAAAATTGTATACATAATCATACGGCCCGTTCTCCAAAATAAACTGTTCAGTTATTTTAGAACCAAAATCTAGAGGTGATGTAATAACATCAAGCTTTGATGCCTTTGTGTCGCTACTTCTTAGATTTCTGACTACATTTGTTAATCCATTTTCATTAGGGTCAATAATATGTAATGATTTTGGATTAAAATCAGCAATTTCGTAAATAAAAGAGGAGCCAATCGATCCAGATCCTCCGATTACGAGTATTTTTTTATTTAAAAAGTGATTCTTGGCTCTTTCAAATCGATTCTGATAATCTTTTGCTGTTAATAGTTCTTCTCGTCTAGTTGCTAAAAAATCTCTTTGTTGATTTAGATTATTTGACTTAAGCATCAAACATTGCTCTTGTAATTTGTGTATTGACTTTAATGTCAACTTTGGAAACTTTATTTATTAATGAATTAAATTCAGGAGCCAAAATCTCACCTGTACCTGGTCTCTTTACCCAAATATTTTCTAGTGTGAATATCTCACCTTTTTTTATATTCTGGATGCTCACAACTGATGCATATGCAAAATCTATAACAGGTTGTTCATCTGGAAGTATATTTTTAATTCCTCCTCTTGCTTTCCATATTTCTTTAGATGATTGAACGAGTTGATTTAGCTCATTAGGTTCGATTGAAAATGGATTGTCGGGTCCAGGCCATTTTTTTGATTTAGTGAAATGTTTTTCAATAATATTTGCACCTAATGCAACTGCTCCAAGAGAAATTGAAATTCCCAATGAATGATCCGATAACCCAACTTCTAATTCGGGAAAAGTTTCTTTTAGGTGTGTGATTGCCCCAAGTCTCATTGTTTCTGGGGGTGCAGGATAAATACTCGTACAATGCAGAATTGATAAATTTGAATTTTCTTTTAGTATCGTTTCTACTGAAGTTTTAACAGAGTTAATGTCATTCATCCCTGTAGATAAAATCATAGGTTTATTAAATTTGGCAACATGTTCAATGAGTGGTAAATTATTACATTCACCAGACCCTATTTTAAATATTTCAACACCTAATTCATGAAGCCTATCGGCCCCCTCTCTACTAAAAGGAGTTGAGAAGAACATTATCCCTTTGTCCTTCGAATAATCAAATATTTCTTTTTCTTGTTCTTTAGAAAGCACACATCTTTCAATAATATCCCATAATGACTCGTCGCTAATATTTCCAGGTTTCATATCCGTCGGAATCATTTCTTTATCCGTTATATGGGTTTGAAATTTAACCGCTGATGCACCAGATTCATGGGCTATATCAACTAATTCTAAAGCTTTTGCGAAATCACCATCATGATTTATACCTGCTTCAGCAATGATAAAGGGTTCATTGTTATCAGAAACATTTTTATCAGCAAATCTAATCATATTTTCCTTTAATATCGTTCAATCATTCTAATACTACAAAAGTTCAATACTTGTTAGTGTATTTAATGATACCTTCACATAAGAAGACTTGAATTGAGTATTATGATATTTTAATGACTTCTCAATATCTTCTCTACTGAAAAATTTTTTTGATTTTTTCCAGTTTTTCTTTAACTTCACTGAAATTATAAACCCTTTCAAACTAAATTTATTTTGAAATATATCTTGTTGATAGTTAGATTTTATCTCACCACTGGACTCAATAGAATCTTTAATATAATTAGCACATCGTTCTGAACTTTTTCCATCAAGATTATGCATATAATAATGCAAATCAGCATCATTATTTTGGATTTTCAAATTTAGGTTATTATTGAGAATTTGTTTTACTCTTTTTAGACAATCCTCAGGGGTTGCTGGTTGATAGCTTATATGACTCATAATACTTGTGGACTCATGAAATACTTTTAAATAGGGCATCCAAGACATATTTATACTTGGTACGTTTACTGATTGCGCATCAACACATGCTGTGGAGTTATAGTGAAGTAATATTTTTGAGTTATTTAAAGAAGTTAAAATTGTATCTTTACTTTCATCTATGGTTACATTATTTGCTGATATAACTTTCTTATAAAATTCAATATTTTGTTCATAAGGGTGAACTCTTAATAATATTTTTAAATTTGTTCCTCCTAAATAATTATTTATAAAATTTACTGTGTTGAGAGAATTTTCCTTATGTAGTTTTGTAAATTTATCAATGTCATTGTTTTTCATGCCTAAATCTTGATAAGTTTTTCGATTAACTTCTTCACCAAATAAAGGATTTGAGTTTGGAAAAGAAGTTGCAATTAATAAATCATAATCTTTCTCTCCATCATTTTTTTCTGAAGTAAGATTTCTATCATGTTTTGGACTTCCAGTAATTTTTACCTGTTTCTTTTTATACCATTTTTTATTTATAGAAATATCTGAGAGATATTTTCCCCACACAAAAAAGTGATCTATATCCTCCCTAAATTCTAAATTTTTTGGTAATTGAAACTTTTCAAAAAACTTTTCATTTACGCATTGTTCTGTTTCCAATACTCCAATCTTGATATTCAATTTAGCCAGAATATTAATTTCCTCAGTAACAGTATCTCTATGGTTAGGGTATAGGATGTAGTTAGGCTTCAATAACAATAATTCCCTATGTCTCATGTTGGAGGGAACAAAAACTACTCTGATTCCTTTTTTCTTGAGATATACACCAATATCACATATGTAATCTAAATCCCTAGCAGGGTGATCAATAATTAGTGCTACTTTTTTCATAGAAATATTCTAAGTTCTTTATTTTAAAAAAGTGCTTATTATTAATATAAAGTTAAATATGAAAATACAAAGCATTACCGAATTTAAAGAAAATATAATTACAGAAGATGAAATATTTATAAACGCTTTACAGAAAATTGAAGAATGTTTTCACAAAGTTTTACTTGTTATTAAAAATGACCAACTTATAGGTCTGATTTCTAATGGAGATCTTCGGAGAGCTCTTCTAAATGGACATCCAACAACAGAAAAAATTAAAAAAATAGTTAACTATAGATTTGATTTTTTAAATAGTGATTTTAAAGACAGTGATGTACACAAAATATTTAATATAAATCTTAATTCATATATACCCGTCTTGGATAAAAATAATAAAATTATAAATTTAATTTATGTTCCTTATGAAGTAAACAACAATAAAGACAATCCTATTCTTCTGCTGGCAGGTGGTAAAGGAACACGCTTAGGGGAAATTACTAAAAATATTCCAAAACCCCTTGTTGAAATAAATGGTGTTAGTTTAATTGAATATCAATTAAAAAAAATTAAAGAGTCTGGATTTAAAAAAATATATATTTCATTACATCATATGGCTGATCAAATAATGAATAAGGTTTCAGAATTAAATCTGAGCGAAATGGAAATAAACTTTATTATTGAAAAAAATCCCTTGGGTACTGCAGGCTCTTTATATCATTTAAAAAGAGAGACTCAGCCTGTTCTGACTCTTAATTGTGATGTTGTTACTGATACTGATTTACGTGAAATGTTTATATCCCTAGAAAAGAAAAATACAAATATTTTGATAGGTGTACGACCATTCAATTCATATGTTCCCTACGGAGTCATAAAGGTTAAAGATAAAAAAGTAGTTGGATTTGAAGAAAAGCCTGTGTATCAGGACTGGGTAAGTGCTGGTATAAATATCATTACTAGTGATGTAATTTCTAAAATTAATAAAGAAGAATATTTAGATATGAATGAGCTTATCAATAAATCAATAAATCAATATAAAATCCATCCTTATTACATAACTGAAAGATGGTTAGATGTGGGTAGCCAAGAAGAATTATCAAAATTAGATATGCTTTAAAACTTTTCTAGATTTCTTTTTGTAACATTTTTTAAATCAATATTATTTTCATAAAATTGTTTAACTATTTCAACATTGAAATCCTTCATTTTTGAATGTCTAATAAGTTTCATACCGTTTGGCTCAATAGCATTTAAAATACATCTATCAATATCATCAATTAATTCAGGCATAGATGTTATCGTTTTTTCAACAGCTTGCATGGAAAAATTAAAAGGATTAAAGAGACCTTCCTCAAGTATTGGATAGGAGTACTTTAAGGTCTTGCCCATATCTAGTTTCTTTGATAAGGTTTGAATCGTTCCACCAACATACTGAATATTATTATCATACATTGCCCAAAAGTTACAGGCCGAACCAGTGTATTCTGGTGAAATTCCCATATGTAAGTTAATCAACTTCTTATCGGAGATACGTGAATATAAAGGGTCTTTAATTATTGAAGAACCAAATATTACAATTAAGTCACAATCATCAAGCTTTTCAGTAGTAAAGTCTAAGTCATTAATTTTTCCTTTTGGTAAAAATATTTTTTTTACTTTTTTATCGGACCATTTAGTTTTGTCGAAAAAAGAAATTTCACTTTCTTTAACTTTTAGGAAATAGTCTTGTAGAAGTATATCTTTTGGATTCGAGTTAGGTATTGATTCTTCTAAATATTGAATTACTTCATATTCTTGATTTAACTGTGCGCCTAGTGCTCGATGTCTTAGCGAATTACCTGTGATAATACCAATTTTCATAATTAATTATTTTTTACATCTCTTAAGGCAATAGTTGCATCTACTCTTGAAAGTTCAAAAGGATTCAAATTTACATTATCATCGGCTCTAAATCCATACCCTATATTGAAATGTTTCAATATTTCAATTGTTTCAAAATTATATGAATTTGAAGGATATGATATTGCATTTGGCTTATATCCAATAATTTCCTCTAATATTTCATAGTTAGTTCCAATTTCTTCAAACTGTTCTTCTTTCTTGAGACTACCCAAATTTGTCGGATGGGAGTGAGAGTGAAGAGCAATTACATGTCCTGATTGATTTATTTTTTTTAACTTTTCTTTTCCTATATATGTATCTTTTACTAAGTCACTGATATTAGTATTTTTTATATTTAGTAGTTCCTTTATTCCCTCTTCATATTGATTTACACTGATTACAAAGTCTCTGATGTATCTTAACTTTCGATCTAAATCTGAATAGAAATCAAATTCCGACAAGTAAGACCTTTGATTAAAATCTTTTTCTATTTTATCTTTTTCATCTGTGTTGAATATTGATAATAATATCTTTATTGACTGTTCATTAAAATCATCAACATTGTTAAATATAGATGAATTTTTAAATGACCTAATTACTTGATGGATATCATATCCCCCGATTAATGGTTTTGAATGAACAAAAAATATCCCCTTTTTATCTGTCTCACTAAGTAAATCTAAAGCAATATCATATTGACTAAGTAATCCATCATCAAAAGTAATAAAAGATTCATCTTCTAAGTTTTTATGCTTCGTATTTTGTATTACATCGGGATTTGAAAACTTATTTTTTCCATTTGTCTTTATAAGTTTCCTAAAATCATTTTGAGAAATTGCTCCTTGAGTCCCACTAGTGTTATCTAGCTTAAAATCATGGAACATAACTGAATTATTTTTTTTCATTTTTTTATAGACTTGTTTACTTTTAATTTAACAACATAGTGATCTTGTAAAACAAGAGCATTTAAAAATTGATTTACCCCATTTACATTTGTAGTCCAGCTTCTTAAAGGGTCTTCTTTATTATGTTGTATTTTCAAACTATCAGGAAATACAACTGGAATAAATTCGAAACTTTCAATTTCTTTTATCTTTTTTACTTCTTCCTCAATATGGTCTAAAGACCAAATATTCCATCCTCCCTGGTCAAGAAGGTTCGTTTTAGTATTTTTGTTATCCCTGTAAGTTATGTTTACATCAACACCATATTTATTAAATGGTCCTTGAAGAAGAATATACCCTTCGTCCTCACTCCTTGAAAGATAATTTTGAATTAACTTTGCTATATCATCATAAATTTGAAAAACACCCACTGAGATTAGGACATCACATCTTATTGGGGTGTTCTTTTTTTTTGTTATATCATCAATAAAATACTCTATTGTGTCACTTGTTCTTTGTTTTGCTAATTCAATACTTTCGGGAATTATATCACTTCCAAAAAACTTACAATTTGTAAATTTGCTTTGTAGATAATTAAGCATTGAACCGTTGCTACAACCAATATCCCACAAGCTTGTGTAATCTTTTCCAAAAGAAATATCTTTTAAAAGATTTTCAAAAATTAATGTTGTGTGTTTAGGTGTTGTTAAATACTGTTGATCTTTTAAATATAGAAAATCATGATCTCTATTTTTTTTCATTCGTACCTACAGTTTTTGAGGATAATTTATTACGTAGTAATTATAGTATAGTAAATTACATGGATTTAGAAATAAATGATGTTAAATACTGCTCTAAATGTATAATTTCAAATCAAAGACCTAGCAGTGTTGTAGAGTTCAAAAATAAATCAGAAGATATAAAGCCAAAAATTACTTTCGAGAATGGCATATGTAGTGCTTGTATTTGGGCGTTAGAGAAAGAAAAAATTAATTGGGAAGTAAGAAGAAATGAGCTTGAATTGTTGTGTGATAAATTTAGAAATAAAAATGGTTCATATGATTGTATAGTCCCTGGTTCGGGTGGAAAAGATAGTGCTTTTGCTTCACATTTTTTAAAATATGAACTAGGAATGAACCCACTTACTGTTACCTGGGCACCTCATAAATATACGGATATAGGGTGGAAAAATTTTCAGTCTTGGGTTCAAATTGGAGGTTTTGACAATATTCTTATTCACCCAAGTGGAAAAGTGCATAAGAAATTAACTAGATTAGCTTTTGAAAATTTGGGTCACCCATTTCAGCCATTTATAATTGGTCAGAAATTAATTGGACCTAGAACTTCAATTATGTATGATATCCCATTAGTTTTTTATGGGGAAAATCAAGCTGAATATGGAAATAAAATTGAAGATAATTATAAATCCACGATGGACCTTTCATTTTTTTCAGAAGCTAATTCTGATGAATTAACTATCGGAGGCATTCCCGAAGCCACATTAGTTAGTGATTATGATATTAAAAAATCTGACTTAAATATGTATAAGCCAGTTGATTTTACCATGCTTAAAAAAGCAAAAACAGAAGTCCACTTTCTAAGCTACTACGTAAAGTGGGATCCACAGGAGATGTTTTATTATGCTGCTGAAAATACAGGTTTTAGACCAAACGATGAAAGGACTCAAGGATCATATAGTAAATATTCTGGGATTGATGATGTTCTTGAATGGTTACATTTTTATATGATATTTATTAAATTTGGAATTGGAAGAGCTACATATGATGCCTCACAAGAGATAAGGAATAATAAGATAACAAGGGAAGAAGGAGTTTCTTTAGTACATAAATATGATCATGAATTTCCAAAAAAATATCTTGAAGATTTTTTAGAATACCTTGATTTAGATGAAAAACAGTTATGGGAAACTATTGATAAATTTAGATCGCCAAAAATTTGGGATAAGGAGGAAAATAATTGGGTTCTTAAAACTCAAGTAACCTAAATCTTCTGGAGAAATTAATTATATATGAGAGTAATATCAAGGCTAGACATAAAGAACAATACTCTAATAAAAGGTTTGAGTTTTGAGGGCTTACGAAAACTAGGAAGCCCAGAAGATTTTGCCAAAAAATATTTCGAAGAACACATAGATGAAATTATGTACATAGATTCTGTAGCTAGCCTTTACAGCCGAGAGGGACTTTATGAAATATTAACATTCACAGTTAAGAACATTTTTGTTCCAGTGACTGTAGGTGGTGCTATAAGAAGTGTTGCAGATGCTCTTCTCTACTTTAAAAATGGTGCTGATAAAATTTCGATAAATACAGGAGCAGTTGAAAATCCTCAGTTAATTAATGATTTAGTAAAGAATTTCGGCTCAGCAAATGTTGCACTGTCAATAGAGGCAAAAAAAATTAATCATAATACGTGGAATGTTTTTACTTCAACAGGTAGAGACGACTCTGGAAAAGAGATAAAAGACTGGATATCTGAAGCTATTGATCGTGGGGTTGGGGAAATAGCTATAACATCTATTGATAATGATGGATATCAAAATGGTTTTGACTATGAAATGATTGATTGCGCTATTGGGTCTGCATCCGTTCCGTTAATTGTAGGAGGAGGGTTTGGTAAATTAGAACACCTAGACAAGTTAAACAAATCCGTATCAGGTATATTAATCGGCTCAGCTCTTCACTATGAAAAATTAACATTAAATTCCATTAAGAGTTATTTAAAAAAACTAAATTTCGATATAAGGGTTTAGGTTATGAAGATAGGAGTTTATGAGACAAATCTTTCAAATAAATTTAGTATATTCCATGCCTTGGAGTTTTTAAATTTAGAAACAAGAATTATTGAAGATGTTACCGATCTAAGTGCCGATGAAATACTAATTCTTCCTGGTGTTGGTAATTTTAGTAAATTGATTAATAGTTTAGCTGAAAAGGATCAAATGAGTCTTCTGAGGGAAAAAGCAGAACATGGACAAAAAATTTTAGGAATCTGTCTTGGTATGCAAATCCTTTTTTCTAGATCTGAAGAAGGTGATACAGAAGGACTTAATGTTTTAAATGGAAATGTTGAAAATCTTAATAAAAGAAAAATAAATCATAACATAATTACTCCTAATATTGGGTGGAGAGAAACTTGTTTTGAAGATGAGTATTTTGAGAAATACAATAATAGTTATTTTTACTTTGTCCACCAGTATGAAGTGAAACCAATAGACAAGAATGTAATTCTTTCTTACTCTAAAATTGAAGATTTTTCTGTTGTGTCAGCTGTTGCAGGAAAAGATTCTATGGAAAATGTCTATGGTATACAATTTCATCCTGAAAAAAGTGGTATGAAAGGAATTGAATTTTTGGATGACCTTATTAAACATATTGAGAAAAACTAGTCGCTCAAAAAATTTCTGATTCCCACTCTATTAAATAATCTTTAACTAAAAAATTAACAAATTCTAAGTCAAAAGTACTATCGACATCAACAATTTCAGAGTCTTCACAAATAACAGGTTTTGTTCTACCTGATAGTCTTATTCCGCTATCTAAGAAATTTTTAAACTTTGTCACATATATTGATCCTGTTTCGGAAAACTGAGGTTGCATATCTTGTCTTCTAGGTCTGTTGGAGTATTTTGGCTTAATAAACGATTCCTTCTCTTCCCAAAAAAATAAGTGATTATTCTTTAGTGTGAGTGAAGAATCTGCAATACCCGTTTCAACTAGATCAACTGACTTCTCTAATGTTTTCTTTCTTCTGAGGGGACTTGTTGGCTGAAGTAAGATTATTAAATCTTCATTTTTTGGTTTATAATTTTCTAATGCATGTTTCATTACGGGTTCAGTAAAAACCTCATCTTCAGATAAATATTTAGGCCTTAATAAATCAATGGCATTATATTTTCTAGCTTCCTCTAAAATGTCTTCCGAATCAGACGAAACGATTATTTGATCATCATTATTGGATATATGTTTTGCATGAATAATAGACCATGCAACTAAGGAAATCCCGCCTACTTTTTGTAAGTTTTTTTTTGGAATACCCTTGCTACCACCTCTAGCTGGAATAATTATATATTTCATTTACAGAACCATTATCGCCAAATTTTAAAAAATTTGATAGTTATTACTTGTAAAAAAATTATTTAAATGCTTCTTATCTGAAGAGGTATCAATTTGGATATCCAGAATGTGACTAGAGGTTGTGAATCCAGAAAATTTAGAATACAAATCTCTTAATACATCCCAATCATTAAACACTTTTGAAAAAATTTCTGTATTTACAATATATGTTGGAGATTGATTGGCAATAGGTAGTAGCGCAGTAGTTGAATAAGTTGAAATAAAATGATTATTTTTAGAAATTAAATTGTAAATAGAATCTTTGTATAAGGTTATATTTTTATGTTTTATGAACGTAAGGAAGTATTCTTCTAAATCTTGAATATAATTTTTCGGATGAGGTTTAACTATTATATTTTCGTACTCATTCTTTTGAGAAATCTTATTTACACAATCGATAATTTCAGATAGTTCATTTTGGTGGAGAACTACTTTTTCGGCTCTATCCCATTTTGAAGAAATTGTATGGAATGGCCTCAACATTACTATTAGGCTATTTTCATATTTAGTTAATTTTTTTATACGATCCAACCAGAAATCCTCAAGTCCTGGATAAGAAGTACAAATTATATCTTTATATTGACTACTAATATCTTCACTTAATTCTGTGTATTTAAAAGCATCTAAGTAAACAATTTTACTCATTACGTTTTGATCTAGATTAGTAGATAGATGTTCCTTTGGTTTTAAGTAGTGTGGAGCATGAGGTGTTAGAAAAACTCTTACTTCTTCTTTTGTTAGGTAGTCAAATATCTCTTTGTAATTTTCTATACTCTCAGGTTGTCTATGATCGAAAAATACAACGTCTGGTTTAATTTTTTTTAATGTTTTGATAGTCAGATTTAAATTTTTAATTAATGCCTTTTCTAGTTTATTAAATAATTTTATGAAATAATTATTTCCTTGAGTATTTCTGAGGCTAAATTTAAATATTGAATTTATATACTTAATAATAGAAAAGGTGCTTAAATCTATATTCACTATATTCATAGAATCCATCATTCGTTCAGAGTCTCCATGTTCATTAAAAATATTTTTTGAATTAAGTGAATGACTTAGTAAATATGTAGTTTGAATATCATGTTCATTTTGTAATTTATCTATTAAGGGTAAGCAATAGTCTGTTGTGGGTATCCCAGAAAAAGTTATAATTAGAATATTCACATTATGATAATAATATACAATTAGAGTGAAGTTGCATAAGGATTCAATGAAAATATTTTGTTTTGATATAGACGGCACATTATGTACTAAGAGCGAAAATGATTATTCGCTAGCAGAACCGTTTGTTGATAGAATAAATCAATTAAATCAACTTTTTAATAAAGGTAATAAAATAATTTTGTTTACAGCAAGAGGTAGCTCAACAGGATTAAATCACGAGGAACTAACAAAAAAACAGCTTGAAACTTGGGATGTAAATTATACTGAACTCATTTTTGGTAAGCCTAATGCCGACTATTACATTGATGATAAATCGTTTGATTATTTTAATTGGTTTACAAAAGAAGAATTGAATTAAATTATAATAAAGTAGTCTTATGAAAAATATTTTTAATGATTCAAGCAATCCATTAGTTGTACTTGAAGTTGCAAATAATCATCAAGGTGATTTAGAACATGGTCTTAAAATTATTAATGAGTTCGGTAATATCTCTGAAAATTATTCAGATGATTTTACTTTTGCATTTAAATTTCAATATCGAAAATTGAGCACATTCATCCACAAGGATTCTTTAGATTCTGATATTAAATATGTCAAACGGTTTTTAGAAACTAAGTTGGAGCAAGATGAATGGAAAGCTTTAATTAAAAGAGTACAAGAATTGAACTTTCTTACTATGTGTACTCCCTTTGATGAAGAATCAGTAGACAGTGTAATTCAAGATAATTTTCAGATTCTAAAAATTGCAAGTGCTTCAATTGATGACTGGCCCTTAATTGAAAAGATAGGAAAATCATCACATAACAATATAATTGCATCTGTAGGCGGTGCTTCAATTGAAAAAATTAAGAGGTTTTATTCTTACATGAACAATAAAGAAAAAAATATTGCATTAAATTATTGTGTCAGCCTCTACCCAACAGAAAAATATGACCTTAATTTAGATTATATAAATGAACTAAAATCAATATTTCCAGGAACTCCTATTGGTTTTTCAACTCATGAGTCTGGAAAAGTTGACAATAGTGCTGGTTTAGCTCTGGCAGCTGGAGCTAGAATATTTGAAAAACACATAGCTCTCTCAGATGACTTAAAAGGTTATAATATCAATGATTACTCTGTTGATATAAAACAATACTCAAAATGGCTTGAAAATTTGCTTGAATCTAAAAAAATGATTGGAAGTGTTGAAAATCGAAATACTCAACTTACTCATGAAGTTGACGCTTTGAGAGACCTTAAGCGAGGTGTTTTTAGTAAATCAAAACTTTCTAGTGGAAATATAAATCTTGATGATATGTACTTTGCTATTCCTACAACTAAAAATCAACTTCTTGCAAATGATCTATCTAAATTTAGTGATTTCCAGTTGATTGACGGTATAGAAAAAGATGAACCGCTAATGCTTGATAATTTAGATATAAAAAATTTAAGAAATGAAATTGAAGTAATTCGAGATAAAGTAAGCGATGATTTAAAAAAATTTAGTATAACAATACCTATAAATGTTGATCTTGAAATATCTCACCATTTTGGTATAGAAAATTTTTATAAATATGGAACTTGTATGATTACGTTGGTAAATAAAGACTACTGTAAGAAAGTTTTATACCAATTTCCTAATCAAGAGCATCCCGAACATTACCATAAAATTAAAGAAGAAACTTTTATCTTATTAGAGGGAGACTTAGAGGTAACTCTTGAAGGTGAGAAGAACTTCCTGTCTAAAGGAGATATTTTAACTATTGAAGTAAATAGTAAGCATAGTTTTTATTCTAAATCTGGAGCTATTTTTGAAGAAATCTCAACAGAACATCACACTGATGACTCTTATTACACGGATGAGACTATTGGTAAGAATAAAAAAAGGAAGTCAAAAATATTGCTAAGTACTCGAGACAATTAGGGATTTATTATTGAATGAAAAAATTTAAAAATATATACGATTTTATTAGAAAAATTTTAGCTAAAAGAAATTTACTGCAATTTAAAAATATTCATTCATTTTATTTACAAGGGCAACAATCTAAATTGAATAATATAAATTTCCTCTTACAAAAGTATCCTGAATCTAAAGATAAAAATAAGTTGTCCTCAGAAGAATACCAAGTTTATTCTCAAAATGGTGAGGACGGAGTCTTACTTAATTTAGTTAAGCGTTCAAAAATAAAACAAAAGAAATGTCTAGAAATTGGAGCTGGTGGGCAAAGCTCCAACATACTTAATTTAAATTTGAACTTTGGATTTGATGGTGTCTATATTGATGGAGATAAAAATGAACTAAAGATTCAAAAAAATAATCTGAATAACTTTATACATAGTTTTAAAAATACTGGCTCAAGCACCTACATAGAAAAGATGATTAATCCGGAAAGTATAGAAGAGCTTAATGCTGAGCTTGTTTTTAGGGATTTCGCAATCTGTTCTTTAGATATTGATGGAATTGATTACTATATTTTTGATAAAATTCTAGATTTTGATTTCCCTATAGTTGTAGCGGAATATAATTCTCTATTCGGCATAGAAAATAAATACTCAGTACCCTTTAGCGAAAACTTCTCAAGATATGATTATCATCCTTCACAACTTATTTTTGGATGTTCCTTAGATGCCTTAAACTTCCTAGCAGAAAAAAAAGGATACTCCTTGGTCTACTGTGAGTCAAATGGTGTAAATTCTTTTTTTGTTAATAATAATTATTTGCCAAATTCATTAGTTAAATTATCACCAAAAGAAGTCTTTAAAGAGAATTACAAATTGAAAAATCAAGCAAATAAATTCAATCTAAAAAATGTAGTAGATTTACTAATCAAAGTAGACGCTATATGAGTTTATAAAATTATGTTTATTTCAAGCGTCTGTGAACACTATATATAATTTTAAAAAACTTAATGCCATCAAGCCAAGTTATTTTTTTACCTTCTGATTTATTTCTAGCTTTAAAATCGATTTTATATTCACCAAAACTGTATTTTTTATGTGCAACGATGTATGCCATTTCAGGATCTGCTCCAAAATGATTTTCCTCGAAATCAAGATTTTTTAAAATATCTGTTTTAAAAAACTTATGCCCACAATTTACATCAGAATATTTTGAACCTATTAAAAAATTAATCAGACCAGTATAAACTTTGTTTGCAAAAGACAATGAAATTGGATAGCCATCTACTCTAAAGGTTCTAAATCTAGTCCCAAAGACAACATCTAAGTTTTTTTCAATAGCCAAATCTAAATACTTAACTATATATTTTGGATTAAGTTCCAGGTCTGCATCTTGTATTACTGAATAGTTGCTTATCAAGTGAGGGAAAGCTTGTCTTATAGTCGCGCCCTTACCTAAATTTGACCTGTTTTGGATGAATATAATCTTCGAAGATATAAAGCCTTCTATAATTTCAACTGTTTTGTCAACTGAGTTGTCATCAATCACAATTATTTCATTAACTTCGTTGATATTTTCTAGTTCATCTAGTACTAACTTAATTGTTTTTTCCTCGTTGTAAACAGGAACTATTACCGATATTTCTCTCTTGGTCAATTTTGGATATCTTTAATTAATTTCCAATATTCATCTATAGTTCCACAGTCGTAATAATTACCATCAGATTTTACGTACCTAATTTTAAGATTATTATTTATTGCTGCTGGAAAACTATACCCTATATGTGGGTCATTAGGTTTGATATATTTCCATAAACTATTTTTGAATAAAACAGTACCCCAGAGATACTGATATTTTACCTTAAAATTTTTATCAACAACTTTTGTTACGTAGTTGCCGCTTATTTTACATTGACCAACTTTATGTCTTTGTTCATTTCTAACATTCCATATACCCAAAATAACATCTACTTCCGAGTCTTCTTTAAAAAGTCTTACCATTTTTTTGATAAGAGAATTATCTGAAATATATGTATCTGGCATTGTTAATAAGTGTGAGTCAGCATCATGCCCCCTTAGGTTCATTAACGTTTTGTTCATTGTTTTTGTGTTCATTAGATTTATTCCTTGAATTTTTCTATTTTTACTAATATTTATTTGATTATTCAATATTGGGGCAAAGGTAGTATTTGTTGCAATTTTTACAGAGTTTATTTCTTTAATATCATTTGAAAGATTTAGATGATGTTTCAATAAATTACTTTCTTCAGGCAGTGGAAGTAAAAATTTTGGAATACCAGATAATCTAGAAGCTTTTCCAGCTGCAGGAATGAGATGACAAATATTTTTTTTCATAATTTACTCTTAATTAACTATACAAAATTTTAATAAGAAATAACAAATAAAATACATTTTGTAAATTTAAGGTACATTGTTTCAAGTATAATTAATGAAATGGATGTCAAAAAATTAATATACTTAACACCATTATTCATTATTTTTTTTGGAATTAACAACTATAACCTTTATGAATCACAGATACTCTTTGCAAATGTGTTCGAAACTTTACCAAAGAATCAGTGGTTACATGAAAGTCCTATTCAATTTTTTATAGGGTATATTTTAAATAAATTAATTAACAATGTGGTATTAACTTACTGGATAGTTGTAGTTTTAGGTTATTGCTTCTTAATGTTTGGTTTTTATTGTATTCAACAAAAAAAACCATCTAAAAAACATTTCATATACATTTTATTTTTTACTCCCTTTTTCTTAATAATCTTTTCTTGGTCAGGTAAACCTGATACTTTTTTAGTTGGCGCCCTTTTACTTTTATTTATCTACAATAAGAATCCTGTAGCTTCATTTTTAATAACTCTAACAATGGTTTTCTCTCATCCTCAAATTTCTATAGTTTATTATGTGTTAATAAAACTATTGAAAATCTTTGATGTAAAAGTTCATCATATATTTAGTCTTGTAATTAGTTTATCAATTCACTCAATATACATCCGTGGGCTGGACTCTTACGATGGTGGGCGGCTAGATTTTATTTTGGAGAACTGGGACAGATATTTTTTTGGTGTATTCAGTAATTTTAATTCTGGAATTTTAGCTATGTTTATGTGGATATGGATACCTATTATAATATCTGAGTTATTTTTTCAGAAAAAGTTTCTATTATCACTTATTTTTATTTCAGTTATTTCATTTTTTGCTCTTGATTTTACAAGAACATTTGTAACAATGTCTGTGCCCTTGATATACTCCCTCTCAAGTAACGATTCCTTTATAAAATCTTTTAATAAAATCTTTTCTAGTAAATATCTCTTAATTTTAGGTTTTTTACAATTTCAAAAAAGACCCGGCGGAATAATCGTTGACTCAGCTTGGAGTTGGGCTTTTGTTGACAATTATGCCCGATTTACAGGAAAACTTTCAACTTCTATATTGGATATAATTTTAAATATACAAAAAAATTTTCTTGAACAGTAATATGTTGACATATATTGATCCTCATAATAGGAACTAATACTCAAAAAGATAAAACTTTTGATTTCTTTTTTATGACTCTATCCAATATCAATTTTTAGTATCTTTTATCTATAATACGGACAAAAAAATTAAGTTTTTTTGCCAAAATAGTTAAATATCTTGAGTAAAAAGGAATATAGTAAGTTCCTCCTTCATATTTTTTAGATATGTATTTTTCAATTTCATCTGAACTAGTTTTTAAGAAAGTTGGTTTTCTATTTTTGTTTAGGTCTGAATCTACAAAAGCTGGTTTCCAAATATAAATTTTTTTTCTACTAGTTTTATTTAACTGTTCGTAAATGAATACATCAAGAAGATTCTTGGAGAGGCAGTAGGAGCTTATACTAGGTCTTATAAAATCAGCTAAGATACTAGAAACAATATGAATTTCAGTAAATTCTTTTTTTTTGATTATACTTTTAAATATTTCTAATATTTGAAAAGTATTAATCTCAAGATGAAATTTTAGATTTTCACTATAACTAACCTCTTTGCTTTCAGATTTGAGAACGCCAAAGCTTAAAATAAAAATATTTTTGCTTTTTTTATCTTTTTGATCTATGTAATTAAGCCCCTCCAAATAATTGTTAACAAGAACTATTTTTCCCTTTGGAATATGACCCTTAGAATTTCTAATAATTGATATGATATCAACTGGATGGTTCTTATATTTAACTATCAATCCATTTAATATTGCATTACCTATTTTCGAATTTCCACCAAATAAATAGAATTTGATATTATTATTCAATACTCTTTAACCATCTTTCCATCAATATTTCATTTAAAACCATAATGACTGCCTGAGGATTTCCCCATGGGGCCATTGGTAATAACGATGCATCACAAATTTTAATTCTCTTGTCTATTGAGAGTTCTCCATTTTTCCCAATATCCCTATTAATATTTAGGGGTAGTGATCCAAAAATATGAACAGATGTCATTGGGGATGAGTTTGATTCTGGCCAAATCTTTTTAACACCTCCGCTTTTTAATATTTTTTTCAATATTATAAATCCTTCTTTAATTTTTTTTCTATCGTCTTTTCTAATATATATCATGGGATAACCTTTTCCTCTTATAAAAAAGAGTCTTCCTCTAGATTTTTCTAATATAGTGCTACTAAAGTAGCAAGCATAATTTCCTACATTTATGTCCTTATTAAAGTATCCAGTTGCTGCGAGTGTTGCTTTTATATATGGATAAGTTGACACTGAATATGCGAATTTATGTTTGTAATCGTTAGTCCAGGAAACATAAGGAGGAAATAGGTCACCGTCATTTATTGGTTCCCCATAATCTACGACACACCTTGTCATGGGGTGAAAATTAAAACTAACTTTATCCTTAAGAAACCCTGAGTTTTTTAATATTTTTGGAGTTCCTATTGTTCCAGCAGCTAAAATAACTTTTTTTGACTTAATAGTGTGAATCCCGTCTTTATTTTGAATTTGAATTGATATATTTTTATCGTTCCTGATTATTTTATTTACAGATGTTTCGCATAGTATTTTTAGACCAAGGTCAGTCGCATTTTTTAAATAAGTTACTTGCATACTTTGGCTTTCCTCGACTGGAGTATATTTTCTCCACCTTGGGACTTCACTAAAGAATAGGCCCTCTTTTTTTGATCCATTAATTAATGCAGATTTTATGTTATCTTTTTTTAAGAATGGTGATTTTTGTACACTTAAAATATCTTCAATAGTGTTTTCTTTATTATGCCATTCGCCTTCATCGATATTGCTTAGACTTAAAAATTTTTCTTTGTAGGGAGATGTGAGTTTAAAATATAAACCACTGTTCACCTCACTCCCACCTCCATATGTTGCACCCTCAGCGAAGGCCATTGGCATGTTGCTGTAACAAAAACTCATGCCCTCATTTGAGAACTGATATTTTGTTTGTTTAAAAGAGTGATGGCTGATAGAGTTTGGTTTAAAATTTTGGCCAGCTTCAATTAAAAGGACGTTTTCTTTATTCTCTATCATTTTTAAAGCTGCCAAAGAGCCCCCTGGCCCACTACCTACAACGACAGTATCAAAAATTTCATCATTAATAAGTTTATAATTATCATTTATTGGATTAATACTTTCGCTCTCAGTTTCCGATTCAAAAACAAGAATTGAGATTCCAGCAATAAATTTAAAAAAAATAACTTTTTTATTTATAATATGTTTTTTTGTAAAAATATTGCATATCCAAAGATATATCAGGAAAATATCTATAAATATTTTTATTACTCCTGTTTTTTTAATTCTAATTTTAACTTCAGAGCATTTGGAATGATCTTCATGGTAATTTAATAAGTTTAGAACAACATGTAAAATCTTGTAACTACATTCTTGATTCATAATCTCATTCTAAATTTTTATCAAATAATAAATTAGCACTTTTCATAAATGTATCATTACAACTATATTTATATTCAAAACCCTGCGGTTTCCAATTTGTGTCAAAATAAAAACTATATGGAAATGCTCCAAAATGCCATTTAGTAAAATTTGTTAATTTTAGTGTTACGAGAATATTTCCAATATACAGAAATATTCTTGAATTTACATTAAAAGTTAAAACTCTCTTACCAAGTTTCTTACCAAGAAAATCAAGATGACTTTTTAATGGAATGGGTTTAGGTGCAGCTGCGGGCCATATTCCTGATGTTTTATTAACACCTAAATATACGATGAGATTAGCTAAATCTTCAACATCTACAAATTGTATTATTTGCTTCCCATTATTTGGTATCGGAATTGGAATACCTTTTTTTATAAGTGCAAAAAATATGTTAAATATTCCACCTCTATTATTTCCAAGTATGGTTCGAGGTCTAATAATTGAAAATTTTGATTTCTGAATATTTTTTAAAATATATTTTTCTGAGATAATTTTTGTATTTGCGTAAAGGTCTAATGGATTAAATTCCGTATCTTTATTTATTGGATTTTTTTTTGGTTTTCCATAAACACCACTAGAGCTTACATAAATGAAAAAAGTAGATTTTAGTTCCGTTACTTTATTCACTAGATTTTGGGTACTCTCTATATTTGTTTTTATTAATTCTTTCTTATTGCCTTTGTATGGCAATACTGAAGCTGTGTGAATAATCAGATCGAACTCTGATAATTTTTGATTTTCACTTAAAAATTTTTCAATTGATCCTGAATAATAACTACAATTTTTATATTTCATTGGTGGTGTTTTTATATCAACTGCAGTAATTATATTTTCAGTATTTGAGAGAACTTTACATAATTCTGAACCCAAAAATCCAGAAGAACCTGTTATAAGAATACGTTGTGACATAAATCTATAATAACTTGTTTAAAGTAGTTAAATTGTATAGTTTTTAAATGAAATTAATGTTACGTAACAACTTTATTTTTCAATTATAATCTATCAAAGGCGTAACATTTAGATTTAGCTGAGGAGAAAAATTAATACTCTAAAAACTACTTATAAAATAGTTGTACCATTTTACAATGATTTTGAAAATTTTAAAAAATTCATAGAAATAATTGATCAGATTGAAACTGAAGAAAAAATTTTTTTGCTTATCGATAATGGATCTGATACTAATCAAATTTCAGAGTTTTCTGATAAACTCACCTCAAAAATGAATTGGGAATTAATAAGGTCTGATAAAAATTTAGGTTTCGGGGGTGGTGTTAAGTTTGGCGCAGAAAAAGCTGATTGTGAATATGTAGCTTGGATGCCAGGAAATTTAAAGCTAAACCCAATTGATGTATATAATTTTTTCCAAAATAATAAGATACAAGATGATAAAGTGCTTTTAAAAGCTTACAGAACTGGCAGGCCCTTTCTTGACAGGTTGAAAACAATCGTATTTGGTATTGTTGTTTCGCCTTTTTTTCGTGTTAACATGATGGACTCTGGGGGCACTCCAAATTTAGTTCATAAAAGTTTTTTCAATCTTTCTAAAGCAATTCCTAATGATTTTTCATTTGATGTTTTTGTATTATATTATTTCAGACTTAACAAACTGCCTATTTATAGACCCAAAATTACATACCAAAAAAGAATGTACGGCTCATCCCATTGGCAAAAAGGTATAATATCTGAAGTAAATTTAACACTTCAAGTTATCAAGTCTAGAAATATTTGGAAAAGTAATTCAGAATAATAATCGACTTATTTTTAAAATAGTTTTATTCTAATCAAACTTTGTATAGGTATAATTACATACAAATGCTTACAGTACTCATACCTGCATATAATGAAGAAAAAATTATACAAAATACTATTGATAATATTTTTGACTGGTCGAAAACAAGTCGACTTGAAATTAAACTAGTAATCATTAACAATAACTCAACAGATTCAACAGAAAGTATCTTGAAAAAGAATTCATTAAAAAATAGTTCTTTTTTCTACAAAAATGAAGAAAAACAAGGAAAGGGTCACGCAATTAAGGCTGGGTTGGCATTAGCATCAAGTAACGTTTTAATCTTAGATGCAGATTTATCTGTAAGCATAGATCAATTTCAAACTAAGTGGTTGGAACTAAAAAATACTGCAATTTCTGGATCTAGATTCATGGGTAAAGTTGTGGGAACACCAGCAAGAAGAACTTTAACTGGAAAAATATTCAGTATGCTTGTTAAGAAATACTTCAATATGGCAGTTGACGATACTCAATGTGGTTTTAAGTTTATTTCATACAATCAGATGTCAACAATTGAAGAAAATCTTACAGTTGGAAATTTTGCTTATGATATAGATTTACTAATGACAATGAAAAAACTTAATATAAATTTGATTGATATTCCAGTAACATATATTCATAATGACGATAGCTCAGTAAAAATCCTCAGAGACTCTGTCAAAATGTTTATGACTATATTGAAATTAAAAAGAAAATTTAACTAATTCGTTTTACATTTATCTACATAACTCAAGTAAACCGGTATAGATCTGAGTTTCGTACTCTCTACAAGAAAATTTTGACAATTGATTTCAATGGAAGATTTACTTAAGCCACACGTATCGTTTAGCAACATTGGCCTATGAAGATAAGCAACAAAAAATTCTTTATTTGTTGGAGATATGGTAGATATGTCTTTGGAAGTTTTACTATCTAAATAAGTTGAAAATACATGTTCCGGTGTACAAAGGTACAGTTCCTGATTTATTTGCATTGAGTTAAAGTTTTCTATCAAAGACTTTCCTGAAAAACCCCAGTAATCTGTTTGCCAATCACCACAACCTCCAACTATTTCACAATCTATACTGATTTCATCTTCATTCACAAATTCGTTGAAATAAACATACTTATATTGGCCTAATCCGAATTGTGTAAAGATTAGATATAGAAAAACACCTCCAAAAACAACTCCTATTTTTAAGTTTTTAATCTTTAATAAGTTCAGTGTTTCAACCAAGAATATAGCAAAGAAAGGTAATAAGAAGAGGTATTGTCTTATGCCATCATAAGCAACTGGTGTGGATACAATAAAACCGAAAGTGACAAGTAAAATAATATATACAGAAAATGAAAGGGGTAAGTTTTTTTGGTAATATTTATAAATTTTATTTTTAATTAATAGATAGAAAAAAATTATTACAGCAAGATGAAATATAATTGGAAGTTTAAAATAAAACCATTTTATTAGATAAAAAGAATCTATGTCCATAGCAAAAGAAAATGATCCATTTGTCAAAACATATGAATCCCAATATATATTGAATTGAGTTTCTATAGATTCTGTAAACCATAACTTTGGTTTTTGCCATAAAGATGGAGTCCCTAAGAATAGAGTAAAAATAGATACAAAAAATACCTTCACCCAGAAAGAAAGGAACTTTACTATCTTGTATTCTTTAAAATCAATCAAAAAGATTGAAAAGAAAGCAGTAGTAAATATAAAAACTATTCCATTTAACCTTACAAGTAAAAGTAGTCCAAATAATATACCAAGTATTAATTCAGACTTAGTAGTAACTTGATTAAAATTTTTTAATATCATTAAAGCGTACAGGACACCAATGATGGTCTGCATCATAAAAGGAACATCTTTTAAGTTAAACAATGCTTGACCACTAAATGAAGGAATTAAAGTAAGTATAAGTATAAATTGAAATGCTTTCTCTTTCCCTGATATTTTTGAATAGATATAATATAAAAAAACTAAAGTGAATATCAAATATATATTTAAAAAAATATGTCTTAGGTAATATTCGATTTCTTCAACTCTATAAAATCCATAAGAAAGTAAGTCATTAAATATAAAATCAAATACCTTTAGAGAAAAAGGACTATTTGAAAATAGGTATGCGGGCAATAACACAAGAAAGCCATAAAATTCATAATTAGAACTAAATTCACTTAAAAATGGATTAGAACTGTCAGCAAAGAATAAAAAAAACTTTTCAATAATTCTTGGGGTTGTTTCCAATAGCTTTAAATCGTCCCATGTAGTTCCGCCTTGTAAAATTAACCTTACTTGATTAATAAAGAAAAAAAATAAATAGATGATCATGTAACGGGAATGGTGTAGTTTATTAGAATTCATTTTTTCTTAAATGCTGCAAATAAAGAAAGTCCAAATTTTGGATTTATACCACTTTTTAAAAGTCTAATTTCTAAGTTAATCACAACTTTCAAAAAAGTATTCGCAACTCTATTAAGAGTTGTGTCGGAATGTGGTTTTTTCGAAAATTTAATCTGCAGATATCTAATAGGTAATAAGAGGTAGTTATATCCAAACTTTTTGTATAAATAAAAATTTTTGTTAACTTGCTCATTTACCATTGACCAGTTGTATCTTCTAAAATGATGAAGTTCTTCGTCGTGTTTACTAAAAAGGCTCTGGTAAGCAGGGACACTCATAATCCCTATTCCATCGTCATGTAAAATATTACTAATATTATTTAAGAATGAATTAAAATCTTCTACGTGCTCTAGTACATCAAGAAATACTACTAAATCATATTTTTCTTTAATATCTGAAAAATTTTTAAAGATTTTGTTGACGTTAAGACCTTTATTATTTTTAATTATTTCAATAAAAAATTCATCAATCTCCAAAATATCGACATCACCATAATTTTGAAGCACTTCTATATTTACACCCACACCAGGGCCAATATCTAAGATAGAAATTTTTTTTTGTAAATTTTCATTCTTAATTAAGTTATCTAATATTTTTTTTCTACCTAAGTACCACCAATTATCAAAATCTGTGCTGAGGGGAATATGAGCATATATTTTTTTAGGTAAATTTTGTTTATCCATTGTCAATAATAAGAATAGATAAATTTTAAAATTTATATGGCTACTTAAACATATTAATTTGGCCAATACCTAAAAGAAATTTTCTTCTTTTAGAGAGAGGGGTGGTAAATTTATATATAATTATAAAAGATTAGCTAACATTATGAAAAAACTATTGATGAATCTAAAAGTTCTCAATTGTTGAATGTATTAAAAAATTTTAGATTGGTACTGAAAGTATGAAAAGCAATAAAAACTTAGAAAAAATCTATTCTGAAGATAGATTAACAGCTTACACTGTCAGACATCTGAATGCCAAAAATCCTGTTAGTTTACTTACAAATGAAGAAAGCTACTTACAAATCAGATTATCTAACTATTTTAAAAATATTGAAATCACTAAACTTGCTACCATAAATAGTTCAATCTAAATGAAAAATCAATTAATACATAAAACGGCTATAGTTTCAAAAAATTCAACACTGGGTGACAATGTTAGGGTTTGGCATTTCTCTCATGTAAGAGAGAACGTAATAATAGGGAATAACGTATCAATAGGTCAAAATGTTTATATTGACCAAAATGTAATTATTGGTGATAACTGTAAAATTCAAAATAATGTTTCCCTCTATGACGGAGTAACGATCGGAAATAATGTATTTATTGGTCCAAGTGTAGTTTTTACTAATGATAAATATCCGGATGCGAAAGTCTGGAGTGAAGATTTGAAATTATCTACAATAATCTGTGATGATGTTTCAATTGGTGCGAATTCTACAATTCTCCCTGGAATTAAGATATCTAAAGGAACTCTTATTGGTGCAGGTTCAGTAGTAACTAAAAGTTTTCAAGATAACTTGATAGTATACGGAAACCCAGCTGAAGTAATAAAAAAAAGATAGCATGACCAAACCTTTATTTATAGTAGGTACCAGGCCAGAGATTATTAAGATTTCATCACTTGTAAATGGAATAGATTCTAACGTCTTATTCACAGGACAACATTTTGATATAGAAATGTCTGAATTCTTTTTTAAACTAATTAAATCTGCTCCACTGATTAATCTTAACGGTAGAAATTACAAAGATAAAAACTGGGGTAGCTTTACAAATGATATTAAATCACAAATAAAAAAAATAAATCCCTCGTCTGTAGTAGTACAAGGGGATACAAATACCACATTATATGGTGCCGTTGCGGCAAAGTCTTCTGGAGTTAAGATCAACTATATAGAATCTGGAATGAGATCTGGTGACATTACACAAGTTGAAGAATTTAATAGAATAATTGTTGCTGGATTGGCAGATAAAAATTTTTGCAATCATAAAAATAATCAAAAAGCTCTTACAGATGAAGGTATCAATCCAAGTAAAACTATGGTCTCAGGTAGTACGGTTTATTCAGTTCTAGAATCTAATAATCTTTTAAAAAAAGAATTACAAAATAAAGGAAAATTTATACTTCTAACACTACACCGACCAGAAAATGTAGATAATTCAAAAAAACTTAATAAATTATTAAATACTATTGACTCTTTAGGTGTAAATATTAAATTTATTACTCATCCGCGAGTTTTTAAGCCAGAAAAATATGAACTACTAAAACCTTTCAAAAATATTGAAGCGATAAAGCCAAAAGAGTATTTTAGTTTTATCAAACTCATTAAAGAATCTTTATTTGTTATCTCAGACTCTGGTGGCATTCAAGAAGAATCAGCAATTTTAGGTAAGCCACTACTTATACCTAGAAATTTTACGGAAAGGCCGGAGATGTTGAGTATTTTTAATTTATTAGTGGATGAGGAAAAAAGTCTTAAAGAAGAATCTAGAAATCTTATCAATGGTGTTAGTAAAATTCAAAAAATTGACGAAAGTAAACTTTTATATGGTCAATCAGAGGTTGTGGATTTAATTTTAAATAATATTATTTAAATAATAAAATTTTGATTATGCCAAGAATAGTCCTTATATAACTCATCTTGGATTCACCATAAAGTCTTTTATCCAAAAATAATGCACATTCATCAAAACTATAACCTTTACTGGCAAGTTTTTTAACAATCTCTACTTGTGATTCAAATCCCTGACTTTCGATAACCAGGTCTTTTATTGCTTCAGTTTTATATATTCTTGGACCACCCGCTACTTCAGGAACCTTTACACCTAATAATTTAGATATTATAAAATTTCCTAATTTAGCAATAATAACTCTTAAACTGCTGGCGCGAGAATACTCACTATTAATATGTCCCATAGAGGCAATAACAATATCTGCTTTTTTTCTATTTATATAAAGCTCTTCTACTACTGGAAATGTATGACTTAAGTCGCAATCAATTGTTATTACGTAGTCTGTCTTTATGTTCTTGAAACCTGTATCAAAAGCTTTTCCCAACCCCATGTTTTTTTTATGATTAATATAAGAAATTTGTGGATAAGTACTCGTTACATCTTTTAAATTATCTTGTGTTTCATCTGTAGAACCATCATTTATAAAAAGAATACGCCAGTTTTTCTCCAGTTTTGGAAAAAAGTGTTCTACAAAAGGATGTATGTTTTCAGCTTCGTTGTAAGCAGGTGCTAGTATTGTTAATGAATCCATATGGTATACAAAGATAATAATATACAACTTTTTGATTTATCAACTTCCGCAGAAATAAAGAAGAAATATATTAGTGGCCTTAATAAAATAATTAATAATAATAGTTTTGTCCTAGGAAGTGAGGTTTTAAATTTTGAAAATACATTTAGTAATTTTATTGGAAACAATTACTCCGTTGGGCTAAATTCTGGAACTGACTCCTTAGAAATAGCGCTTAGAGTACTTAATATTGGACCGGGAGATGAAGTTATCGTTCCAAGTTTTTCATTTTTTGCAACTTCTGAAGTCGTTCTTAAAGTTGGAGCACAACCTATATATTGTGACATAAATAAAAAAGACTTGACCATAGACACTGAGAAATTACAAAATTTAATTACAAAAAAAACAAAAGCTATAATTCCAGTCCATCTATTTGGTAACTCTTGCAATATGAGTCAATTAAAAAATACCGTAAAGAATAAACCAATTAAAATTATTGAGGATGTGGCTCAGGCTTTTGGATCAAAATTCAAAGACTCTTATTTAGGAACAATTGGAGATTTTGGATGTTTTTCTTTTTACCCAACTAAAAATTTAGGCGCTTGGGGTGATGGTGGAATGATTACTTTTAATTTAAAAAAGTATTTAGAAGACATTAGGTCTTTACGGAACCATGGAACAACAAAAACTTACTTTCATGAGAAGATAGGTCTTAATTCACGGCTAGATTCAACCCAAGCACTTATATTGAATCTTAAAATTAACAAATTCAGTAAAAATATTGAAATTAGAAAACGTAATAACCACTATTTGTCTAAAAAGTTAAATAATGAAGTCTTCAATGTCCACTCGCAAGAAGATCAGCCCATGAATGTATTTCCAATTAGTGTTGAAAATAAAGATTTGTTAAAAAAGTCTAAGAAACTCTTAGACAAAAATAATATTTCATATGGTTCATATTATCCACATGGTCTTTATGAGTTTCCAGTTTCTAATTTAATTCAAAATAAAAACATTTTTGAAAATACAGAATTAATTAAGAACAATATTATTACTCTTCCATGCCACCCTAAAGTAAGTTCAGCTGAATTAAATAAAATAATTAATATACTAAATAGCGTATGAGTGAAAATAAATTCTTAGTTATTGGATTTGGAAACATGGGATCTTTACACGTCAAAATTTTAACTGCTCTTATACCAACTGTTAGAATTGATATAGTAGATGATCAAGAGATAAAAATTCCACAAAATTGTACAAAAATTAATTTTGAAGACATTACAAACATTAATGAGTATAGAGGCATAATCGTTGCGACTCATACTGATACACATCTTGAATATTTTGAAAAATTGGAGGATTATGAAAAACTGATTTTTATTGAAAAACCAATTGTGAGTAATCAAAAAGATTTTATTAAGTTGAACAAAATTAATAAAAAGAATATTTTTTGTGGTTTCATTGAAACACACAACAATCTTTTCTCCATTGCTAAATCAAATATGACAAGTTCTCCTTTTTATATTCAAGTAGAAAGAATATCTGCACAAGTTGATCCTCATAGGCTTAGAGACCATGTATCATTTGATTTGACAATCCATGATGTGAGTGTGGTTTTATCTCATTTCGTAGAGTATGAAAATATACTCACTTCTCACTCTTCAAATGTTAGAAAAAATTCTTCTGGTTTATATGAAATGAATAATTTAAAAATTCATACTAAAGATTGCCTTGTAAGTATATCTAGTTCAAGACTGGGTCAAAAGAAAATTCGAAAATGGAACTTATTTACTGAAAATGAACAAATTTCCATTGACCTAATAAAAAAGGAAATACTCGTAACCAGGAATAATGATGAGGTTACCTTGAAGAACAACCAACTAGTACAAGACTTTTATGAAAAGGTAATTATAGATAATGAAGATAATCCTGCTAAAAATCAAATGAAACAATATTTGAGCTGTTTAGATAACAACAAATTAGAATATAATTATGGACAGCTAATAAACTCACATAAGATTCTACTAGATAGTGAATAAAGACTTAAAATTCGGTATATCAGTTGCAGTAGTTTTATCAATTATCTATTCGTATTATGACATTTCATGGGGACTTGTAGATGACTATGAATGGATAGTTAGAACTAAAGAGTTTATTTTAAGTCCAATTTCTTCATATATTGATTTTCAGAAATATCTAATTTCTTTAGGTACAATTCAGCCATATATTCATTTACAGTACATAGTTCAATATATTCCGGGAATATACATATCACCTCTTTTTATGCATATAGAAAATATATTTATTTTAATATTTACACATTATTCTTTATATAAAATAATTTCTAACAAGGTCCATATAAATTATCTTTATTCTCTTTTAGTTTTCTTAATATTTCCTTATACTTTTGACTTATTTTTACTACCAAGTCTTCAGGAAAAATTTACAATTCCTTTATTTGCATATCTAATTTATAAACTAGAAAAAGCTAAGAATGAGAATTATATAAATTTATTCATTATATTTATTATCTCAATTTCAATTCCCTTAATTAAACTTCAAGGAGCAGTATTTAGTTTATTTATATTTTTATATTTTTTTTACTATAGAACAAAATCCTCATTTATTTCTTTAATAGGATTTGCATTAACAATAGCCGTTCAGGCATACTTAATTTTCTTTACTGATAGTGTTTATTTTATTTTAGAAAAAACACCTACACAATTAATTAACAATCTATTTTCGTTGCCCAACTTGATATTTATTTCTACTATCTGTATATCAATATTTTTTGCATCTATCGATACGAATGTTGAAGCAAAAATTTATATATACGGATTTTCCCTATCAAGCTTAGCAATAATTTTTATACTGATTAACTGGGAAACTTACGGATACCTGTATGGATTTTACTCATTTTTTTTATGTATCTTAGTACCATATTGTATCTCGTCAGTTCAAGAAAGATTAAATTTTATTTTTCTTGATAGACTAATCCTGGTTTCATTAATACTTGTTGCTGTTCTGAGTTTTAACTTTTTCTTTCTCCCAAGAATTGAACGTTGGTCAGATTTAAACAATGTGTATGAAATATTAGACTCCGTGGAACTAGATAATAAGATTTATTATTGCGGCTCAGAAGGTGTTTTGACTTTTAATAACTTAAATAACTCAAAGAATACAGTTTTGTTTGCAGGTAACTTTAGTGAGATAAATGATTATATTTTTTATTTTATTACAGATGATCATCAGTGTGATTATCTATATACTGATTTCATAACAAATTGTAATATTTTATCTCCTTTTACTTCCAAATATAATCGTATGGAAGTTAATAAATATACTTGTAATAATTAACATTTATTTGATTTTACTAAAGTAGATTAGCAATATTTATTTAAGGTACATTATTAATAAGTTAACATGTAATAAATCTATATTTTAAAAATACTTTATTGAGAAAAAAACAAGTATTTTTTTCATAATGTGGCCAGAGGCAGAATCGAACTGCCGACCCCTTGTTTTTCAGATAAGGGCAAACCTTGTGACCTTGTATCAGTTTAGCTTATTCTGTTTGATTTTACGCTCGTTATAGACAGGCTCTATATCGCAGTGAGCGTAGAATAAAACACTATTTAACAGTGAGCGTGTCACTATTTAGTCACTGTTTTTGATGAAGAGTGTCAA
>TARA_B110000444_G_scaffold261534_1_pt1 | contig 34706 bp, 35 predicted proteins | sample TARA_B110000444 | Tara Oceans TARA_B110000444 (sample SAMEA4398370) | marine metagenome | biome: Polar Biome; feature: [SRF] surface water layer (ENVO:00010504); material: water (ENVO:00002006), including particulate matter (ENVO:01000060) such as... | depth 5 m | reverse complement strand
GTTTGGGACGCTTGGACCCAAGTTCAAATCTTGGTACGCCCACCATTATTGTCTTACCTTTGGTATTCACCAACGGAATGTACCCAAATGATGTGAAACCCAAATTGGGTTTTGACATATGATTTCGGAGGTGCTTCGAGTTCTGCTGACCAAACTGCTTCTTCAAAATCCTGTGCCATTTGCCCTTCAATGAATTCTCCCAAATCCCCACCCTTGCTAGCACTTGGGCAGTTGGAATATTTCTTGGCTAACTTTTTGAAAACCTTAAACGGCTTTTTAGCAGCCAGAATCTCGTCAAGTAATTCTCTGGCATCAGGTTTGTTGGTGACGAGAATATGCCTTGCATGGGCCATTCGTGGCGTTTTTCTTCGGTCATGTCGTCGCATGTTTCTTCGCCTTCTGTTTCGCCACCGTTGCCATTCTATCAAAAAGGTGTGCAAGGAACCAGCAGAGCATCACCAATACGTAAACTAGCCAACCTTTGATGCCGATGATAGAATCCCCTGTTCTAAGGAGTTCATTAAGCAATACGAACCATCCTGAAAGATAGGCAATCAAAGCCCCTATGGTCGCTATTGGCGTCTCTTTGGAAATGACCCATGATACATTTCTAAGGTGGTGTTCTGCCGCCATCATTGCGCCTACTTTGATAAAGAATGAAGTGGGTTTAATAGCGGAAGTTTCGTTTCTATAGATTGACTCAATGGGGGCGTGACCGATGGTCCAACCGTATCTTGCCAGTTGAATAAGCCAGAAGTTTGGATATCCATAACCACGCCATGATCTCTCCCAATTCCATGTTTCAAGAACTCTGTGGGATGTTGCTGTAAAACCACATTGGGGGTCGCTAACTCGCTGTCCCGCAGCAAGTGTGGTGAAAAATGCCAGTATGAGTGATGCGATTTTGCGTAAAACGGGCATGTTGTTATACCCCTTTGGATGGATTAAACGGTTCCCTTTCACATGGTCGTATCTGCTAGAAATCACTGGGGATATAATCGCATCCAAATCCTCCGGGTTCATCTGTCCGTCCCCAGCCATCACGGCACTTACAAAAGGAGATTGAAGTTGGGTCAAGAGATATTGATGTCCTGTATCAATTGCTCCACCGACACCAATGCCTCCGGTGTTTAAGATGATTACATTTGCAGAACAAGAAGCCTCCCGTGCATACTGTTCTGTTGCATCAGTAGAGCCGTCATTGATGACAACTGCAAGATCAACAAAAGACGGAAGTGTTTCTAGAACGCCCGCAATATGCAATTCTTCGTTTCGAGCAGGGATGACGACTCCCACACCCCATCCCTGTTGCATGGTTACTCCTACGGCCTGCTTCTCATGAAAGTACGCTTGAAACCACTTCTTTCTGCATCTCATGAGAACAGGATTCATAGGTCATCTCCAATAGGCCGCTTTGTGACAGAGTCCCTCCATCGTCTTGTTCTGGTTGCTCGGGACATTGAATTGCGTGTTGTATCACTGATCGTACGATGTCGTGAAGTAGCCACAGATGTCATCGTTCTTGATACGGGTTCAAACGATGAAACCGTTGAATTGGCTCAAGAAGTAGGTTGTACCGTATACCATTACAATTCAGACCTATCCCCTCAATCGATTGCTTCATTCCTTCAAGGAAACGAAGAAACGAGTGGGAAGACTTTGATTCTAAAAGTCTCAAGATCTTGGAAACTATCCGATTTACCTCTCTCTGTTAACCGTGCTCGTGAGCCTTGGGATATCCATTATACTTACAAGCATGAATCTCTTATCCCTCAAGATGATGAAGACGTTGTATTCGCATCCACTGAAATGCGGCATCTTGTATTGAGTGAAGAAGGCTGTCAAGCCCTTGCAGCCATGTCTCCATTAGCCACTCAACAAGATGTTCCCGCATCATTGGGAGTTCGTTTCGTTGAAGCTGAGGCTCCCATCAATCTACCTCAACGTGAATCCCTAGCCACTGCCTCTCGTTTTGCTCAACTGTTCTATTGGATGCTTGAATCAAAGCACCCATTGTTGCTGTTTGGAATTCCTGGTGTGGTTCTCTTTGTTCTTGGATACCGTTTGTCCGGAGATCTGGCAACGATGTTTACCGAGCTCAACAGCACTTCAATCGGCGTAACGCTTGCGACAATTGCAATGACGCTGATTGGTCTTTTTGCAATGATGGTGGCTATTATCCTGTACATCATGGGGAAGCAAGTTGAACGAATACAGCACCAATACAACTGGCCGAAACAAAGTTGAATTTCTGGGGGGTATGAATTACATGGTTGAGAAATTGGTATGCCTGGATATGGATCGAGTTCTTGTTGATCATTTGTCAACATGGCAGTTCGTTTACGACCAACTCGGAATCTCAAACGATGAATCCTTCGAACTTTACAACCAAGGAAAACTCGATGAATGGGATTGGATTAAACTGGATTTAGCTCTCATTAAATCATCCTTTGAACACCCGATAACAGACGGTCATCTTCGCTCCTTAATGGAAGGCATGCCGATGATGAAGGGATGGAAGCAGTTGATTGATCATCTCCTATCTCACGATGTAAATGTTGCTATTGTAAGTGGTGGCTTACAAAAAACAGCACGAGACATTGCGGCTTGTTTTCCTTCAAACCAACCCTGGCGTAGGCGCTGGGGAGGAATTGACCGACATACGGCTCGAGAGCAAGCAGGCGGTATGGATTCAAAGTTGCATGTCTTTACAAACGGATGGTTAGCATCAACTCCGATGGAATCTGGAGATTCTCTCATCAACGATTACGGTCGCTATCAGGTTCAAATGGATGGAAAGGGTTCAGTTGTTCAAATGCTCCAACGACGTTTAAACGTTTCAAAAGAATTTACTGCTTCAGTTGGTGACTCATCCGGTGACATTGGAATGTTTCGTGAAAGTAGTTGTGCTATTTTGTTCAATCCTTGGGATGAAAAACCCAAAAAACACGCCCATTTTGTCATTGAAGAGAAGGATTTAGCCCTGGTATTGGACCAGGTTTGTGAGTCGCTATCAATACCAAAACCTTGAAAACGGAACGAGTTGAGGATTTCCCATGGTCTTTGGTGATGATTTTCTAACCTCGATATGCCCACACTGTGGATTCCTTCTAGGGGAGTTTATGCCCGGTCTGCCATGCCCCGAATGTGGCAAGCCATTGCTCTAATCAAGGTGTGACTCGGTTTGATGTCCTTGGGAATGGAATGACTTCCCGAATGTGGGAGGCTCCAGATAACCAACTTACTACTCGGTCGACACCAAGACCAAATCCGCCGTGAGGTACACCGCCGTATGCTCTTGTGTCAATGTAAAACTGATATGGTTCACGGGGTGTTCCTTCTTCGTCCAGTCGTCGTAGTATTTCTTCCTCGGACCATGTTCGTTCGCCTCCTCCAATGATTTCCCCGTATCCTTCAGGTGCAAGGAGGTCGTGGCAGAGTACATATTTTTCATCCTCAGTATCCACTCTGTGGTAGAATGGTTTTGCAATCTTAGGGTAATGCGTCAAGAAATGTGGAAGGTCAAAATCTTGGGTCAGAATCTTTTCTTTTGAATAATCCAGGTCATCTCCCCATTCAACTTCAACACCCTTTCCTTGAAGAATTTCTACAGCCTCATCATACCGCATGTGGGGGTAAGGGTTGTCAGCATAGCGTGCAATTAGGTCAAGATCACGGTTAATGGAAGAGAGTTCAGTCTCTCGTTCTTCTAACAATGTTCGTGCGATATGGCGAACAACACCTTCGCCATGGGCCATAATTTCATCGTTTGAGGCCCAAGCCATTTCCATTTCAGCATGCCAGAACTCTGTCAGATGTCGGCGAGTGCGGGATTTCTCTGCACGGAATGATGGTGCGATGGTGTAGAGTCGTTCAAGTGCAGGCATGGCCGCTTCAGCATAGAGTTGCCATGATTGTGTAAGGTATGCGGTGCGCCCAAAGTAAGGTACCTCAAATAGGGTTGAGCCACCCTCAACAGCTCCGGCAACAAAATTAGGTGCTTGGTATTCAATGAAGTCTTCGTTACGGAAATAGTTGTGAATGGCACCAAATGCTGAACTTCGCAGTTTCAACATTGTAGTCATCCGACTGGTTCTCAAATAGAGATGGCGATGCTCAAGCAGGAATTCTGACCCTCCAGGCATTGGATTTCCTTCTTCATCAACAACATCTAGGGCTTCCTTGTTGATGGGAAACGGTCGTTCGGGATCAACGGCACCAACGATTTCAACTGCATTAACAACGAGTTCGTGACCGCCCTCTGAACGTTCGTCAACATTGACCGTTCCCGTTAAGATAACACTGGACTCAATCAATGCTTCTTTGAGTGCCTCAAACGATTCTTCTCCAATAACATCTTTCTTACCGACGCACTGTATGTCGCCGGTTGAATCTCTCAATACAACGAAGCGCATTTTATTTGAACCTCGAGTACGCTTAATCCATCCTTTCAATTCAACGGTCTGTCCATCGTGCAAACCATCTTGCACATCTCCAATCCATACGGTCTTGGTCATACTCGCACCAGTTGTTCCATTCGGGGCGTGTAATTCAATGTCACCCAACATGTGGCTGCCTCAAAACAAGGTTAGGACGAGAAAATCGTGCAAAGGGTCAAAGCCGTGTGCGACGAGAAGACAACATGAGAAAGTTAGCCGTCTATGCACTCGGGGGCAACGCATTGCAACCTCCAAAGACAGACTCATCAACCAGTGCGGAAGTTCTAGCACGGGTGATGAGCGACGTTATTGACCTTTTGGAAATGGATTGGTCCGTCATAATCACCCACGGAAATGGCCCTCAAGTGGGCCATCTTATGGAGCTCGACCATGAAAGCATCCACTCACTCGAATCATGGGTTGCTGCAACTCAAGGAATGATAGGCCACGATATCTCTATGAATTTACAAGCCATTCTCCAGCGTCGCCTTCGTCCAGAGCGAACAGCCGTTATTCTGACCAGAGTTGTAGTGGACGGAAACGACCCAGCTTTTGCAACTCCTACCAAACCCGTGGGGCCAATTCTTGATTCCAAAACCGTGATGTCGGCTGATTGGGATATCGCACAAACCATTCACGGTCCTCGGCGAGTTGTTGCGAGTCCAAAACCAATCCAGATTCTCGAATTAGATGTCATTCGCAAACTTGTTGAACTGCAAGCAGTAGTCATTTGTGGAGGAGGAGGGGGCGTTCCAGTTGTCGACCATGATGGCCATCATGTCGGAGTTCCCGCAGTTATTGACAAAGATCTGCTCTCGTCCCGATTGGCGATTGACCTCAAAGCTGATGCACTCATCATTTCAACCGATGCTGATGCGGTTTATTCTGGATTTGGTACACCGGATGCCAAAGCAATACGTCAGTTATCCTTAGCAGAGGCCGAAGCAATGGACGATGCCGGAGCATTTCCGGCTGGTTCCATGGCGCCAAAGGTCAAAGCACTGTGCTCTTATGTTGATTCAATGAATGAAGGCCAGGCAATTTTTTGTACGCCTGGTTCCGTTTTGGATGCACTTCGGGGCGAAGGTGGGACCACATTTACCGTTTCATAGATTCTTGGCGGGTGCCTCGGTGAAAGAATCACATTGATATGATGGCGACCGTTGGGTCATAACATGAAGACAACCCCTTTCATTGAAGCCGAAGCACATTGTGATGGACCATGTGGAGTATACGACCCTGCCAGTGCTCGTGTTGCTGCAGAAGCCGTACAATCCATGACCAACAAAATGCTCGGGCTAACCTGTCCTGAAACCTCCGATGGACCCGCAATGGCCACCTACCTCAACACCATGTCTCGCTATGCATCGATCAAGGAAGAAGAAGCACAGAAGTGCAAGGATGAACTTTTGGTCCTATGGACCGATTTCTTCAAGCCTCAACACATTGAAGGAAACCCTGACTTGCACGACACGTTCTGGCACGCAGCCAAACTTTGCTCTGCCTGCAAAGTAGAAGTTTCATCTCACCACGCTCAAGAACTCATGGACGCATGTGAAGCAATTCACAACATGTTTTGGTCAGTCAAGGGCCGTGAAGTGCCCTGGATTCGAGCTTCCTGAGGGCGAATCATGTCTGAACCGTTTCAGGTTCGCATCAAAGGCGACAGCATGTGGCCTACCTTTCATGACGGAGATTTTCTCACCTTCGCACCTCTCAATGACAGCACTCAAATCGAAGAGGGAATAGTCGTCTTAGCGCAACACCCACTCAAGAAGGATGTCCTTGTAGTGAAGCGAATTCAGAGCGTGGAATCCAACGGTCGTTTATTCTTGGTTGGTGATCAACCCGACCCGCTTGGCTCAGAAGATTCCCATAACTTTGGTTCAGTTCATCGCTCAGCAATTGTTGGCTACCTTGTACAATGACAAATTGAATGGCGGGCCTGACGGGGTTCGAACCCGCGGCCGATGGATTAAGAGTCCATCGCTCTACCTGACTAAGCTACAGGCCCACTCCGGCCTTCCGCCACGCCTATTTAACGGTTCATGCCTGTGTTAAAGCAACGCTTCACGATGTGTCTTCCTTCTCCAAAACCGAAACGCCATCAGCACCGGCTAATATTACAACATCGCACATGTTGGTAAACAAACCAACTTGGACAACGCCAGCAATATGGAGGAGTTCCGCCTCTGTTTGGGATGGATTGCTGATAGTAGCACCGGTCTGTGCATCGACGATGTAATTTCCATTATCGGTGACGTGGTTACCATCGTTTCCTTGACGAACCGTTGCTTTACAGTTGAGAACAGTTTGTATCGCCTTGAGGGTTGACCCGTAAGAAAACGGTGTCACTTCAATAGGAAGGGGGAACGCCCCGAGACATTGCACCTTTTTTCTGTCATCTGCAACAACCACCATTTTTGCAGAGGATTGGGCTACGACCTTTTCCCTAAGTAAAGCAGCTCCTCCACCTTTAATCAATTGAAAATCGGGATCGAACTCATCGGTTCCATCAATGACGACATCGAGCCCGTCCAGATCATCTAATTCACTAAGGGTAATGCCTTGCTCCCGAGCAAGTACCTCTGTGGCTATGGAGGTTGGGACTCCTACAATTTCCAACCCTTCTTCTCTTACTCTTCGCCCGAGTTCTAAGATGGTGTATTTTACGGTTGAACCGGTTCCAAGTCCAACTTTCATGCCGCTTTTGACATATGAACAGGCGGAGATTCCTGCTTCTGCTTTCAAGGCTTCAACATCCATATCCTACCCTTGAGCACCCGCCCTATTGTATTTCTTCACGCACAATCATGCAGACATAAATGTCCGAAGGCTTTAGGCCCTTGATTTATTGTGTAAGAAACATGGGAGGCGTACGAGGTAGTCAGCGGGTTGCGGCCGGCTTGGTAATTCTGTTTTTGACGTCACTCCTTCCAGTGATCAATATTGGAGCCGATGAACTCCTTTCTGATACTGAAGAAACCGGTTTTAAGGCATCAACATTGGGCCAAGCAACATCAATCACGGTAGGTTCATGGCCAGATGGTGCAAATCAAAGGGTGAGCCTTGGTGTGCCGGACGGACATGCGATTGAATCTCTTCAACTTGGAATCGAGGCGTCGGACCTCAGTGATTCGGTAGCTTCATCTTGGAGTGAAGTGGGTGATTTTGACCAAGGTTCGGTGTATGACGGTATGGACGTCAATGCTTCCTCACTTCAGATTCTGCCTCAGGATTGGAGTTACGATTTCGAATCAGGCGCCTTTGAACCCGAGTGGAGTGTGGCCGGGACTTCTAACTGGGCTGTTGTTGCAGACGCCCGTCTTGGAGGACAACAATTAGCTAAAGCAGGCACTATCTCCAACAATCAAGAGTCATCTATGACGCTTGACGTGTCTCTAATACCTGCCTCATCTGGAACATTTCAATACAGCGTTTCCTCTGAGGGCAATTATGATTACCTTCTCTTCTGTATTGACAATACAGCTTGTTCCAGATACACTGGATATACTCAACGCTGGTCTGGAACGGTGAACAATGCTCAACAAGCCTTTACCATTCCTGCAACGGCACAATCCTTGACTTGGAAGTACATAAAAGACGGGAGTGTAAACTCTGGTTCAGATACGGCATGGGTTGACGACATCCTCATCACGCCTCTCAGTGGTTCAGGTAACGGTGAAGGGAATTGGACATCTCCGGCCTTTGGACCAAGTGATTTAGGACGGGGAGAGGAACGCTCTTACGGATTCATGCACATGGACGCAACCATTGAACCATCTTCTGTGTTTGAATGGCAACTATTGGACGCCCAAACGATGATGCCGATTCCTGGTTTTGAACGCATGACTCATACTCAAGTCGACCTTGGAGTTATTGATTGGAAAGAATATCCATCTGCTAGATTGCAGATTCATATGGTTGAAGGTTCAGGAGGCAGTGTATCTGAAATCCGCAGTATTTCGTTCGATGGTCATCTCATGAAAACATTCGATAATGATCCAACTGGAGACGGCTGGGACATCCAATCTGGCTCGTGGCAGAGTAGCGGTGTCATTACCAGCAGTGGTACTGTGACCTCCGAAGTGTTCCATCTCCGAAGTGGTTTTTCTTCGGTCAAGACATCAAACATTGTCACCGGCCCTGGTGTGATGGAGGTTTCAATCGATGGAGGTCTCAACTGGCTCCCAATGGATTCACAAGGAGATTTGGACCTAGATGCACCTGCTTTTATGGCTCAGTTCCGGATGAAGAGCACCTCCGGAACCTACACTTGGGACACATTTGATGTTGAACTTGTTCGGACTTCTATTGTCCGAGGTCTACGCTTTGACATCGGCCTTGATGGTACTTCTGAGTGGTCAATGGAACGAAATGGTTTGGGTTCGTTTGGCCTGCAAGATGAATTGTTAAACGGTAAGATGTGGCAGTCCATTGCAACATCCCCTTCAGGCTCTGCCAACTTTGATGTTGCTCTCCCGACCAATGGTGTTGATGCCTTTCAGTTCGCAGTCGCATCCCCTAGCGTAGAACTCTCAAGTCCGTTTATGGCAATGTCGATAAACGGGCAAGATATCCTCAACAGAGGCTTGTCTAATCTCCAAGACATGGAGTTTGTAACCCTTACCCAAACCGAACTTTCCTCGCTTAATACTGCTCTTGGGGACGCATCAAATACAGTAGGTCTTCCTTCGCTCCAGATGGCGAATTTACAAATTCGTATTGGTTCGTCATTATCTTCTGGTGATGTCCTTCTTGGTGGGGTCTTTGGCCCTTACAACTCAGACCTCACGCTCACTCTCAATGCCGTTCACCCTCTCGTCATCGGCTTAAACGATGCACTCTCCTCAGTTGTTGCCGTTCAAGGACAGAAAGAAATCACGCTACCGGTTCGAATGGATGGTACTGGAGCAATTTCCCTCACCGTTACAGACCTACAGACACAAGCCTCTGTAGAACCTGTTTCCTTTGTCGTGGAAAACGTTTCAAACACCCTTGTCCCTAGCAATGATTGGATTGAAACAGCAGCTACTTTCGATTTTGCAGGAATCGGTGTGACCGACGCTCTCACGCATGCAGAGCAATCATCGTGGGATGTTGAGTTGAATTTAATCGGTCCGAACCAACAGACGAACATCCGCTGTCCCGTCAATGCACTTCCAATTACTCCAATCAGTATTTCCTCATGCACAACAAGCGGCATCCCTCTCATCTGGTTTGATGATGGAGAGTCTGGCTTAATTGGTGCAATTTCTGCTGGTAGTTTCTTAGAAATTCAGCATCGTTTCAAATTCCCTGATTCATGGGATGACGAATCCTCTGCTGTGATTGCGGTTAATTTCCTCGCACCCACCGGACCAATGCTACCTGTGTCAGCCAGTTTTGGTTTAGGGAATGACCAAGGTGTGGAGAATGACATTTCGTTAGAGTCTTGGGCGGTTCTCTCCAGCAACGGGATTCGATCAACTCCAACGCATAATTACCTCCGTGCTGGCGATTTCATCAATGTTGAAGTGGTTCTTGGATTTGAGGGTGTCAATGAAGGTACACCACGTACAGGACAAGCCTTAGTCCGATTTATGGTAGATGGGACAGAATATGCTACAACCTCATCCTACAGCAACGGTATTGCCTTATTTCCCTATAGTATCCCAACCGGACGAACATCAATCGACCTGGGGGTTGAAGTGATTCCTCTTCGTGGTCAAAGCGTGGTAAATGAGGTGGAAACCTCATTCACCTTCTTGTTTGATAACATTGCACCAACCCTCATTTCCTCTGATGTTGAGAGGTTTGACCATCGCGATTCCAGCCCTATTACCTCTTTAGGGTTCACCATCAGCGACCGTCCTCACCTCCCAACACATGCTAAGTCGCACCTTTGGTTCTCATGGATGGATGATGCTAACCAGGACGGTGTAATGGACCTTGAAGAGATTCAGACTCTCGATCTTATCCAGCCTGAAAACCTCACAGTGTTGATGGATGAATATCTGTTGTACGTGGATACTTCAGATGCGATACTTGGGGACTACTTCGTTGGATGGTTGGAAGTAGCCGACAGTGCAGGCCATCTCATGCCTGATTCAGGTTCTGCTTCATCTCCTCTGTTCCATGTTCAAATCAATGACAATGGTGCACCCTCCTTAGGGGCAGCTACAATTGGATGGGAGCAAGGCGTGAATCCATGGATACACCCTGGGGAAACGAATACAATCAGTGTACCCATTTGGGAAAAGAATGGAATCTTTGACATTGCTGAAATCCACCTGTCGCTCGCATCAAATACGCCGACTCCAGCGACCATCTCCTGGAACCAATCCACTGGAATTTGTACATCTTCCCACAATTTCGTCAACATAGAATCTTGTGAACTTATCCCGACTGAAGCAGATGATTTATTTTCAAGAAACGGCGCATTTGAAACGAATTTTTCTATTGAATGGGGCTACGATGCAGATACATCACTCCTTCGCATTCCTCATGTTACTATGTTGGACCAGTCCGGACAATCAAATCGCTTCACTCTAGAACGATTATCTTGGAAGTTTTCAAGTGAAGTTATTTTTGATGAAGATTCTTTGTTAATCCAACTTGGCGACGAAGCGAATGATTCGTCCGGTTATTGGGTGAAACCGAGAACAACGTTTGATCTTTTAGGTTCACTGATGTGGTTCCGCACAGGAGACGCGCTTCAACAAGACATCGATGTAGAGATAAATTTAGGAGAAAATTCGGTCGTCCTTGAAACCGTAAATGGTTCATTTAGCGGGACGATCATGGCTCCACTTCAGGAGAATACCTACGGTTTGACCGGCGGATTGTTCGACGCTCCCAACGGCGCAATTTACAGAGGAGATAATTCAGCTTTCATTTGGTTCATTGTTGATAATCAAGCCCCAAGCGTCACTGCAATTGACCGCCCATCTGCTAATTCCGAACTCAAGGAAGAGGATTGGAAGGGCTTGCAATTTGAACTACGTCTTAATGAGAATGCACAATTGGATGAATCCACACTTCGCCTCCACTGGTCACTTAATGAAGCGGGATTGGGCATCAATTCCTATGTTTATGATAATGGAAGTATCTCTCTTGAAATCCTTGGTGAACGTCTATCTGGTACATCCATTCCAGTTCGTGGTTCTTTGGATTTAGATGAATTGATGCTCCCAGTGTTCCGCACAAGTTCTGTTGAATTACGAATATGGGTGACTGGTATGGATGCAGCAGGTCATCCAGTGAATGAGGTATTCAATGACATAGACTCACCTCTACGAGTTTGGTCATTAGAACAACGGGTACCAGAGTATGCGTTCTCAAAGGTAGAGATGGACCCTAAATCAGATATTCATCAAGGGGATTATGTAGAAATTGCTACAATGGTCTCTAACTTTGGTCTCGCAGATGGTGAGGCTCAAGTAATTGTCAATCTGGTTGAATCATCGGGAGCTCGGACTCAACTAGACGCTCGGACACTAGCCGTTCAAAGCGGGGAAACTGTTCTGTACGATTATTCATGGAAACCAACCCGAGACGGTACGATGTGGCTTGAAATTAATATTGTAAACGGACCATCGGTTCAATCCAGTACAGTCCGAGTTGACGAGCCTCGTACTGAAGGTGTGCTTGGAAGTATAGCGAGTGTAAATTCTTCTTTGCTGGTTGTCGTCGGATTGTTATCGTTGAGTCTTGTCGTTCTCCTTGTCTATGGCTTGCGACGTGAAGTTGATCCAGAATTCCCAACACCACCGTCACGCACAACTCCTGCCGTCAAGAAGATAGAATCTTTTGATCAACAAGGTCCATATGGGGCTTCTGCCGAAGTTTCCTCTCCTGGGGAAAATCCCTATCAGTGACGGATTTTCTTCCAACGGCGCATTGAAATGCGAGAGGCTAACAGTCCATCATGGAGGGAGTAGGAGGATCGCTGACAGAGTTCGACTCTGAGGAAAGTCCCCTCTCCGTAGTGCAAGCGGCTGACAGAAGGAAGCAAACAGAAATGGTTGGGTCAATGCAGCAGAAACGAACGATGCAAGGTGTGTACGATGACGTTGAAAGACCGAGATTGCCTTGTCGTCGATGAGACGAGCAACCCCGCTGGAGCAAGTCCAAACCGTTCCGTTAACTCGGCACGACGAGGAACAGGTAGGATGCACAGTTGAATGCGATCACCGAAAGGGAACAGAAAGGGGCTTACTCCCTACTCCCTCCACTCCTTTCTAATCATCAATCACGATTGCATCAAGAGATTTCATCACATTGGGTTGGCCAACGGCAATTCCATCTCCGAAATCGATCCATGACGGATGACCGTTTATTTTAGCTCTTAACACATGTTCTGCGGTGATGATAGCAGGCAATAGGAATGAACTGGTGAGGAATGCAAAGATAATCAGGAGACACATCAGCATGAAGAAATTCTCCAAGCCGGGGAATGCGGCTAGGAATCCTGCTCCAATGCCAGATACAGTGGTGATGGTGGTTTCAAAAATAGTCTGGCCAGTTTCTTCAATCGCAGACGCGATGCCATGAGGCGATTCCCCTTCTTCCTGTATTCGATGCATGACGTGAATCGCATCGTCAACACCAATTCCAAAGACAATCGTTCCAATCATTGCTGTGAAAATATTCACGTTGACATCTCCACTTTGCATAAGGAGTGGTTGCCACAAAATAACTACTGCTACTGGAATCATCGTGTAAATACCTAACCTTGGGGAACGGAATACAATTGCAAGAAGTATCGTAAGAACGAGTAATGTGATTATCGTGGTCTTGCTCTGTGTGTCGTGAATTCCGTCGTTGATATCAAGAGATACAGGTAGTCCTCCCGTAAGTAAGGATGTTCTTGTATTGAGCAAAGTGGGGCCTTCAGTTAGAATTCCATCGATGTCATCCCTAAGTTCACCAGCCACATTGAGATTCATGTAAGGCTGGGTCACATATACGATCGCCTTGTCGCCGTTTTCATTCAACAGCATTGACCGAACTTCCTCTGATAACGTGTCAAACGCCACATTGACCATGTCTTTTCTTAGCGCTTCACGCTCTGAAACAGGAATCAAGGTCCAGCCGGGGCAGTTGAGGTCCAGAATCTCTTGACTTTCCCAACATGGGTCATGGAGCAAATCCCAAAGAGAACCATCACCGACAGTAACGCCATCGGTAAGTGTAATTGTTGCAGGAATGGTTTTGAGGAAGGTGATGATGCTCGTTGTTGCAGTTTCATCAACCTGGTCTATGGCGCTTTCAATGTAATCCATTGAGTCGAGGACTGGTAGGTCACGAATATTTTCAGTTCCATTTAGATTAGGTCGTTCAGCAGCATCATAGATGTACAGTGATGTTTGTCCACTGCTGAATTGACGGGAATACTCTGCGAGGGAATTGAGAGAATCAATTCCGTCTGGCGCTTCTGATGAGCCGGTAATTGGTTTGTTCATCTCATCAAGATTTGCGATACCGTAAGAGGTAACTGCAGCAGTGAGTACTAGCAATATGAGGAATCCTCGAACCGGTAATTTCCCAATGTTCTTCCAAACTGAGGGATTAGTTCTCTTATTGAATTTCAACATCCAAGATAAGGTCGGTACCAGAATAATACTAAGGATGAGGGTTGAGAAAATTCCGATTACAAGCGTGATTCCAACTGATCGAATTGGAGATATGGGTACGATTGCAGGAGCAATGAGTACGGAAAAACCAACAATGGTAGTGAGTGCTGATAGGAATACTGCAACACCGGTTGAACGGGTCATCTCCATCACACATGATTTGTAAAAATCAATGTCCCACAAGTCAGGTACTTCCAACTCATGTGCCCCTCGCTTTCGTCGGCGTTCGTTTTCATCATGAGCTTTGTCAATTTCCTTTCGCCGCACCTCCTCGATGCGGTTCACCATGTGTAGTGCATAATCTACTCCTAGGCCGATGAGAATAGGGAAGGTCGCCACAATCATTGGTGTCAGCGTGATGTCTAGGATGACAGATGTTCCAAAGGTAATTGCAAGTGCCATCATGATGGGCGTTCCAGTTATGACGACGACTTTTGCAGACCGGTGTAGGAAGGTGATGATGAGAATGGTAAACAATACTGAGAACGGAAGGATCATCAACAAGTCCTCATAAATTGCGTTTGATATGTCTTCCAGAACTTTTGTCAATCCAGTCACTGTCATCTCGGTATTTTGATATTCAGTCGGGCGATTGTCGATGATGTCTTGGAAGTGATTCAAAAGTTCAGAAAAGTCTCCATACTCATTCGTTACACTTGGGTCATGGTGCATGCCGACAACAATCGCTGTGGTGTCCCAAATACCGTCACCATCCATGTCATTGGTATAGTTTCCATCTCCATCACTATCGACAGTTGGGTCCATATCATTGGTATCCTTGAAGAGGGTGTCAAATCCACCCTCTGACTCTTCTATAATTTGGTCTATGCGGTCCTGGTCAGGGATACTGTAATCCCCACCTGTTTGGTCTTGACTGCAATCGATTGAAAGCGGTACACGTTGGTCAACAATGTTGGCACAGAGTGCCTTATTGAACCGACCATCAGATGAATTGATTTCCTTGATGACTTGTGCAGGAGATATAATCCAAAGCACACCGTCTTTTCTACCATGGTCAAACTTGTCATAGTCAATTCCTCTCCCCCGAGAGTCGCTGTTGATATTGGTAGAATCTCCCTCAATCCAACTTATTTCTTTGAGAAAGGTTTCCTCTGTTATGTTCGTTGAGTCGGCGGTGTTGAACGCATTGGGTGTTTGAATATAGATCACCGCAAGATCGGTTGACCATTCGGTACGAACTTCAAGAAGAAGTTCAGTTGATGGAGCTCCGTCAGGTAGAAAGATCTCCACGTCATCATCAATTTGCTGTTGAAATGACATCCCTTGCTGGGCAAAAATTCCGGTGATGACGATAAGCAAAACCAGAATGGTCCCGGGAGATTTCAATATGTTGGAATAAAGGCCGTCAAGACGTAGGTTTGCCCATTCTTTTACACGCTGATTTGCAAGCGAAAGTTGTTTGAGAGCGGTTTCCAAGCCGGAGGCTTCGCTCTTCATGAATAGCCGATGCAACGGTGACTCAAGAATCATTCCGTACAGTGAGCATCAAATGCTTCTTTTTCAGCACGCATCAAAGGCTTGAATGAGGTATTCCGTAAGTGGACTTGTGCGTGCGAGTTCTGAAATTCCATCAATTCCTTCGACAGCGTAAACACGTACGACATCACGAACTCGGACGTTACCTTCCGATGAGCGTGCGAGAATCATGGCTCCTTTGATCGGTTTGCCAGTTCCATGTGGGTCATAGACCGTATCCAATGCCTCTTCTAGGAACCATTCAGCCTTTCCTCCCGGCTCGCCCTCGTAGGTTTTCTTTGGCTTCTTGGCGCCAAACATACCTCCGGATTTTGCTTTGGGCTTTGTTGGAGTTGAACTCTTCTTTGGTTTGGAAGTAGTACTCGCAGCACCTTTTCCTTTAGATTGAGAAGCAGATTTCTTGGTTTCTGCTTCCAACTCCTTTCGAAGTTCTTTCTCAATCTTCTTGCGCAACTTTTCCTCATCCACTTCAGCAGAGGGTGCAACAGCATTTTTGGCGTCAGAAAGTTGGTCTTTCAGGTCTTGGATTTTATCTTGGTAGGTTGAAGAAAGGTGCATGAGAGATGCTTTCATAGATGCCTCAAGTTGCATTGCGAGGAATGTATGAGACGTTTCAGTCCACTTTTTCCATTGCAGTAATGCATTTGCGTGAATGTCAGATCCGCACTTAGGGCAGAAACTCTTCTTTGGAGGTACCATGATGGGTACACTCTTCAATGCCTCAGCTGTTAACGCTCCAGGATAGCCTTGTGATGCCTGGATGAGATGAACACTTGCCTTGAGCCCAAGGTCCATGGCTTCATGAAATACATCATTTTCAAGATCAAAGGTTCCAGAATCCTTTAGGTCACTAACTTTTGATGATGCAGTAGCGTCAATCGCTGCGTCAGCTGCTGAATTTCCCCACTTTACATTTTGGAGGGCTGGTGCGATTTCCATTGTTTCAGTTGGCGCCTCAAATGCTTCGGTCAATGCCTTTTCTCCGTCATCTGCTGCGGCTGCTATGCCAAGGGCGATGGGGTCTGCACCGTCCTCGACCTGTGCAATCATGTCAAACTTCTGAGCCATTGAAAGGTCGTCTCGGATTCGAATGACGTCCTTCAGTTGATTCAAATCATGTCCTGTGGCGGTAATTGGGCCTTGAAGTGATAGGTCATGCCCGCAGGAGAGGCAATATTTGGCAGTGACTTCAACACCTGCCTCACATGTCGGACAATACACCCCTCCCATATGCTCTCAAGGTAAGTGACTCCTTTTGAAGGGTATGTCTCAAACTCTTGAGAGCGAGCCCCTTCTTGGTGGGTAGGCCTGTGTCGCGATTACGGCAAGCGGGCTGAACAGGCGTGGGCTAACATGCATACATCCTCACGAATACAGTTCGCCAAAATAGGGGCTAAACGTGGACCACGTTCGCTTCCCATGAACATTGCATAGCATGCTCTGTACATCGAACGCATCGGTGCCTCAGCATGTATTGCTGCATTTTTGAAAGCCTGCGTAATTCCTTCCGCAGTCCATTCAGCAGCTTCTAGTTCAGCAGCGATATGGGGAATCACCATACGTTGTTCTTCATCTAATTTTGAAAGTGATGCCTCATCCGGTTGTTTGAGAATCACGATTCGCATTTCTTCAGGGAAGTGCTTTGATTCAATCCACGCTCTCATTCTTGTGAGGCGGTCTGAGAGAACGGACGAGGGGTCTGAAATGGCTCCGGATTCCTTGAGGGATGACCAGATTCCATCGTCCCTCAGCTTTATTTGAGCGAGAAGTGCAAGGTGGCGAAAACTTACTGAGGTTGCTTCTGCTCGTTCTCCAGCAGATACCATTGACAGACGAAGAGCAGCTTGGGCGTCTTCAATTTGGACGCGTTGTCTCCGACTCAATTTTTCACTGGAGAGTTCTTCGGTAAAATCTCTAGATGAGAGTCGCTCATATTCGTCAGCGAGATTCACCAAACCCATTCCAGTATCAAATTCTATAGCCTTATTTGGTTTGGAGTTGGCAATTAAAAGACGAAGGATTTCCGGCGGGACAAGACGGAGAGCCTCTATTGGTCCAACCGTATTTCCTGAGGAGGATGACATCGCTCCTTTTCCTCGAAGGCTGATCCATTCATAGACCAATGATTGAGGTGGCTTATGCCCAAAGAAGGCAGCGATTTCAACTCCCGTCGCAAATGAACCGCCAGCAGCCCCGTGATCTTTTCCAAATGGTTCGCAAGTGATGTTATTGAATCCCCATTTTGCTGGCCAATCCAATCTCCATGGCAGCTTCCCTTCACCCTTCGTAATATCCGATTGGCCGTTTACGCCGTATTGGTCCGTCCACATGACCAAGGGATATTCGTATCCAGTAATCGTTAGGCCGTCCAATGACCCCTTTGAGTCAACCGGTTGCCAGGGGAACCAATCCGTAGGAAGTTCTCTTCCGGATACACGTTCAATAATTTCTCGGATTGCATCTGGGTCATCGCATGCCTTCTTTGCTGAGGAAGCAAATTTTCCTTCTCGGTAGGAGGTGAGGTTTGGAATCAATCTCGGTTCTACACCAATTTGCTTCAGCGCCTCAAGGAAGGGTTTGAGAAAGTGGTCGCCATAGGACCATCCTTCGTTTTCAAAACGTTCCCAATCAGGCTTTCCATCTTTGTCAGGAGCCGGTATTGCACCGAGTTGGTGACCAATGAACTCCTCATAAGATGCGTCTAAGAACGGATACACCTTACGCAGTGGGTCCGCATTATCAACGACAAAAACCAGTTCTGCATTGAGTCCTGCACGACGAGCCGCCCGAGTGATCATATCTCCAGTGAGAATTTCCCGCAGGTGGCCAATGTGAAATTCTCCACTCGGTGTGATTCCGGTTGCAATAATATGGTCGTTGCCATCCAGCGCTAGCCGTTCTGCGATTACATCGGACCAGTGCATAAAATCACCTCAAACAGCGACTGCTCGGATTAATCCACGAAGTGGGACGTCATCGATTTCATTTCGTGTTGTTTTGTTGACGAGGACTACTGCGAGGGCTACTTCTCCGCCAGCATCACGGATAGATTGGATGGTTTTTGACATCGTCATCCCGGAGGATAGAACGTCGTCAATGATGATGACTCTCTTTCCAGCGACTTGTCCGTATTTTGCAGAGAGTGAACCGCTACCGGTTCCTTCATCTGTTGTGCGAAAAACGGTCATGTCAGACTCAAGCATTCGTGCGACTTCGAAGGCAAAAGCGATTCCATTGATGGAGATTCCAACCACTGTATCAATATCGTCATGCCCGATTTCTTCATCTGCAACATCAGCCATAATGGCTCCAATTGATGCTATGCGATGGGGGCGTACTCCGAGAGTTCTCCATCCGATACGAACATCACTTGGGCGGTCTTTTTCCCCGGTTCCGGTTAAGAGCCAGGTGATGGTGTCTTGGGATAGCGATAATTCATCAGCGATTTGTTGAGTGTTCAAACCCTCTTTTCGTAGATTGGTTGCAAGGACCTTCAGTTCTTCAATGCTCAATACCATGATGCTCAGTTCCACGGGTTGGTTTAACCCAAATGAATGCTTTCCTGTAAATGCCTCACAGGGCGAAAGTCTTGAAGGGTGGGAGGCCGGCCACGAATCATGGCCGACTTTGATTACGAGTCTCTCCTTGACCGTGCCCGTGAGAACATTCCAGAGGAAATATCCAGTCGTTCCCGCTGGCGGTTGCCTGCTCCTCAAATCCTCATCGAGGGTTCAAACACCATTTTCCGTAATTTCAACGATGTTGTATCAATGATGGACCGGGACGAAAATCACGTGTATCAGTACATCTTGAATGACCTGGGAACTTCTGGGTCCCGTGACGGCCCCCGTGCTCGTTTCAAGGGGCGAATTCCTCCTAAGAGAATCAAGAATACGATTGCAAGTTACGTGAACACGTACATCAAGTGCAGCCAATGTTCTGCCCCAGATACACATTTCATTCGTGAAGACCGTACGACCCTGCTCAAGTGTCAAGCATGCGGTGCAACACGCCCCGTTAAATTGTGATCATTCTTTGAGGTCAAGTGTGAAGTTCACTTGGACTTCGCCAGTTTCTAAATGTTTGAGGACAGCATCAAATGCGCCGTTGGCGTCAAGTGAATACCATGTCCCTTCGGGATAAATGACGCATGTTGGCCCGAATTCGCAATAATCTAGGCACCCTGATTTTTGGACCCGAACACCTTTGAGTCCCTTGTCCCGAACCGATTGTTTGAGTTCTCGCATCATGTTCATGCTGTCTTTAGCAAGGCAAGATGGTCGTGCAGCTCCTTCTGGGCGTTCATGTCCACAGACGAATGCATGTCGGGTGAAACCAGGTTCTTTTCGTCCCTTGGGGTCCTTTGACATATGCTCACCTAAGTTCGTTAATGGCCTTGGCCAGACTGATGTCTTTTTCTGTAATGGCCTGCTCATCATGTGTCATCAATTCGATGACAACATAGCCCCAGCCGAAGTGAATGTCCGCATGGTGGGCGTGTTCTTCACAGAGATCAGAGATTTTGTCGACAAAAGATTTTGCTTGCTGGAAATTTTCAAATGCGACTTCATGCATGAGGCGTCCATCGATTTCCTCCCAGTTCTCTGGAAGGTTCATCAAATCATCCCCAGAGATGTGAATCGTCGTTTCCTTTGGTTTCTTTCTCCACCTTTTCGTGAAGAGTAGAGCGACGCTTCATGTCTTCTCGCTCGTATGCTAGCAATTTGTCGTCGTCGATGTATGCACGTCGTGTGTGTGCTACGAGTACAATGCGGACGATGACTTCACGGGCAACAAAATGACTGCGTCCATCCTCTCCGAGAATCTCCAAACTGGTCTTACCACTGGATAGGAGTCTACCTCGGATGTATGCTTGTTCAGGCTCGCTGAATGCTTGAACGTTCATATGAACTTCAATGAAATCATCCTTGCGAAGTCCGTGGCGACGCTCAAGAAGGTCTCCTGTATGGACAGACGCTAATCCATCAAGGTCGGGTGAACCAAGGTCCTTCCACATTGGTTTTGCCCATTCTGGTAGTTTGATTCCCATTTTTTTCTTCGCCATGTCTTTGGTCAATCGGCGAGCGTACTTGAACCTCCCCTTTCATATTAAAGAGGTCAAATGAACGGGTGACTTCTTGAAGTGTGGGCCACGGGCATGAGTTGAGGGAAGGTCATGAAAGTATCTTGGCGAACGTTAAGCACCGTCTTATTAGAAGACGAATTGCTTGACAAAGCCTTCTCCAGAGCAAAGAAAGCCGCTGACCGTGTTGACGACCCTGTCCGTGTGTTTCGGGTAAGGAAGCAGATGACTCGTATGGTTCAAACTGCAGCCGATGTCATTTCCAATCAATTCATTGAACTCGTAGCCGCTTGGCCATCGCTTGACCAATCTCCTTTGTTTGACATTGCAATGATTGATGCATGTGTTGGATGTGATGACTATCGCAAGAACCTCGCAGCACTTCAATGGGCAGGAAAGCAAGTTTTACGCATTGCTTCACAGAATTCGAAGAAGATTATTCGTACGGGACGAACTGAATTAATGCACGATGCTCGTCGAGAGGCATACGGACGTATCTCCTCAATCATGCGGCAAGTCAGTTCTTCATTGGTTTGGCTAAGTGAGGCGCGTGAGACTCTAAAGCGCCTCCCTAAAATCGACCCAATCCTTCCTTGCGTCGTTGTTTGTGGCGCACCTAACGTCGGTAAGTCTGCTTTCATCTCAGCGTTGAGTTCTGGAAATATGGAAGTCAATCATTATCCATTTACGACCAAGCAAATCCACGTTGGCCATTTTGTACATCGCCGACTTCAATATCAGCTGGTTGACACGCCAGGTTTGTTGGACCGGCCAATGGAGGAACGAAACTACATTGAGATGCAAGCGATTGCGGCTTTGGAGCATGTCGGCTCACTCGTCCTGTTCCTGGTGGATGAGAGTGATTCCTGCGGTACTTCATACGAAGAGCAAATGAATTTGTTAAAGGAAGTAGAGACCTTGCTTCCTGAAACAGAACTCATGGTAGTTACCTCCAAGGCGGACCTACTTGACCCGCTTCCGGAAATGTGGGATGAAGTTCAAGCGGCTGAAGAAGATTGGAATACAAACGACGGTCAAGGTGAACCTGAGCTGCCGTTTTTGATTGACCCGAAAGGACGGATTACTATGTCTGCTACTGAGTTCGTCGGTATGGACTCTATGCGTCTTGAAATTGTTCGGAAAGTACAAGCAGCCCGTCCAGTAGACCCGATGGCACTGCCTAAGGGTTGGCATCGCAGCGACCAGTGATCACATTTCTTCAATGGCTATCAGGCCGAGGCCTTCCATTCCATCTTTCATGATGCCTCGTGCAAGTTCAGAAACCCAAAGGTAGAATTTGTCTACTTCGCCATCCGTAAGGATGTGACAGTCTCGGTAAAATGCATTGTAAGCGTTCGCAAGATGAAGCATATGTTCTGCAAACAAATGAGGCCGGTGGTCATTGACTGCCTTTTCCACACAATCCTGATGGACGGCAAGTACTCTAAGTAAGGTGATTAAGCCGTCAGAAAAATGTTCCTGCGTTTCAATTTCTCCGTTGAGGATATTCTCAATCGGGGCAACTTCGGTCTCAACTCGCTTACGAATTGAGCATGCCCGGGTGTGACTGTACATGATGAACGGTGCTGAACCCGCTTCGAATGTAAGTGCGTCTTCCCAACGGAAGGTGAATCCTTTCTCAGGGCTCACCTTGATGATGTTAAATCGGACCGCTGATGTCCCTACTGCTTCAGCAATGGTACTGATTTTTTCTTCATCATAGTGCGGGCGAAGTTCTCGGACCACAACGGCTGCCTGCTCCTTGGCTTCCTCAAGTAGGTCATCCATGAAGACAACGTTACCCCGGCGAGTTGACATCTTCCCCTCAGGGAGTTTGATAAATGAATAAAATACAACCTCAGGACGTTTTTCACCAAGTTCTTCCAACGTCATTCCAACTTGCTTTGCTTGGAGTTTGTGGTCCTCACCAAGCACGTTGATGAGGTCGCCACCTTGCGTCCATTTCCACATATGGTAGGCGATGTCACGGGTTGCATAAAGTGAGGAACCGTCACCTCGTTGGTAGAAGAATTCTGTTTTCCCTTTCAATCCACGTGCTCCGAGGTCAAGGAATTGGGCTCCATTGTCGGCTTCACCGTTGATTTCCAAAGATTGAAGCCGTTCCATCAAACGTCCGACATCACCATTGGTGACAAATATGGATTCCTTGGTGAATCGGTCAAAGTTAATCCCGAGACGTCCTAGTGTGGAAAGCATACCCTCCAATACAGGTTGGTATGCAGCCTGGAACGAAGCGAGTACGGCTTCATCTCCGTTTTCACTTGCATGAACCATGAATCCAATCTTCTTCTCAATTTCTTCGGCTCCTTCTTTTTCTTGACGAAGTGCTTGTGCAGCTTGATACCAACGGACACGCTCATGGTCAGCCTTCCCCTTCCAAGAGGGATTCACTGGTTCTCGGCCGATCAATTGTGCCTCTACATCTTCCGCCGATAGATGTTCCAGTGCCCAAGCGAGAACAGCCACTTGCTTGCCCATGTCGTCGACGTAATACTCCGCTGTAACGTTGTTTCCAAACAATCGGTGTAGTCGAACCAACGTATCTCCCAAAATGGCATTCCGAGCACGGCCAACGTGAAATGGTCCGTTCGGGTTGGCTGAAGTGTGTTCAATGAGAACGCTTCGGTTCGGTGACGGATGGGAGCCTTGTGTTCCAAATTCTATTAATTGTTCAACAATCCATTTCGGGTTGGCTCGGATGTTGAGATAGCCGTTTACTCCGCTCACTTCTCCAATTGCTGGATGGTCTGCGACATGTTGTGCAAGTTGTTCGGCAATTTCAGCAGGAGCCATTCCCAATCGCTTGGCGAAAGGAAAGCACGGTAAGGCAAGGTCTCCTTGGTCAAGTTCTCGGGATGCTTGTAGCATCTTTTCAACAGGCATTTGCTCAACCCCCATGCTGGATAATGCTTCGATGATAAGGGGCTGAACGATTCGCTTGAGCATCTGCATGAAATCACATCCAGGGATAGCGCAATATTGCTGCAAGTCCGCCAAATCCAAGCATCAGTTGAGAGCCTTCTTCAGTATCGGTTGAGATAATGATAACTTCAGTGTTACTTGCTTCTGCATTTTTGCTCAGCGTATCAAAAACGGAACTCGTTTCAAGCACTCTGATCGCCTCACCGGATGCTGCACATTTGGGGCACGAAATATCATCGCTGGTCTTCTTGACCCGTTGGTCCCATTCATGTCTGCACTTCTTGCATTGGACCTTCAAATCCTTTGCCTTCAAGCCTTCTGAGAACAATAATTTGTCGACCGCACCCTCGTCAAGAGCACGTTTCACCATCATTTCTCCGTAGGTGGCCTTAGGGTGTGGGCGAATTAGTTCTTCCAAAAATCGGTTCATGACTTGTCGCTCTGCGTCCAACTCAATCTCGCCCATCATTCCTCCAGCGTTGTCAACAAGTTCTCGAACGCCGGATTCATTTGAATAGCCCACATCAAAATGTGTTTTTGCAATCTTTTTGGCGATCTCATGATGGAAGTACTCGTTCTTTACTACGAAGTCCTTGGTTGCTCCAGGGCCACCAATAATGATGGCTTGGATGTTCTCCAGATGAGGGAGCCAATATGAATTAGCGTGTTCGGTTGCACGCTTGAAAAAGTTATGAGCAGCTTCTTCGATCAATCGCTCAAAACGTTGGGCAGATTGACCACCTTGTCGGTGCTTGCCCATGATATTGGAGACGAGATGTTCTTGCACGTGAATTCTTTTTCCCGATGCAATGCCATAGGCTGCTTCCGAGCGGTCAATAACAAACAATCCGTAGGATTTTTTGTCGATGAGCATTTCCTCCAATTGTGTTAATTCAAACTTTGAATCACATCTGTATCGGAAGGAGAGCAGGGGTTCCGGTGGGTCTTCAATCACGACGCTAATCATTCGGTTTTTGTTGTTACCAATTATGATTGAACCGACGAATATGGCGATTCCGAATTCACCGGCATTTTTGTAACGAGAAAGAGTAGATAAGGCGGATTCAATAGCACCTTGAACGTTCTTCCGTGTCCCCTTTGATTTGATATTTGCAGCCTGTCCGTGTTCGTTTTGAAGCATTTGGCGGGCATCATAAACCTGGCGGTCTGGAGGGATGATCAAGGTGACAAGCTCGGTTCCGAATCCCTTCATTTCCCGAAGTTCTTCCAAAGCGAGTTTGAGGCGGAGACGTCGCGCTGATTGTTTTACATCGTCCGCCACTTGCTACGCCTCCCATGTGTGGGTCTAGGTTGGACACTTCAAACCTCGCCTGCCTTTCCCCTAAGTCAAGGATTGACAAGCCTTGTTCGGGGATAGGATGAAAGGATGGCCGCGTAGCACATGAGACATGAGCATTCGCCATGTCGTAGCATTGGGTGGCAGTCTCCTTCGGCCTGAAGAAGCGGCTCAACGAGAAACATGGATGGCGCGGCTTCGTCAACTCGTTGTTCATATGGAAGGTAACGGGCGTAAAATGGCTCTCGTGGTTGGTGGAGGGCTCCCCGCTCGTGAAGGGATTGAACTCGCTTCCTCCATGATCTCGTCATCCCACCGCCTTGATGAAATTGGTATCGCAGCGACTCGGCTCAATGCTACTGTTCTCCAACAAATACTCGATGAGATTGGATGTGATGTTGCTCCAACCATCCCCCACACCATTGAGGCTGCGCGACTTCTGTTGGAATCACATCATGTTGTTGTGATGGGGGGTACTGTCCCCGGGCATACCACTGACACGGTCGCTGTTCGTCTGGCAGGCGCCGTCCAAGCTCGTCATTGCATTATTGCTACGAATGTTTCACACGTATATTCCAAAGACCCACGCCATCATGACGATGCTGAGGCGTTGTCTGAGATTACATTGGATGAACTCGGGGCGATTACTGGTGTGGGTATTCCACTCAAACCGGGCGCTTCTGCTGTGGTTGACCCCATGGCTGTCCAAGCAGCAATGGATTCGGGAATGAATTTGGCAGTACTTGACGGTAGAGATATTGGGCTACTTGACGATGCCCTTGAAGGCAAGCCTTTCGTAGGGACGACCATCAAAGCATGAGGTGAGCGTTATGGTGAATGCAAAGAAAGTTAAGGAAATGGTAGCCAAGAAATCCAGCCAGTTTGCAGGTTCTCTGTCAAGCAATAAAGTACAGCCTCACAAGCATTGCCGTATTTGCTTCCAAACCATACCACTTTCTTCCGAGCCAAGGGTATGCAAAGAACAAGAGTGTATCGACAAAAATGCTGCGGACGACAAAAACCAACGAACAGTGAGAATCTTCATGTTCATTTTCTTTGGGCTCTTTGCAGCGCCCTATCTGATTTCACTTGCAATGCGACTGATTTGATCAGTCCAGCCCGAATTCACGGACCAAAAGGTGACGCAGGAATCCACGAGCACTTTGCAACACGAGACCAGTAGCCATCAAGGCCAGTCCAAGTACGCCAATCCAGACAGCAGAAATACCGTCTCCTATGACACTGTCAAGTTGAGTTGTGAATCCTTGAGCTGTTTGCATTCCCATGGCTGCTCCAGTTGCAAGGAGTCCAAATCCGGGTAGTCCCAGAACCAGCAGCGGTTTCTTCTGCGAGAGTGAAAGCATGGCCCAAGTGAGGACTGTGAATCCATGAGATACGGCTGTGAAATTGGAGCCCTTGGGGACATCGTAGCGAATAACAGTGGGGACTTCGAGAACACGAAGTTGTTTTTCACGAGCATCCTCTAACATTTCCAGGGATAATTCCATTCCTTCTGAGTCAAAACGTAGGCGCTCTAGAGCCATTCGGGAGAATGCACGAAATCCAGATTGCGTATCCTTGATGTCGAGGTCGCTTGAAAGGTTAGAAGCAGCCGTGATGACTTTGATACCAAGTCTACGGTATGCCGGCATGTCTGTTCCACCACCGCCATCAACAAATCGAGACCCGATGGTGAAATCAGCTTCTCCACTGAGGATGGGGCCGAGCATGTTAGGGATGTCGTGGGTTTGGTGTTGCCCGTCGGAATCCAACAATACCAATGCGTCGGCGTCCATTTCGAGGGCCTTCATGAACAGTGTCTTGAGCGCCCCACCGTATCCACGATTGATACGGTGCCTGACGACAATTGCACCACATGCTTCTGCGATTCTTGCGCTGGCATCGGACGAACCATCATCAATGCACACCACTTTGTCAACATGGCGAAGTGCACGAATTACAACCGAGCCAATGGTCTCCTCCTCGTTGTACATGGGCATGCCCGCAACGACGAAAGGCCTCTTGGAAGGCTCCGTGTCCGTGATGGTTGTCACAAACAATTCCCGATTCCCCCTTCTATATAGGTGTGTTCGTTTTTTCATCCAATCCGCCCCAAAATACGGGTATAGGGCCTAATTGCCGGCCGAAGACGGTCAAAGGGCGCTGACTTCATCTTGACAGATCAAGTAAGAGTGACAAAGGTTCAATGTTCTCCTCAGTCTTGTAATTGGGCAATGGTTGTTACCGCACGATCACCTGACAGCACCTTGTTCAGTGCGGCGATGGATATGACCAGGGGGACATAGGCTTGACCATCGCTTGTCATGTAAGTGTTGCAATCAGCAAATGCCGCCGTATTAATCGATACTTTGAGTGCCCCTCCAGCATTACTGCGGCGGACATAACCGACCAATACATTGGAATCGACCGATTCTTCTTCGTTCATGGTTGCGTTTTTCTTCACGTTTTCACCTCCTCCGAGACATCTTCTCAGAGCCATATCGCTGTCCGTTAACGCTTATCAATGACTTGTAAAAGTGGTACACACCTCAACACCCATCCCCTTATACGGACGCCCGCAGTGCTCCGGCCATGCGAGCCTTGGTAACTGGAGGAGCAGGATTTATTGGGTCCCATCTCATCGACCGCTTGGTTGACCGTGGCGACCATGTGGTAGTCCTTGACAATCTTTCAAGCGGCCAGGAATCGTTCATATCTCACCATCTCAAATCTGGTTCAGCAACGATGGTTCATGGCGATGTCTGTCACCTTGAGGATGTCAAATCGGCTATGGCTATGGATATCGAGTGTGTCTTTCATTTGGCTGCAAACCCCGATATCCGCCTCGGAACTCGTGTTACAGATACGGACCTTCAACAAGGCACCATCGCCACTTACAATGTTGTTGAAGCCATGCGATTGAACGAGGTAAAGAAAATCGTCTTTGCATCAAGTTCTGTTGTCTACGGAGAAAATGCGCCTCTTCCAACTCCTGAAAATCATGGTCCATGTTTGCCGATCTCACTTTACGGTGCAAGCAAACAGGCTGGAGAGGGACTGATTAGCAGCTGGGTTGGAACCTTTGGCCTTCAAGCATGGATTTTCCGATTCGCTAACATCATCGGCGCCCGAGGGACGCATGGTGTGATTTTCGATTTTATTCACAAACTAAAAGCCGACCCAAGCCGACTTGAGGTCCTCGGTAATGGTCGCCAAGAGAAGTCCTACATGGAAGTAGGCGACTGTGCTGATGCGATTCTTCACGTGATGGGGAAGACGAATGAACCAGTCAATCTTTACAATCTTGGTAGCCACGATACTGCCTCAGTTCGTCGCATCGCTGAGATTGTAGTTGAGGTTACCGGATGCAATGATGCGAACATCGAATACACCGGTGGTGACCGAGGTTGGGCTGGAGATGTGCCTCGTGCTCGTCTTGCCATTGACAAAATGTTAGAAAGTGGATTTGATGTCCGCATGAATAGCGAAGATGCGATCCGTCACACTGCATCTGTTTTGCTCGAAGAAATTGGAATGGGGAATAAATCATGAAGTACGATGAAGAAGCCGATATACGAACTGACACAGCCATCAAAATCATGGCACTTTTCTTTGCCTCAATCATGTTTCTGGCATTCACTACCGACCCTATTGCAAGCGGGACCAAGGAAGGGCAACGTGCTCCTCCTTTGGAAGGGTTGAGCTATAACGGGACAGGCTGGACGGAATTCAATATGGATGATTGGCTTGTTGACAACTGGTCCAAAACGGACACTACTGCAGCGTGGATGGTTGTTCAATTTATTGATACTGATTGTGGATTTTGCTGGGATTCTGCCTCCGAAACAGGCCAAGCCGCAGATTACTTCTCCAAGACTGGAGCCGAAAAGTGGGATGGACCCGTTGTTAACTTTATTGCAAACGTGGCTGAACTGAACATTCCTGGTCACGAAAGCAGTCGTGATGAGATAGTAGCCTTTAGAGATAAATCTGGGGAAGAGACGTGTGCAAAAGGTGATTGTACCACCCGTCCAGGCAATCCGCACAGTTTCACATACATTGACGATTTAGACCTTGACAACATGGACGAATGGAAGGTTCCTGGGACTCCTGCATACTTTATCGTCCAACCCGATGGTATCGTCGCTTGGGTTTCATCTGAAAACCCTCAGGAAAAGATAGGTGATGCTATCTTTAGAATTGTAGGAGGTGAGGAGTAAATGGATGCAAATATTATTTTATTGTTCTACATCGTACCCCTCTTGTTTGGAACACTTCTTTTGACCTCGTTTGGTTCAACCATTGGCGCATCATTATCTTCAAAATGGCCTCATCTTGAATCTCCTCGTAGACAACGTCTTCTTGGATTGAATATCGTTATCTTGGTTGGGTTCGCCATCTCAGTTCACACTCTTTGGATTTCCAATAAGATCAGCGAAGGGGGAGCCGTATGCTCGAGCGCAACCGTGTTTTCATGCGATGACGTCCTAGGCAATATTGCATACAATACCGATCCACTGTTTGGCCAACCTTGGGGAATTATTGGTATGCTCGCCTTCGGTGTGCTGATGTTCTTTGCTAACTCGGTCTCCAAGGAACCTGATGCACTCTGGGCTGAGCGTTATTCCAAGTATGGAATGTATCTTACTCTAGTCGGTCTGCCAGTGATTGGTCTATTGATTTCCTATGAGGTCGCAATGGGTAAAATCTGTCAGTATTGTACTACTGCGCACGTTGCTAACATCGTTGCTCTGTTTGGTTTCTGGAGCATCGGTCGCATGCATGACCGGGGGGAATGGAATGACGATTCACCCGAGGAATCAACCGTTTGATTGTGGCGAGGGATCGAGATGAAAGCAGATACTGTATTCTGGTTGCTCATCACCATCGCTGCTTTTGTAGCCATGGGAGTGCTGCTCGGAGAGAGTGATGGTTCTAGTGAAGTATTTTCAACTGCTGACGAGATACACCCGCTCGCAGAAGCTTGCCTTGGGGGTCACAGTGATTATGTTGACCACTATCATGTCGAATTAGTTCTCTCAATCAACAATGAATTTTTGGAGATTCCAGGGGATGTTGGGCTCAATGACGGTTCCTGCACAATGCGTCAACTCCATACTCACAGTACCAATGGGGTCATTCACGTTGAACTGAAAGAGCAAGGTGTTGAAGCGCCTCTTGAGGCATTCTTTGACGTCTGGGGCAAGCACTTTGACGAAACTGGCTTTGATGATTATCGGACTGATGCGGACCATGAATTTTTGATGTTTGTAACAACTACTGACGATGATGGAAACCAAAACCGAGAAGAAGTTATGACGTTCCAGAATCATATCCTTGAAAACGGCCAGAAAATTGAACTGGTTTATCGAGAGAAAGCATGATCAAGGCGTGTATGTTCCATCAAAGAGGAATGCGTTCGGTTCCTGGTCAATGACTTCCATACGAATAACAGTGACCTCGATTTCAGTGGCTTCTAGGTATGTAGTTCGCAGTTCATGCATTAGATGACGTTGAACGTCTTCCATCTCTTCTCCGTAGAGTATGGTTAGGTGATGTGATGATTCATCTCCAACCTTTGCTACGTATTCGATAACCCACTCCTTGAGAGGGGCTTCTTCTTCCCATGTGATGTCTTCCCATGTGTTTGTCATGGTTATACATTGATACTAAAGTTTATGAAACCTCGTATCAGATGAACACCCAATTACTGGATATCGGGGATAATTTCATGAATTCGGGAGAATCATGACGCTGAAACATCACTTCTGTTACTTTTTGCGGCTGATAGCAACCAAACTTAATGCCCCACAAAGTCCGATAAGGACCCAACTTGCGCTTGAAGAATGTTCAATTGATATTGAGCGGTGAGCCATCTCGACAGCCCCAAAGGACATCGGTTCAGAGCTGTTTTGAAGTGCATCAAGTGTATGCTCATGGACGAGAATCACACTCCATGAGTCATACTTTGGAAACTCAATGAAAAAGTCTTCACCACAATTACTGCTTGTTGTTGCGTTGAGCAAACCGATATTTGCAGATAATGCTCCAGTCTCAAGATTACATTCCGCAGTGCCGAGGAGAACTCGGTCGCGTGTTGAACCTCCAACATTGACTCCTCGGTCAGGAACTTCTGCTCCATGTTGAACGACGAGAAAGGTCAACTGTGTTCCATTAACAGTCAAGGGTTCTGTATTGATGACGGTAGCTTTGTACCCCGTATCCGTTGCTTGAACTTCAAACGTTAGAGGGGTGACCGTCTGTCGTTCCAATTCAGTGTTGAGGATATCACGTTGAACATCCTGCCAGGCCTCATAACCACCTCTTGGTGTGCCTCCTTCCACTACGAATGTTGGAGTTGATGCAATACTTGGGTTCACCGCTTTCATTCGTTCTATTCGATGAGCTGCTGCTTCAGGCTCAAAAGCATCTTCACCATCAGTGGGATGAAGTGCAATGAGGGCGATACGAGAGCCGTGGCTGTCTGCAACTGTCTCAAGTTCAGGGTCAACCTCTGAACACACTGCGCACCATGTTGCGGTATATTCCTCTACAAGAAGCGTCCTGCCTCCTTCACCTGTTGATACTGGTGCCTCAAAGTCTTGATCTAACTGCACGATGATTGCAGTAACAGGTTGAACCAACAAAAGTGCACAGAGATACACCATCAGCCCAAGGAACGTCAATCCTTTGTTGGTTGATGAGCCCACTCTATGTCCTCCTTGGTGACGGCCAAGACGCCTTCTGCCTTGATTGCTTGGATTTGGGCTTCAATAAGAAAAGCATTCATGAAGGCATCGTGCTCGTACCAACAGTAGAGGAGTCTAATATGGCAGACCACTGGATTGAAAATCACAAACGTGATTCTTGGCGTAAACAAGCCAAGGCTAGTGGGTATCGTGCTCGGTCTGCCTTCAAACTTAAGCAAATACAGGAACGGTTTGGGCTTGTTCGCCAAGGCGATACAATTCTCGACGTCGGATGCTTCCCTGGAGGCTGGTCTCAAGTCGCCGTGGAACTTGTTGGCCCGGAAGGACATGTCATTGGAGTTGACCTTGAACCGTGTCAACCCGTTGAGGGGGCAGTGCTTCTCACTGGCGATATTACCGACCCCTATACCCAAGAGCGTGTTCTTGAGGAACTTGGTGGAGACTTGATTAACGTGATCGTCTCAGATATTTCTCCTGACATCACTGGGAAATGGGACATGGACCAATCAGTAGCCATGACTCTCGTAGCCGATGTCTTTGATTTTTCACTGCCTCTTCTCAAGAAAGGTGGCGCATTTACGACCAAACTGTTCCAAGGAGTTGGAGTGCAAGAATTGATTGATGCTGTAAAACCTCACTTTTCGACAGTCCGCCGTTATTCTCCCGATGCATCTCGAAACTCTTCATCGGAGGTTTACCTTGTATGTAGAAACCACATGCCATGGAACTCTCCGAAACAATCAATCAGAGAACGATACGAAGAAGCAGTGGATGTCTTGGTCGGTGGAAATGAAATTGAGGAGGGCCCCGAGCCAACAAAAACCTCATTCACCGTTCGTCGTAGGAAGAATGAGTGAAAGGTTTCATGAGCGTTGATAGATAATCAACGCCTCATGTCAAACAATGACCGTCAGTGGCCAACACCTGCAAACCGTATCATCAATTTACGCCCAAACGCACCGGTAAGGCAATTGGAAATGGTCGTGCTCAGAATCTATCCGCAGCGTCTCGTCGTATCCGAACACTTCACTGGCCCCGTTGCAGCTGCATGTGGGAGGGATGATACCGGCATTGTAGGATTGGTACTCTGGGGTGGTCAAGTCAATGATGTGCGTATTGGGGACATCATTCGGATTGAATCCGGATGGTGTCGGCTAAGAGAACAAGCCTTGGTGGTTAGTACTGGTAGAAACGGCCGTATGTCAATAATAAGCCGTTTTGGAAGTCATTCTCAAAGAAGTTCCTTCACGCAACCATAAAGAAGGGGAGGGCGTGGGCAGATTCGTCCCGAGGCGTTATTATGAGCGAACGAGCATCAACTTGCACATCATCCGGCATCCCCCTTGCAGAAAAGGGTTCCACGACTTTCCCCTGCCCTGGTTGTTTTAAGCCAATCGGACGCAGCCCACGAGTACGCAACCAAGGTGTGCTCTACCGTTGCCCTGGGTGCGGTTTCGAAGGACCTTGAGGTGATTTGAATGGGTATGGTAGTCATGACATACAAAGTCAATCCGGATTCGGATGTTGACGAAGTTGATAGCGACGCAATTGCAGAAGCTATCCGTGGCCTGCGAACTGAAAATTACGATGTCCAAAAAGTCGAGACAAAGCCTCTCGCCTTTGGTCTTAAATTTGTTCAAGTTCACGTTACAATGAACGACGGCGAGGGTCTTGCTGATGCTTTTGAAGCACAAATGAGCCATATCCACGGCGTTGGTGAAATTGAAGTCCTTTCAATGGGCCTCATTTGAATCCTAGATACGGTCTCAATTAGCACGCAAGTGTGTATGAAACCATCTTTTGATTCCCATAACATCATATTTCTTCCTCTCATTTAATTGGTTTGAATAAATTGATGTCCTTTACGATATTAGTTTTTAAGATACTGAGCGTTACAATGAGACACAGACATAGTGATAATTGTAAGTAGTCATGAGTATGTGACGACTCAAAAACAACATTATCGTGTGCAAAGGAATAAGACATACCCATAGATGGTTTAAGTTATGGGCAGCATGAAAGCAAGTGGAGATATGCGCTATTTCCAGATTCGTGTTTTACATGAACAAGCCCAGCATCTTCCTGGTTCAATTATTACAAAATATTTCAATAAATTGGAATTGATTACTGGGACAGGGGTTACAGATTCGATTCCGTCGTGTATAGTGAAAGTTGAACATGATGGCATCGACATAAAGAAGATTAAAGAGGAAATTAAAGACGGACTCATCATTGATAAAATCCTTCAGGAAGGCGATGGTTTTGCATACCTGAAGGTGAAAACCCCAGGGCCGATTCAACAACTTATTTCCATGGAAGATGAAGCATGGATTATGCCACCAACTTATCTTTCAAAAGAAGATGGTTTTTTTATGACGATTCATGGCACCTCTGCTGGAATGAAAAGACTCAAAGACAAATTAGAAGCCCTTATTCCTGCAAGACTTCAAATGAAACTCTCTACGCCAATGGCAGGTAATTTAGTAAGTATTCCAAAACTGAACGATAAGAGAAGTTTAGTGATAAAAACAGGAGTTGAAATGGGGTATTACGACACCCCCAAAAAATGCAATCAAACCGATATTGCCAAGTTTTTCGGGTTGAAGCAGGCCACTGTGGCCGAACACTTGCAGCATGCTGAAAATATCATCCTCAATTCTTGGGCCGAACAAGTACCGGGTTCAAAGCCCCCTAAGCGTAGTTAAAGTTGCCAAAAAAGCATCAAAGTTCCCAAATTTGCAAATGCTATTTGCAACTCTGACTCGTTTGGTTTTGATTATATTTATCCCCAAGAATTGACCGTCAAGATGAGTCAAAAATATACCAAGGACAATCAAACCTGCTTAAAGCAACATTAGCAAGCACAGCGATGAGTCACACAGCATATTTGTGAAACGTTCGAGGCTGTATATCTCTAATCCATTAAAGCGGCCTACACATCGTTTAGGGTCTGGTTATATCAAATCAGTCCTTTCGGTTATTTCAGCCTCATTTTAGCAACAAACTAAATGTTTTGCGAGGAAATTATAGGGTCAAATGCAAAGGCTGGTTCGTTGTTAGCGCGCACATGATTATTGCTAGTTCTGTGCTTTCGGACAGTAGAATTGGACTCAAATCCAT